>Ga0182024_10008042_pt1 | contig 22451 bp, 24 predicted proteins | sample P32metaG_FD_120480 | JGI IMG/M metagenome (GOLD analysis project Ga0182024, IMG submission 120480) | Permafrost microbial communities from Stordalen Mire, Sweden - P3-2 metaG (Illumina Assembly) | ecosystem: Environmental > Terrestrial > Soil > Wetlands > Permafrost | place: Sweden: Stordalen... | reverse complement strand
GTTTGAGTGCTGGGTGGCCGCCTGTCTTGAACTCACAGGATCCCCGCCGTGGCGGATGAAAAACACGGATCTGCCGTTCGGGATTCGGACGGGGTGAAGCCGGCTTCAGTTCAGATTTTCCGAGCCGTGACCGAAGGGAGCGGTTTTCAAAATTCGATCGTGTATGTGATTTTATCTTCGTGCTCTTTTGATGCTCGACAGAATGGAGTGCTTGTTTCGTGGCGCATGCGATCTTGTCGCCCGCCAATCCGGCTAAAGTGACGCGCCGCGCCACAGCCGTCTCTTCAGCCCTCTTTTTCCCAGAAAGCCCGAAGTGTCTCCTTTCAACCCAACGAGACTCGCGACTTGAGGCGTGATGTCCTCGCCAATGTCACTGCTTCGTGCGCACCTTATAGAGTAGATTTCGTCAACGGCTCATCGTCCTCGCGCTGTGTGCCCAGGTAGCGGCTCGCCACGGCCGACTCGGCCACCGCGAAAGCAAGCACCAGCAGCATGACGTACCACCACAGCGTTTCGGGCGTCTGGTGCGGCGTCGCGGGAGTGATTGGTTGAGTCGGCGACTGACCCGCCGTGGACGCTTCCTGTGAAGATGAGCCGCCTCTGCCCGACCATAATGCCAAGACATCATCCGGGATCACGTCGAGGTTCGACTCCTTGGGATCGGCATTCACACCGACCAGATCCTGGCGGCCATTGGCGAGACGGAGCTGGTAGTAACCGGCCTCGGTGAGCTGGAATGACTGTGCGGAGGCGGCCTCGCCGAGCGTGAGCGGGCGCCTCCCTTCGGGGTCGGTGACCTCCACGTTGGCCGCGGCGACGCCGCGGGCTTGTTCCTTGGCCGTGCGCAATTCAAGATACGCATCCACGGGTCGCGCGCCGCCGTGCCGCTCACTGCCCGCGAGATAGCGCGCGGTCTGCTCGATGAAGGGGACGAACGCAGGATTCAAAGGAAAATCGTTGGTGAGGTTATCGAGCCCCGAAGCGAGCAGCACCACGCGGCCTTCCCCGATACGCTTCTCGAACAGCAGCGGCGTCTGGTCGCCCAATCGAACGATCACGCGAGCGGCATCCGGACCGGCGCCCGGGTCGACGTTCAGAGCGTAGAAAAACTTCACGCCTGTCCAACCGGCGGCCTTAGCCACCGGCGGATAAGAGGAGTCGGTGGAGCCAACCGCAATGTAACGATCGGGAACGCGCGTGTAGTCTCGAGTTTCAACAATGCGCGCCCCGAAAATGGGAATCTGTAAGCGCGCGCCCGCGGAGGTGCCGGCGGCGATGAAGAGACTCCCGCCGGAGCGCACGTACTGAGTAAGCGAGTTTTCGAGAAGCGGCGGCACCGTATTGAGATCAGAGAGAATCATGAACGCGTAATTGGATGGCTTGCGGTCGGCCGCCTCGTTGACGTTGATGGATTCGAGGATAAAAGCCGATTGCGCGGCCGCCGAGAGCGCGGCGCTGACGTACAGCGGCGAACGGTTGTCGCCGTAGTTATGGATCAGCAAGACCTTTTGCGGGTCCGAACGCTCCACCGCAAAGCGGCGCAGATCGTCGGCTGGGAAATCGTCGGCGCCGTCGATCTTAATTTCGCAACGGCTGAAGCCGTAGGGCACTTCGAGGGAAGGGAAGTCGACGGTGGCGCGTCCGTTGGCCGGGACCGCGACGGTTTTCGTCGCGGTGGTTTTTCCGTTCACTACGAGCGACACGGAGCGTTGCGCGGCGGGAGTGCCGTAACCGGCGATGACGGCTTGCACGTGAATCGGCTTGGCGTCCTTCCCCCACACTTGACCCGGGGCGTCCACCGATTCGAGGGTCCAGTTGGGTTGGGCTTTGCTAACCACGGGATGCGTCACCAGCGTGACGTTGGAGGGCAGCGCCATGTCGGAAAAAGTGGCGGCCAGCTCCGTGCGTTGCATATCGCTGAACAGATGCAGCTCGATGGGCGTGTGGACCGATTCGGCCATGGCGCGCATCGCACGCGCCAGCTCACCGAAATTCCCGTGGCCATCGCCGGGCTGAATGGCTTGCACGGCGGCGCGCAATGCCGATTGGTCCTCAATCGGTTGGGTCATCAGCCGCAGCGTCGACCCGAACGCGGCTACTTGCCCGCGCGCGGCGCCTTTTCCGGCCAGCACGGACATGGCTGCGTCCTTGGCGTTGGCCAGCCGCATTTCAGAAGTGCTGGTTCGGGCACGCATGCTGAAGGAATTGTCGATCACCAGCAGCACCAGCCGGTTGCTGGCAAGCGTGGCCGCGTTGCGATTGACGAAGGGATTGGCGAAGGCGAGAATCAGCAGCAACAGAACCAGGAGCCGCAGCGATAGCAGCAGAAAATACTTGAGCCGGCGATGCCGCGTGGAGGCTTGCGTGCGCGATTCGAAAAACATCAGCGAGCTGACCGCCTTGGGCGTGGTGGTTTGCCGCTTCAACAAATGCAGGTACAGCGGAAGCGCGAGCCCCACCAGGCCGGCCAGGAACCAGGGCGCAAAAAGTCCCATTAATTAACGGCTCCCATTCCTAAGGAAAAAGCAGCTTTGAAACCGCTCCCTTTGGTCACGGCTCGTTTTCAATTGCGCCCTCCGCGGAGGGTGAGATATTCGCGCAGAGCGGCATCGAGCGGACGGTCCGTCATGAGCAGGCAGTAGCCCATGCCCGCGGCCTGGGTGCGATTGCGCAGATCGGCGAGATGCGCTTCGATTTTTTCGCGATACTCTTTCCTGGTGTAATCGGGGGTGACTTCCATCTCCGCCTTGGTCTCGAGGTCGACCAGAATGGAGGGGCCGTTCAGGTCGGGACGCACGTCCTTGGGGTCGAGAACGTGGAACAGGACCACCTCATTGCCGCGGTAGCGCAGCGGTTCGATGTTGCGGATAATGCTTTCGGGCGCGTCCCAAAAATCGGAAACGATCAGCACGATGCCGCGGCGCTTCAGGAATTCCTGAAAGTAGCGCATGGGTTTCGCGAAATCGGTGCGGGCGCGGGCTTCGGCCTGTTCCAGACCGGCCATCAATCGATGCAACTGGCCCTGACGCGTGGAGGGGCGGATATAGTTGCGGATCTCGTCGTCGAAAGTGATCAGCCCGGCGGCATCGCGCTGGCAGTGGATGGCGAGATAGAACAGCGACGCCGCGAGGTACCGAGCGTAATCCATTTTATTGACGCCATGCGAGCCGAACTGCATGGAGTTGCTCGCGTCTAGCAACACCGTCAACATGCTGTTGGTCTCGCCGCGATAGCGCCTGAGAAACATGCGCTCGGTGCGGGCGTAGACGTTCCAATCGACGTGGCGCAGATCGTCGCCGGGATTATAGGCGCGATATTCGGCGAACTCCTGGCTGAATCCAAAATCGGGAGAGCGATGCAATCCGGCGACGAAGCCGTCGACCACGGTCTTGGCGACCAGATCCAGGCTGGAGATGGCGGCGAGGATGGAGGGATTGAGGAAGCGCTGGTCCATGAAAAGCTACTAAGAATCTCCGGTGGCGGAGAACTCCGATTATAAACGACATTGGCTGCCAGCTTGCGCAATCAACGGGGCTGAAGGTCTCGAATTTGCCCCGCCGGTAGCCAGGGCAGCAGAATGCGGCCGCCCAAATTAGATTGACGCGCGTAAGGCAACAGGCTACAGTGTGATTAGTGGAAATACGGAACATCGTCCACAAGGGTCTGAGAAAACTGTATATGGACGACAGCGCCAAAGGACTCCCTCCAGATGCCGTAGACAAGCTCCGCGCGATGCTGACATATATGCAGGATATGCAGGATCCGGAGAGGCTTCGCGCCTTCCCACTGTGGAAGGCCCACCAGCTAGCAGGGGATCGCAAGGGAGTTTGGAGCCTCCACGTTACGCGCAATTGGCGCCTTACGTTTCGGATCAAGGATAGCCAGATATTCGATGTCGATTATGAAGATTATCACTGAGGAGCAAACTATGCGGATGTTGAATCCGGTTCACCCCGGCCGCTTCCTGCGGACTGAGATTGTTGATGCTCACGGCCTCTCCGTGACCCACGCGGCGAAAATTCTTCGCGTATCCCGTCCGACGCTTTCCAGTCTCCTGAACGCCAGAGCCGATCTTTCTGGTGACATGGCCCTGCGATTCGAGAAGGCGTTCGGAGTGGATATGGAGACCCTGATGCGGATGCAGAATTCCTGGAACATCGCCCGGACGCGAAGCCGCGAAAAAAAGATTCGCGTGGAGCGCTACCAGCCTCGGTCCGCGGCTTGAGGGAGAGACAAAAGGAGAGGGCCTCTTTTGACCGTCGACTGCGCTGCCTTTTACCGGGCGCTTGGAGGCTGGCTTGGCTCATTTGGGTTGGCTTCGGGTTTTGGCGTGATTGCGGGGTTAACTACAGGCCGGTCATTAAGCTGCTGCAGTTTGCCTGAAATATCACCAAGCACCCGAATTTCTTCTTTGAGGCGGGCATCAGCCGAGTTGCTCAGATTGAAATTGACGGCGATGCCAGCGATGGCGACGATGATGGCAACCCCGATCGCGATCAATGTCAGCCGGACGCTCTTGCGGGCAAGAAGCGTGGCAGCTTTCGCATCCTCTCCGGATTGAACAGCGTACTTCAGGGCGAGATCCGCACTGGTTCTGATAGCTTGCGAAAGTTCGGCCTGCTGTCGGGCCACATCGACCAACTGCGTGACCGTATCCTTCAGTTCAGAAAGCTGACTGTTGGTTTGCCAAACAGGGTTCGGCTCGGTCGCCGGGATGAGTGGGCGGTTAAGGACCTCCTGCTGCCAGGCAGGAAGTGCCATGTTCGACAGGGACTGATCCACGTTACGGGCGAGCCGCGCGGTATGTTCCAATGAGTTCCTCAGTTCGCCCTCGATGCCGATCGGAGGGGCGACGAACTTGCTCATCGCATCGCTGGTAACCGTGCACTCGGCCAGCTTCCTTAGTTCGGCGGTGATGTCGGTGTGGGCTAAGCCCCCGGGGAACTTGCTCATCGCATCACCGATGCCGATCGGTCGGGCGAGGTCCCTGGTGAGCTTGCTCATTGAGTCACTGGCGAACGCGCTCCCAGCCAACTTGCTCATCTCGGCGCTAATGCCGACCGGGTGGGAGAGGTCCCTGGTTAGCTTGCCCAATGCGTCGCTCGCGAACGCGCTCCCGGCCAACTTGCTCGGTTCGGCGGTGGTGCCAGCCGGGTGGGCGAAGCCCTCGGCGAACTTGCTCATTGTGTTATTGGCGAAGGCGCTCCCGGCCAACTTGCTCAGTTCAGCGGTGATGCCGACGGGTTGGGCGAATTCCTTGGTGAACTTGCTCATTGCGTCGGTGATTCCGATCAAATCCCTGGATGGTTTCATTGCTTTTGAGTCCCCTGCGTCCGTCAACTACGTCCATAACCATTTTAGACCTAGCCCGTCTCGATCGCTTCTCGAACGTCCCCGGTTCCGACGCATGCACCAGCGATTTTTGGAGAGGAGCAATCTTCGGGTGTGAGCGCGGCGACGGTTCCGACACGGGCGACGGTTCAGGCTGCGGGAGGCTTCCGTGGATTGCTCGCCGATCCCTGGGCGATTCCTCAATCACCCCGTTTGCGCTACTCGCTCATCCGCGCTACCGTGAAGCTTTGGCTGAAGCCAATAGAATTGACGTCGACAACCCGGCTCCCATCGATGAGGACGAAGATGAGGAAACCCTTGCCGCCATTGATGAGGGCATCCGCGACGCAGCGGCTGGCCGAGCCGTGCCCATGGAAGAAGTCCCAAGGCTCTTGCCCACTTGGATTACCGCCTCCTCTTCACGCAAAGAGCGGTTAAGATGGAGTGGAGACTATGCGCGTCGATTGGTCGAAATTCGATCTTGCAATGACGGACCCGCGCTATTTGCATGGCGAGCCGGTGTTCAAGGATGAGCCGCGCATGCCGGTTCAAGCGGTGTTGGACAACCTCGACGACGGCATGACGCCCGAAGTGATTGCGCAGGCGTATCAAATCGATGTGCGCCTGGTTACGGGCGTAAAACAGTTCGCCGAAAGCCAGCGATTTGCGCATCCTGTTCGATAAGAACGTCCCGTATCAACTCCGGCCCTATCTCGTAACCCACAGCGTCAGGACAGCGGCGGAACAGGGCTGGTCGCGACTGGCCAACGGCGATCTTTTGCGGGCCGCCGAAGATCACGGCTTTGACGTCCTGGTCACGGCCGATCAAAGCCTCGAATATCAGCAAAATCTAACCGGCCGCAAGCTGGCGCTGGTAGTGCTGAGTACAAATCATATCGCCGTTCTCGAGAAGCATCCCGAAAAGCTGGCATCGGCCGTCGATGCCGCTACCGAAGGGAGCTACGAGTTTGTCAGGTACGAATTGCCTCGGAAACCGAAGCCGGGACGTGCCGATTGACAATCGGCCGCAGGTTGGCAACCTGCCCCACGTTTCAAACGATCCCCCACTTTCGCCGCAGCCACCATTCGGAGAAGCGCAGGAGCACCAAGACCAAGAACACCAGCGGCAAATTCCACAGATCCTTGGTCTCGCGCACGGTCACGCCGGCTTCGGAAAAAGGAATGCTGCCGGCGAGTTTGCCGAGGTCGGATGGTTTCCAATACTGTCCACCGGTTTGGGTGGCGAGGCGTTCCAGCAGCTCGCGATTCTGTTCCGTGTGGAAATTCTCCGCGACGCCGTCCATGCGCTGAAACGTCAACACGTCGCGGCCTAATTCTTTCACCTTGCCCGTATCACGATCGGGACGCTGCGCGGTGACCTCCGTCAGGTAAGCGCCGGTTTTGGGAGCCGACCACGCCGCTTGGAACTGCCCGGGACTATCGGGCATCGGAGCCATCTCGACCAGGGCGCTGACGCCGCTCGGGCCCAGGATGTGAGCCTCGACTTTGGCATCGGGAGCGGGGTTGTAGTTTTGATCGCGAACGTCGGCAGTGATGTTTACGGCGCCGCTATCGAACAGCATCTGCGCTGGGACCGAAGCCACCACATGTCCGGGCGTATCGGAAACCAGCCAGCGCAGAAGCTGCTGCCAGAACAAATCGTGGGCGGTGTCGCCGAGAGGCGAACTCATCTGCCAACGCCAACTGCCTCCAGTGGCCATGATCGCGGTGCGGCCGCGGCCGAAGTTCTCCGTAATCAGCAAGTGCAACTTGCGGCCTTCGGGCGTAATCATATCGGCGAGAACGGCCGCGCCGGGCTTCGGTGTGCCGGGGTCTTCATAGTCCATCAGGTAGGGCAGCTTCTTCCACTTGGCGGCGTTGGCGGCGGGGTCATCCACCAGTCGGGTGATAACACTGTCCATGCCGGCAGGCGCGAGTTCCACCGTCGTATGGGTGGTGCCGTTGCGCGGATCGGCCTCGCGATGAAACGTGCCCGCCTGGGTGGGCAGTGTCGTCGGCAGCAGGTCGGTAAGGTTGGATGTGTTCCAGTTGCCATCGGCGAGCGAGAACTGGCCGCCCAAAAGCAGCAGGCCGCCGCCACGCCGATCCACGAATTCGCGAATCAACTCCTGCTGGCCGGGAGTGAAATAGCCGGCTTCCACCGAGCCGATGATCACTCCCTGGTAGGCGAACATGTCCTCCGGGCGAGTTGGAAATCCGCCGGCCAGCTCTTTGGGATCGGAGATGCCCTGGCGGTAGATTTTGTTTTCGCTGGTGCGAACCATGGAGGCGATCTGCACCATGCGGTCATCTTCTTCCGCCTGGCGGATAAACTTGTACTCCCAGCGCGGCTCATTCTCGATATATAGGACGCGGCGCGGCTCGGAGCCGACGTTCACCAGGCGATTCAAAGTATTGTTGGCGGTGTTCTGTTCACCGGGGAGCGGAGCGGCGGCGATCTGGAGCGTCTTCGCGCCAGCGCTGCCGATATCGAACATCAACGTCTCGCTCTGGAGGTTGCCGTCGGGGCCCAGTGTGACGGTGCGGGAAGCCAGGAGCTTGCCTTGGCCGGATGCGTCGCTGCCCGAAATTGCGCGCACCGTCAGAGTGACCTTAGCGCCCGCGTATCCGCGTTGGTGAAACGTGATCTTGGCGGCGAGGCGGGAATCGGCCAAGGCGCGGGGCGCGACCACCACATCGTCCAGCTCTACGTCATGTTCGGCGCGCTCGCGTCCGAAGCCGACCGTGTGAACCGGAATGTGACGGGCGCGCAGCGCGCTAATCGCGTCCGCGCCAATGCCGCCTGTGTTGTCGTCGCCGTCGCTCAACAGCACCACGGCTCCGATGGGCAGGTCGGAAGTTTCCTCGCTCAACTGCTTGAGGCTGTCGCCGATGCGTGTGGAGGGCGCGACCGGTTCCAGGGCTTTAAGATTGTCGATACGCGCGGGGACGGTATCGACGCGGTAAAGTCGCGTTTGAAAGGAGCGGTTGAGGCTCGCCAGGACGCCGTTCTCAAGCGCCTTCACGGCCTGGGCCTGACGCGTCGAACCGTCCTCCGAAATGGCCATGCTGCGCGAGTCATCAACCAGCACGGCGATGATGTTTTGTTGCGGCTTCAACTCGGCGACGGTGATGGCCGGCTGCCACAGCAGGACCAGGATCAGCGCCGCCAGAAGCGTCTGCAATCCCCAGATCACCCAGGTTCGCCAGCCGCGCATGTTCGGCGCGGCTCGCGCGATGCGGGAGCGGATCAGCCAGGCGAGCGCGGCAGCCGCGGTCAGGATCAGCAAAAGCAGCATCCACTTTGGCCATGCCCCCAGGAGCGCAAACTGGCCTCGTGCATACACCAAACGCGGATACTTGAAAAAGAACTCGAACATCTATCTCAAGTATCTCAATGACTGGCTCGTGGGCTGCTCGCGGATTGGAAGAAGGGACGCGTGCGGTTCATACCTAATGGGTCATCGCGTAGGTGATGTAATTGAGGACGATCCGAAACGCAAGTCCTGAAAATTTCTCCGGATACTCCGGGCTATCCGCCCACTCCCAGGCGTCGCCGAGATGCATGTTGGCGCAGATCGCCACCATGATGCGACCGTGGTCATTACGAATCGCGCGCCACTTGGGGACGTAACCGTCCTTCTCATAAGTTCGGCCGCTGTTGACGTAAACCTCGCTGGGGATCTGAAACTTCTCGTTGATGTCGTACAAGACGTGATAGATCTCGTCTTCATCCTTGAGATCCTCCACGGGCATGTCGGGCAGCACCATGCGCATGCCGGCCATGAAGTGCTCCCAGTCCTCGGTGCCGTGGAAGTTGTCGACCATCAGGAAGCCGCCCTTCATAAGATAGTCGTGCAGGCGTTTGGCTTCCTCCTCGGTGAAGGTCCAGTTGTTGACGGAGACGGCGTAGATCCAGGGATAGTCGAAAATATGGTCGCTGTCGGTATCGACCACGCTCAAGGGCGACGGAGAGTTGATGTGGGTCAAACGCCGCAGCGCGATCAAGCAATCGTTATCGGCCTTGGGGTAATCCTGTGACCAGCCGCCGCCAAAGCGACGATACCCGAAGCTGCTGCCGCCGGTGTAGCTCGAAGTGTACTGGAGGCGGCTCCAGTAGAATTCGGAGGGCACGGGCGGTCCGCCGTAGGAATATTGGCGGCGATCGAACCCGCGTTGCAACGCAAACAGTCCGGCGCTGAGCGAGAGCAGGAGGAAAACGACGGAAATGGGCAGCACCAACTTCATAAGATGATTGCCTCGGAATGTTTCTTGCTTGAAGGATATCAGAAGCGCGAAGTGCGCGGCGCGGCTAGATCAGACGGTCGTAATCGGAATGACTGCCGATCCAGTACCAGACGATACGATCCTTCTTCATGACCGCCAGGGCGCGATAATCAGGGCCGATGCGGGCCGAATAGATGTCGTCCTCGCCCTGGACTTTCTTAAAGTGCAGGCTGGGGTGCCCGGGATTGCCCTGGAAAAGCCCATACGCACGCCGGGCTTCCCGCTGAACGTCCAAGGGTAGTTCGGAGAGAAGGCGCCAGAACTGTCGGGTCGTCCGTGACTGCATCAAAGCAGATCGTCCAACGGCAGCGTCTCGCCCCTCGCGTCCTCCTCAATCGCTTCCCGCGCCATGCGCCGGATCACGTCGCGTTTCTCGGCGAAGCACCTTTTCCAGGCTTCTTCGTCGGCCAGCGATGTTAGAATCTGGGATGCGATCGCATCCTGTTCATCTGGAGGCAGCGCGACGACCTTCTCCAGAGCCTTCTCGAGGAGCGACGACATGCTTCCATGTTATCAGCGGACAACCGCAGCCGGCCATCAGGGCCGCTAAACAACAGGCAGGCCGAACGGACCACTCTTCGATCTCAGGCATCGCCCGCGGAAGGCGCGAGTTTTAGTTGCGCGGCTGCTTTTGCCATCCGGACAAGGTGTTCGAGATACTCATACCTCCCCCACTCCTCTTCGTCGAGAGGCGTCATCTCACCGGTGCGGCTTTTCTCGATCAGTTCCGCCACGCGAGCCGACAGGTGCGCAGAGGAGCGCAGGTTGAGGATTTCTTCCGGCGAAGGCAGCGCCGCGAGCAATTCCAAAACATCGGCGGCCCCGTCAAAACCAGATTGACCGCCGGCATTCAGTTCCCGGAGACCCAGTTCCAGGATTTTGGGGAGCTGTTGCTGCTGCGCCCGGATTTGCGATGCCAGATCGTCGGGAAGGCTAAGAGTGATCGACGCCATCTGCCGGAAGTACAACAATTTTCCTGCGGGCGCTTCCCAGGGTCAATCTGATAAATCTCCGTCTGTCCCGATTTCCCGATTTCCCCCCCGATTTCCCCGTGCTATACTTCCGTCCTGTGAATACGACCCGACGAACCATCGCGCTGTCGTTGATCTTTGCGATCTCCGCCGCTGTGCTATCGGCGGAAACGTTCAAGGATGTCGAGTACATTTACACGCCGGACGGCAAGCAAAAACCCAAAACCATCGGCGGCCAATTGACCTGCGACAGCGCCACGAAAAAGGTCACGTTCTATTCCAAGAAAGTTGCCTTGCTCGATCTGACGGATACGTCCGTTACGAGTGCGCTCTATGAACGCACGTCGAAGCCTCGCTATGCCGCCGGGTTGTTGCTGGCATGGCCGCTGCTTTTCACGAAGTCCAAGAAGCACTATTTGACGTTTCAGTACAAGACTGAGACGGGCGAGGGCAAGTACGCGCTGTTCCATCTCGACAAGGGGAACTATCAGAGGATTCTTGCGGCAACTGAAGCAGCCCTCGGAAAGAAAGTTGAGCGCACTGAGGAGCGTTGAACTTTTTCGCCGGAGCGCTTAGTGTCACTTAGGCGGAATATCGCCGCCCGATTGCCTGCCCTGTTCGTCGGCGGCGATTTCGACAAAATGCTTCCATCCCGAGATTACTAACTCACGGCCTTCTGCCGCCTCTCGCCTGCTTACAGTCGTCGCTAGGAGCCGCAGTCGATTCGCCTCTTCGCTCTTGTTGAGGTGCTGTGTGGCATCATCGGAAATAACGTAGGTCTTACAATCCTTGCACTCGAATCGCTGGGACTTCAGCTCCCTTAGTTGGACTGCTGGTACGGGTGCGTCGCAAAGCGGACATGGTTGTGGTTCTGGTGTTGTCGGCATGGCTACCAGACTAACCGAAACAGCATCAGCGATTGAGTCACCGATGTTCGTGCCGGGAATGGCCGGAAACCGCGCATGGTATCCTTCAAACCGGATTCCACCAACAAGATGATCCGAATCGCTGGCCCTGCTCTGTTGACGGTGATGCTCGCCTCGTGCGGTTCGCATCCAAGTTCTACACACAGCGCGCTGGAAGTAATGCTGAAGGAGGATGCTGCCTACTCTGAACGCCTCCTAAATGCGGAGGCGGATTCTCCAGACGCCAACCTGAAGGAGTTTGACGATTTCTGTGATCGGTCGGTGGAGTTGAGAACGGAACGGTTGATTAAGATTCAGGCGTTGCTCGCTGACTCTCAGGCGGACTTGAAGAAAACTATCATCGATCATTTCAACGCGGAAAATTCTCTGGTCCGGGCGAAGCGTCGATTCTATGACTCTTTCTTTGAGCTAAAGAGCCTGCGTGCGAGAAAGGCCGACCTTAAGCGGAAAGCTGATGCGTCTGCCGCAATGGAGAAAAAATACGAAGTCACTGACGACGACGTAGAGAACTCGTTAGAGCGCCTCGAAACAAAGCTGCAGTTCGCGGAACAGACCCTAAGTTACATGGGTGAAGGCATACGACTCACAAGTACGGTGAACGCGGCCGCTGTGAAAGCGCTCGATGCGGGAAAGTCCTATACCGAATCTCTGGAAAGAGCGTTGGTGACCGAGAAGCGCCTTGGAGACGCCCTCGGGACATTGGGAGTCAAGATCGGCACGCCCATCAACGCTTCGGCCAAGGATGTCATCGCTCGCGCGTCGGCTACCCTCCAAGAAATTCAAGGCCAAAGAATCAAGTAGGACCCCGGAAGCAACGAAATTTCTCACCTTATCATCCCCGTCCCGGTCGGAATGCTGGGCGCGGATGAAAACCGAAAACCGAAAACCGCGACAGACGGAGATCTATCAGATTTTGAGGCAGGGAGGAAAACGCCAATCGCCCGCAAGTGTGAAGCCCGCCGCCGAGGCGCCCACGGAAAGGCCGTCGTTACGAACCCGACCGCGACTGCCTTGCACGTTGCGCCAGGTAGTGCCGGTCGAGAGCTTGGCGGACTGCCGTCTTTATGACGGCCTGCCGGCTTACGTTGAGATCCTGAGCGGCCCTATCCAGTTCTTCGAGCATGGCGGCGGTGACGTCCACATTCACACGCTGAATCGGCTGGACCATGCGGCCCTGGCCTTTGAAAAAGCGAGAGACGTTCTTCCCTTGCTCGGCAAGCCTTGCGATGGCCTCGGCCGAGACCGGTTGCCCGGCCTTACGAGTTTTCTGCATACACACAGAATGGTATTACTGTTATACCAATCAATGGTCGCCTGGATTCCACGAGCGATCTCCACCTGAAAGCGGAAGACCGTCCGCGCCACGCACGTCGCGGCGGGCGCGGCTGCGAATAGACGTTGCGGTAACATGGGGCTTCTGACCTTCTCGAATGCAACGACGCGACTTTCTTAAGATTGCCGGAGCGGCGGCGGTAAGCAACCGGTTAGTTGGACAGCAGACGCAATCCTTTCTCACCCCGGCCGGCTCCGAAGACCTTGCCAAGACCGATTTCAAGTTGCAGATCGCGCCGATCACGGTCGAACTGGCGCCCAATCGCGTGATCAGCACTATCGGGTACAACGGCATTTCACCGGGTCCGCTTCTGCGCATGAAGGAGGGCGTGCCGGTCACCGTAAACGTGGTCAATAACACCGACGTGCCGGAGTTCGTGCATTTTCACGGATTGCTGATTCCTTCCGATGTGGACGGATCGGAAGAAGAAGGCACTCCGCCGGTGCCTCCGCACGGGAGCCGCAGTTATCGCTTTACGCCCACGCCGGCCGGCACCCGCTGGTATCACACCCATACCATGTCGATGGACGATCTGCATCGCGGCAGTTTCACCGGAATGTTCGGCTTTCTGATCGTCGAGGGAGCCCGCAATCCGGGTAACTACGATCACGAACACTACCTCGCATTGCGCGATTGGGAACCTTACTTCACCAACACCGCGATGGATACCGACGATCTGGATCCGAAGCTGGCGCAACCGGAAAAGCCGGCGGTGCTGGATACGAGGCCGGTCGGCTTGGAGGTCGCGGCCGATATTTTTTCCATCAACGACAAGGCGCTCGGCGCGGGCGATCCCATCCGGGTGAAGCCCGGCGAACGCGTGCTGTTTCATTTTCTGAACGCGAGCGCGATCGAGAATCGCCATCTGGCGCTGCCCGGTCACAAGTTCAACGTCATTGCGCTGGATGGAAATCCGGTGCCCACGCCGGCGGCCGTGGACGTGTTGATGCTGGGTCCGGGCGAGCGCATCGATGCGTGGGTGGAGATGAATCAGCCGGGGGTTTGGATCCTGGGCGCGCCGGAGGATCCGATACGCGAAGGCGGCTTGGGTATCGTCATCGAATACGCCAATCAACACCGCACGCCGCAGTGGGTGGCCTCGCCGAAGTCGACTTGGGACTATACGATCTTTGGCAAACCATCGTCACAACCCGCGCCGGCCGAGCGATTGGACATGACCTTTGAAAAGGTGCCGCGCGGCGCCGGCAAATTCAACAGCTTTACCGTGAACGGCAAAGAATATCCGCATGAGAAGGAATTTCTCCTCAAGCAGGGCACGCGCTACCGGTTGACGTTTCACAATCGGACCGACGATGCGCATCCTTTGCACCTCCATCGCCATCAACTCGAGATCGCCGAGATATATGGCAAAGCCACCTCGGGCGTGATCAAGGACACCGTCGTGGTGCCCACCTATGGGCGCGCCAGCGTGGACTTTACCGCCGACCAGCCGGGACTTACGTTGTTTCACTGCCATATCCAACAGCACATGGATTTCGGCTTCAAGGCCCTGCTGAGGTACTCGTAAGGGCACACGCCAAAGACGGCAACGCGGTAAACTAACGATCGAGATGTATTTGCCCTCCGCGGTCACGAAGCAGTCTGAGATTCAGGCGGCGATTCACGAGGTGGAAAAAAGCCTCGCGCCCGACGTGGTGCGTATCCGGTACGAAATCGGCGAGGACTGGAGCGGCCAGTGGGCGATCTTCTTCCGTGTCGTTCTCACCGACGAAGCGGCGAGGCACAAGCTTCGCGACGTGACGACCCAAGTGGTATGGGGCTTGGCACGGGAATTAGATTTCCCCGGTATGGGCGTTTATCCGTACCATAATTTCAGAAGCGTGTCGGAGCAAGCCGTGTTGCAGGAACCGGCGTGGGCCTAGCCGACGATCTGCTGGAGGACGCGCACCATCTGGCGGACAAAGGCGTCGCGGATCGGCGAAACTCCTACATGCGTCGCGCCATTTCGACGGCGTATTATGCTGTCTTTCATTTGTTCGTAGAGGATTTCGTCGAGCATTGGGAGTTCCCTGATCAGCGCGCACGATTGGGGCGCATGTTCAACCACGGCAAGATGTGCACTGGGTACACGCCCAACAACAAGAATAACCCCACGCCGATCGAGATTGAACTCATGACCGTGATCACGGCTTTCGGGCAGCTCCAGAAAGACCGTCACCGAGCCGACTACGACTCGGGCTGGAACTTGGTTGAAACAGACCCGCGAACTTCAATAACCCTCGCGGAAGACGTGTTTGCAAAATGGCGGAAGATTCGAGGCGAGGACATAGCCCGACACCATTTGCTTTCGATGTTTGGCGCGAGGGTGGAATAGCCTCGAGGGCTTGGTGAGATGATCGGGGATTCAACGCCGCGATACTCGATTGGCTGAGGCGCAGACGGCCGGCTCCGCAAGAAAATGCGCCGGTTAGTAGAGCGTAAACGCGTAGAGCGTATCGCCTGCCGCGATCAGAATATATTGATGCCCGTCGAGCAGGTACGTTTCCGGAGCGTTCGAGATCTGACCCAGGTGCGTGTGCCACAGGATATTTCCGTTGGCCGGATCGTAGGCGACCAGGTTGCCTCCCAGATCGCCGGCGAACAGCAGCTTGCCTGCGGTCGTCAGAATGCCGTTTCCCAAACTGCCGCCGGTACCGGGATAACGGTGTCTCCACGCCACTTTGCCGGTCTTATAATCGATGGCCGTGAGATACGACCCGAGCGTCCCCAACCCGTCCTCTTCCTTTCCGCCCAGCCCCATCGCCCCGCGAGGATCGGTCTCCGTCAAGTAATACATCGCGTAGGCTTCATTGGTCGGAACATAGAACAGACCGGTATCCGGCGAGTAGCTCGGCGGCGGCCAGTTGGTGGCGCCGCCGTTATTCGGCGACACCAGAGACCCCGGCACGATGGAATCTTTTTCCGGGTTCCGGACCGGCTGACCCTTCGCATTGATCTCCTTCACCCAGTTGGCTGCGTCCGAGAACTTGCTGGTTACCAAATGCTCGCCTGTCAGCCGATCCAGCGTGAAAAAATATCCGTTGCGGTCGGCGTGCACCACCATCTTGCGAGGCTTGCCGTTGAACTCGCCGTCGACCAGTACAGGGGTTTCGGTGGAATCCCAGTCGTGGGTGTCGTGCGGATTCAGCTGGTAATACCAAGCCATTTTTCCGGTGTCGACGTTGATCGCGACGATGGAGCAGGTGTACAAATTGTCGCCCGCGCGGCTGGGCGGATTAGTATAAGCGGGCGACGGATTCCCGGTCCCGAAAATATAGAGATGCGTTTCGGGATCGTAGGAGCCGGGGATCCACACGTTTCCGGCGCCGTGTTTGGCGCCATCCAGGCTGCCCCAGGTTTCGAGACCGGCGTCGCCAACTTTCGTGGGCACGGTGTAGAAGGTCCACTGGACGTCGCCGGTTTCCGGATCGCGCGCCTGCGCGTAACCGGGTTCGTCCAGGTCGTTACCCGTGCCGATGATAATGTGGTTGCCGATCACCACCGGAGCCATGGTCGAGAAATATTGTTGGTTGAAGTTGGCGATTTCCTTGTGCCACCGTTCCTTGCCCGTGCGCGCATCCAGACAGACGAGATAATCGTCGGGGGTTTCCATATACAACCAGTTGCCCCACATTCCGAGTCCGCGATTGCCGATGTGCGTTCCGCCCTTGGTCTTCCAAAAGTAATGCCACAATTCATGGCCATCGCGCGCGTCGACAGCCCACGCATTGTCCGGCATCGATAGATAAAGGATGCCGTCCCCTTCAAGGATGGAAGCGCGGATACTGCCGCCGCTAGAAAAACCACCTCCGCTGGTGTCTGCCGAGCCTTCGCCGCCGATGATGGTGCCGCGCCCGCCTGCGCCTGGCGTAACTTTGCCCACCCATCCGAGCGTAAGATTCCTGACGTTAGACTGATTGATCTGGGTCAGAGAGCTGTAGCGCTTGCCCGAATAATCGCCCGAGTAAGTCGGCCAGGAATCGCCCAGCGGCTTCGAGAGCAGAGCAGGATCAAGCGGCTGCGCCGCGGCGAGTGCGGAAAGCAGACAGAACGCGCTCATCAGAACGTTGTTCATTTGAGCGTCACCAGGTAAGACGTCAGGTCGTGGATCTCGAGGTCGGTATAGATCGGCAGAAGATCGCGGTGCGGTTTCAGTGGATCGTGAATCTCCACTTTCGGCCGATCGCCATCCCGGCGAAAAGTCTGCTGATCGCCGTCGGCGTTCCGGAGGATCACGATGAAGTCGTCAATGCGCACTAACTCTCCGTCAGTCTTCCGTCCCGATCCATCGGTGACCGTGACGGTTGTAGGTGGAACGTTCAGGGCCGACGGCCCGCGCCCTCCTCGAACCGGCATCAGGAAATTATTTTGCAGCCGCTTGGGGTCCGGAATCTTCGACGCAATTCCCTTCAGGTCGCCCGTAGCCGAGTGACACGCGGCGCATTTTGTTTTGAAGACCGCTTCTCCCGCCCTTGCGTCGCCCACCAGAACGGTCACCGGCGCCATCCGTGAAATATCGTAGCCACCCACCTGGAAGCTGTGAATGAACGCCGCGATATCGGAAACCTGTTCGCGAATCAGGTTGATTCTGGGCATTTCTCCGCTGCCGTTCTGGACCACCGGCAGAATCAACTCACCTTTCTGGTCGTTCAAAACCAGCGCGGACCGCAGCAGATTCGGTCCACCTTCCCCGCCTCTCGCGTCGGAGCCGTGGCAGAAATTGCAATTCACTCCGTACAGCGCTTTTCCTCGCGCAACCACCGCGGGATCGGCCGGCGCGTGTTGCGGAAAAGCGGGGGGCCGGGTCGTCGCCGCCGGTGGTGGACTCGGAGGAGTCTGCGCCGCTGCCAGAGCCGTAAATGCAGCGAAGAGGATTGCCGCGAACAGCAATGCGTTTAAGGTTCGCAATTTCGCCTCACGCCAGCACGCTCTTACAAAATTGAAGGCACTTGGTCACTTCGGCCACCGTATCCATGCCCGGTTTTCCGTACTCGTATTCGATATTGGCCGGGATCGGATACTTCTCCTTCTTCAGCAGCAGGAGCACCTCCTTGATGGGCGTGTCGCCCTGCCCCCACGGAACATTTCCGCCGTGGTCGCGCTTCCGATCCTTCAAATGGAGGTTCGTGATTCGCGCGTGGTGTTCCTTGATATACGCGACGGGATCATAGTTTCCGGAAGTGAAGTGGCCGATATCCAGATTCACCCCAAGGTATTTCGAATAGGACATGGCGATGGCAAAGGTCTCCGGAGTCGCGAATTCATTGGGATCCCAGGTCGCGTCGTGGCCGTGGAAGCCGAACATTATTTTGTGCTTGTCGGCAAACGGCGCGATGCGCTTGGCAACGGTCACCTGAGTGGAGCAGGAGATCGCATTGACGCGCAGCGCCTTGGCCATCTGGAAGGCGTACTCGATTTCTTCGTCGGTGATGGCTTCATTCATGTTGAAGCAGAGCAGTTGAAGATCGATGCCGGCCGCGTCGAACTTGCTCCGCACCTCCTTGAACTTGTCCATCGACACGGAGAGACGCCATTTGCGCACATCCTCGTTTCGGGCGCGCGCGGCCGCGATCTGATCGCCGGTCATCGGCGGGCGGGGAACTCTGCGTGGAGCCTGTTCGCTCGCGGCGGCTGGACCAGCAACCGGGGCCGCGACCGTGGGCATGGCAGGTCCACGAGCCGGCGGCGCGGGGCGAGCCGGCGTAGGTACACCCGCGAAGGATTCCGCATGGTTCGACATCAACTCCACTTCGCCGAGACCGGCCTGCGCTGTCATTTTAATGACAGTGTCCAGATCATTGGTCTCGCGGAAGCTGTAGCTGATGGTTCCGATTTGCACTCCGGCGAACTTGGAGTTGATGTTCGCCAGTGCGTCGGCAAATGGGATCGCGGCCAGGCCGACCTTTCCGAAATCGCGTCGCGTATAAGTCATTTGAATCTGTGCTCCCCGTCGTGGGTTAATGTCGTTGCTTCCTTAGGTTACTTGTTTTTTGCGTGCTTACCAGGGCCGATCCAAGTGATGTTCCACACCGGACCGCCGCCGGGGACGTTCAAGCTGATTTGCAACGGCTTGCCCTTCTCCAGACGAAACTGCCGCACCTTCGCCGTCGAGCCTGTGTAGAATTCCTGGATCTCACCGCGCCGGTCCGGAATCTGATCGAGCGTGATGGCATCCGCCGCGATCTTGGTCACACGAAAGTTATAGTGGGGCAGGTTGGGATGGGGATGGTCCTTATCTTCCAGATAAATGTTCCCGCCCTCCTCCACGGTCACCTGCGAAACAACAGGCTTGGTATTGGCCGCGGGGACCGAGGCCTGGTAGTACAATTCCACGCGAAACTCCGCGCTCGCGCCGTCCATTTCGGCCGATTCCACGATTCCTGTCGCTGCGGCTCCCAAGGAAATCGCGCAGCCGGCGAGGGGAAGCAGCAGCAACTTGGCCATCACGATTATTGTATGCGCATTGTATATCGAGACGCCCTCCCGCCGATTGGGGAATGGTTAGACTCACGCTTTGGCATCGCCGAATCAAAAGCTGAGGACACGAAACGCATCCGCCGGCGCGCTACGTCCCATCGTAGGTTTCGTAGTCTCGCGCTGTTTACCGGGAACGTCAAAACAGAGGTATAAGGTAGTTATGAGATACATTCGTCCGCGCATCATCACCACGCTTCTCGGTCTGTGTTGCGCGACCGCTCACGCCCAGCAACCCCCGGTTACCATTCCCATCCGGGTTACCGCTCCGGTAAGCCCCCGTCCCACGGGCGATGCCGCTCCGGCCGTCGCCATAACCTCGGTTGCTCCGCGGGCGACCACTGGCACTACCAACTACATCGCCAAGTTCGTCGACGCGACCGATCTGGGCAACTCGGCCATCTATGAAACCAACGGCTTGGTCGGCATCGGAACGACGCAGCCGGGAATCTCGCTGGATATACGCACTGGCTCGCTGCCTCAAATGGGGGTCGCCGGAGTGACCGACTATCTGACGCTGTTTGCTTCCGATATCTACGGCCCCGCGCTTTATTGGGACCCCGCGAAAGACATGCGTTTCGGTAAAGGAGGAGCGGGGTTGTACAACCCTTACGGATTCGTAGAGCAGATGAGGATTCAATCCCTTACCGGCTACGTGGGAATCGGGACCATGACTCCCGGGTTCAAGCTGGACGTGGCTGGCGACATCAATTTCACAGGGGGTGTTCGGTATCAGGGAACTCCAGTGTTACAGGTGCCAGGCGGCTTGGCTGGCGCGAACATCGCTTTGGGGCTGGGAGCACTTTCCGGTAACACGACCGGAACCAACAATATCGCGCTCGGGAATCTCGCTGCCAGCCTGAACTCCAATGGCAGCAGCAACAATATTGATATCGGCAATCAGGGTTCAACGCTCGACAGCGGCGCGATCCGGATTGGAACGCCGGGAATCCATTCCTCCTTCTATGTGGCTGGCGTGAGTGGAACCACCACGCTCAATAACAACACCGCCCTGGTCCTGATCGATTCCAACGGCCAGTTGGGCACGATCAGTTCTTCGCGGCGCTTTAAGGAAGATATCCAGGACATGGGCGATGCCAGTCGCGATCTGATGCGGCTCCGGCCTGTCACCTTCCGCTACAAGCAACCCTTCTCGGATGGATCGAAGCCGATTCAATACGGGCTGATCGCGGAGGAAGTAGCCGAAGTCTACCCCGATTTGGTAGCGTATTCGGCGGATGGCCAGATCGAAACGGTGAAGTATCAGGTGCTGGATTCGATGCTATTGAACGAATTTCAACACCAGCAGTCGGAAATCACCCAGTTGGAACAACAGGTGGATGCACAGCGCCAAAAGCGGGAGAGTCTCCTGGACCGGCTCGCCAAAGTAGAAGCGGCTTTGGCTTTAGCCCCCAAGTGAATCGGAAGTGCCGGGCAAGCGCTAACTCCGGCCTGTACGTCTAGTCTCCTGTCTCGGATAATTCTTTACACCGCCGAACCTTATCGAGAATGATGTCGGCCGAGGCTTTCCAAACAAACGGGGTGGGTTCGCCATTCCAGTTGGCGAGCCACTTGTAGATAGCAGTCTCCAGTTCATCAGTGCTGTGGAAGGTTCCTCGGCGAATCATTCGACCGGTGATCAGGGCAAAGAACCGTTCCACCTGGTTCAGCCATGAACTGCTGGTGGAGGTGAAATGGAAGTGGAATCTTTTCCGCTTCTTCGGCTTCCACCAGCGCTCGACCTCGGCACTTTTGTGAGTGCAGTAATTGTCCATGATGAGATGCACGTCCTGATCCGCCGGGAGTTGCGCTTCCAGATGGTTGAGAACCTTTATGAATTCGCGACTGCGGTGGCGATCCTGACAAGTGCCGATCACCTTGTCGTTGAGAATATTGAATGCGGCGAACAAAGTGGTAGTGGGGTCGCGTTTGTAGTCGTGCGTTTGGCGCTCCGGCAGGCCGGGGCGTAAAGGCAGAATGGGAGCCGTACGATCCAACGCCTGAATCTGGCTTTTCTCATCCACGCACAATACCAGGGCACGTTCGGGTGGATTCAAATACAGGCCAACGACGTCTCTGACTTTTTCTTCAAAGTGCGGGCTCCGCGATAGACCGATTCCCAACACCCTGATGAGCCAGTAGCAGCAACCGGCAGCGCAGGGCCACCTTCTGTGGCGTGGTGCCGCTCCGAACCAACCTCTCAAGCTCCGCTTTCTGACTGGAATTCAGGGCGAGCGCGGGTGCCGGGTTGGGCATGCCCCAGTATAGGGCAAGTGCGCCTATATGTGAATCATTATATGAGACAGGACACTAGTGGGTTGTCGTGGAGAAATCGTTATCACGCGCGCCCTGAAGGGCGCGCCTCACGAATGTCGGTTTTGGCAAAGGCGTTCGCGGCTGAATGTTATCCTTGATAGAAGTGTCATCCCCGCTGAATTTCCACCTGGAACACTACGATGGCCCGCTCGACCTGTTGCTGGACCTGGTCCGCAAACAGCAGATCGACATTTACGACATCCCCATCGCGCAGATCACGGCGCAGTATCTCGAATTCATGCAGAGGGCGCTCGAGATGGACATCGAGCTAAGCGCCGAGTTCGTCCACATGGCCGCGACGCTGATCCACATCAAATCGAAAATGCTGCTGCCGCGCGATCCCGCGCTTCAGGAGCTGATGCCGGAGGAAGATCCGCGCAAGGAACTCGCAGAACGGCTGTTGGAGCACGAGCGGTTCAAGTCGGCGGCGGAGATGCTGCATCAGAAACGCGAGATCGAAGAGGCGGTGTGGTCGAATCCGCAGATCGAACAGTTTCGGGCGTCGGATGAGGATCCGGGTTTGGCGGTCACGCTGTTCGACCTGGTGAAGACGCTGCAAGCAGTGCTGGAACGCGCCAAGCATCGGCCGGTGTATGAGGTGGGCGCCGAGGATGTTTCGGTGCCGGACATGATCCGCTACCTGCGCGGTGTTTTCGCGGAGGAAAGCAAGGCGGTTCCGGCGCGCGAACTTTTCGAGCGGCAGCGCAGCCGGCGGGCGATGATCTGCCTGTTTCTCGCGCTGCTCGAATTGGTGAAACTCCAGGCGCTGGGGCTGGTGCAAGCGGACGCGTTCGGCGAGATTGGAATCAGACG
>Ga0182024_10008040_pt1 | contig 22457 bp, 17 predicted proteins | sample P32metaG_FD_120480 | JGI IMG/M metagenome (GOLD analysis project Ga0182024, IMG submission 120480) | Permafrost microbial communities from Stordalen Mire, Sweden - P3-2 metaG (Illumina Assembly) | ecosystem: Environmental > Terrestrial > Soil > Wetlands > Permafrost | place: Sweden: Stordalen... | reverse complement strand
GTACATGGTCATTGTTGTACTGGCCGGATACGGGGACAGTGGTGTAAATGTCACGGCATTCCCACTCACGCTATAGCTTCCCGCCACGGTCTCATTATTTGGGGCATACACATAAACGGTAGTTGGGGTAACCGAAGCCGCATCGATCAGGTTGCTCATGGTGAACGTAACCGGACTGGTCACGGACACGTTGGGCGCTCCGTTCGCCGGACTCGTCGAAACCAGCGTGAACGTTCCACTGCCATATCCCGTCGTTCCAGTAGTAAATGTGCTGCTGAAAGCCGTGACCGCATTGCCTTCTACATCCTTAAAGCCAGCTACCGCCACGCTGTAGGCCGTCGAAACCGCCAGCGGCGCGCTCGGCACAAAAGTTAGCGTTGTGCCGTTCGCCGCCAGGGTCACAGTTCCCGCAACCGTAGTGCTGCCTTGCTTAACCGTGATCGCACTGCTCGTAACAGTAGTCGGGTCAATGTCGTCGCTCATCACCGCGACAACCTGAGTATTGATCGGCACTCCAAGCTGTCCGTTAGTCGGGCTGATTGAACTGACCGTTGTGGGGTTCGTGTCGCCGCTGTTCCCCGTGTAGAAATACCCCTCGTAGCACTGGCCGCCGTTGCCCGCAATGTTGGTGTAGCCGCAGATATACGTGTAGTAAAGAGTGCTGGGCAAAAGCGGTGCACTCGGTGTGATCGTCGCACTCAACCGATCGGCAGCCACGGTCACGGTTGCTGGCACAATCAAGTTAAAGTATTCATAGTACAGATTGAGATTCCCCGGAATTGTCAGTTCATTCACCGGCTCACTGAACGTAAAGTGAGGCGTTACGTTGAGTCCCACACTAACCGCGTTAACTGCCGGATCGACGCCCGTTATCTGCGGATAGCCCGTATCCGCCGCTGTCCCGGTCTTGAAACTGAAACTGCTCGGATTAGTCAGCGCAGTTCCGGTCGTATCCGTGATCTGCGCCGTGTAAGTCGCCGTGTAAGTGGTGCTAGCCGTCAGCGGGCTGACCGGAGTAAACGTAACCGTCTGGTCGTTCACCGAGTAGCTGAAGTTACCCGGTACCGCGTTGCCGCCAGTCGTCATGGAGAAGCCGGTCTGCGCCGTGATCGGATCGATCGGTTCACTGAACTGCAATACCACTGGCGTTCCGCCCGCCGCATTCCCATTCAGCGCTATGTTCGTGTCGTTATTAACCGGGCTCGTGCCTGTAAGCGTCGGTCCCGTCGTGTCAGTGCTATAAGCGGTGTTGAAAGAGTACTCCGCGCCGCCCAGGTTATTTCCGCAGGTATCCTGCACATACGCGGCATAACTGAGGTAGAAGTAGAACGTCCGGCCAGCTCCAAGCGATGCAGTGGGCGTGATGGTCGCAATCGTGCCTGACGCATCTACGCTGATCGTTGCCGGTACTTCCGTATTAGTGCTGCTATCCCAGAAGTAAATAGTGGCCGGCGCAGTATTTCCTAGTTGCGACAGTGTGCTGCGATTCATCGGCACACTGAACTGGATCTGGATCTTCGTATTGAGCGGCACCCCACTCAGCCCGTTCGCCGGACTGATGGAAAGAATAGTCGGTGGCGTCGAAGTACAGGTCTCAACGTCCATCCCATTATTCACAGTCAGCGTTTGCGATCCAGTCTGGATCTGCACGGTGCGGAAACCAGCCGTCGCCCCGGAAGTCACCAGACTCGCCGTGATCGAGGTTGGGCCATTTACGGTCACTGGACCAAACGTCCCTGCCGCCGCTCCTCCGACCGCGATTCCAGGGCCGAAGTTGGCCTTCGTGGTTGAGCCCCAGGTAGTGAATGCTCCCGTAACGCCCACGCTTTCGGTTTGCGTCGGCTGAATCGTATTTGGATTAATCAACGTTACCGCCGGTACTCCCGCAATAACGGTGAATGTCGGCTTCACCACTTGCGCGCCCGTCGTGATGGTTACGGTGCGCGAGCCTATGGTTGCCGCGTTATCAATGGTGATCGGCACCGACATGCTGGTCGGCCCGTTCACCGTCAGCGTTCCTGTCGTGATGTTGGCGCCAAAGTTGACCGTTGTTGTCGGCCCGAAATTGGTGTTCGTTCCCGCAATAACAATCGTCTCGCTCGACCCCTGGTGCGCAGACGTTGGATTCAGCGTCGCGGCGGCAGTGTTTGTTCCTGTTCCTCCAAGCGCAATTATTAACGGATTGGGGCTGCCGGAATTGTTGACTGTGATCGCGCCAACGATAGCCTGGGCAACGGTCGGCGAAAAAGTACCTTCAATCGTGCAGTTCTTTCCAGCCAACAACGAGAAACCGTTCACGCATGTAGTGCCACTCAGCTGAATTCCGAAATCGCCGCTTATCGTAATGGTGCTCAGCGTTACTGCGCTGGCGCTGTTATTTGTAATCTTCACCGCCTTCGGAGCGGTTGTCGTGCCTACTGGCACCGAGCCAAAAGCCAGGCTCGCGGGAGCAACTGTCAGAACCGCTTCCGACGTGCCCGTCAGATTTACCAGTTGCGGGCTTTGATTATTAGGAGAGTTGACCGGAATCGCAACCGCTCCTGTAATGGAGCCGACGAAGGTAGGCGCGAATGTAACCTGGAACGTACACGTGCCAGCCGTAGCCAGCGTGCTGCCGCAAGTGGTGCTGGGAACCGCGTAATCGGCGCTCGCCGTAATCGTTCCCAATGTGGCCGCAGCGCCACTGGTGTTAGTCACAGTAACAGTCTGCGCCGCGCTCGTTGTTCCCGATAAAGTCTTAAAGATAAGACTGCTCTTGCTCAGCGAGATGGGCGGGGTGCCGGCCGTCGCCGCCGAGGTAAGTTTCACCACCAGCGGCAACGCATTGGCCGCATTGTCGGTAATAATGATGGCGCCATCGTCGGTAGCCGATGTTGGCGTAACCTGCACGCTAACCGTGCAAAACTTTCCCTTACTAGCGAGCGGCGTGGTCAGGCATGTTCCGGTGTTGATCGTGTAGTCGGCGATGCTGGTTGTGATGCTGTTGATGGTGACTGAGCCGGTCGTATTGTTGGTGATCTTGAATGTCTTGGCTGCGCTGATTGTCCCGATCGTCCCGCCAGTAAACGCCAGGCTCGCGGGCGCGGTAGTGACGGGTGCTCCGCCGGACCCGCTGATGCCAACAAACGCCAGCAGATTATTGCTGTTGTCGAAAATGCTGGCCGCGCCCTTGATCGATCCGAGGACGGTCGGCGAAAAAGTAATTGTCACCACGCATGAACCGCTGGCTGAGATAGTGCCGCCGCAGGTGTCCGTCTCCGCGTAATCGCCGCTCATCGTAATCACGATCGGCTGCGCCGATACTCCAGTGTTAGTGATCGTCACAGTCTTCCCTGCGCTCGTCGTATCGATCAATGTGCTCGCGAACGTCAAGCTGCTCGTCGAAAGAGTGAGCTGTCCCCATGAGCTCACGCTGGCCATCATGAACAAAGCCGAAAACAATAAAACTTTGCGAAGCTTTTTGGCGAGCGAGATTACACAGGAATTTGCAGCGAAGGCGGTAGCGCGCATAGGGTCTCTCCAGAGACGAGCGATCAATTTTTATTTAGGCTTGTTTTTCGCGGAGCTCGGGGGGTAGATAAGCTCGCGTACGATCTTTTCAGATCGCGGAACAGTGTATAAAGCAAATTTCAAGAATGCAATGGCCCGTCAAGCTTTTTTTTGTTGTGCAAAAAAATGCGATGTTTAGGAAGCTCGCATTCCACGACTATTGCAGCGCGTTCCCATACGTTGGAACGCCTTGCTGCACCAGAAACAGCAGAGTCTGGCCGCGAGACGACCAGTCACTCTGCGGATATTGAGAAATCAGGCGTTGCGCCAGTGATATTGCCTGATTTTTGGACTGCTCCGACTTTTTCATTTGCTCTTCGCTCTTGTAAATCTCAATCAGCGCCGCTCTTCGCCACGCCGCCCTATACAGCGCCTCTGCTGCTGCTGGTGATTCGGAATGTTCCTTAACGTACTTTTCATAGATATCGGCTTCTTTGTCGGGACACTTCGAAGATCCTTGCCAATCTCCGCATAGCTTGTTCTCTATAAGGTGAAACGCCGCTAGTTGCGCCCACTTAGTATCTGGAAATTTCTTCATCACCAACTTCATGCCTTCCTCGTCCATCCCTTGCCGCAGGTATGCCTCTTTTTCGCGAGCCGAAGGGCGCGATTGCACGTCCGCCCTGTCGATCTGCCATTTAATGTCCGCCGCCCGGTAAAGCCCTTCCGCGGCAACTGCAGAATTCGGAAAAATGTCATACACCCGGCGGTATAGTCGCAGCGCGTCTTGCGCCGCGCCGCGCCGCCCACGCCTCCGGCCAGCCTCGTCTTCCGAATCAGCCGCAGCTCCAAACAAAATCCGGTCACCATTTGGAGTGCTGCTCCAGACAACACCGCTTTCCAGAACCCACCCCGAGATGGTCTTGCCCTCATCCTCGTCCTCCAACACAAACGCGGGATCCGGACTGTGCGCCAAGCCCATCATGGCCTCGACGTGCAACCAGTTGCGGCTCTTCTCCAGCAAAATTAATTCCCGTCCCCGCTCGACCTCCCCAAGCTTGTTGGAGTTCGTATCGGGAGACAAATAAATGATGGCCTCGCGCACCAGCGTCCCGCGCTCCGCAGCCCATAGCAAGGTCGTTCCCATCTCCGCCAAAATCGCAAAAAATAAAATCTTAGTTATGAATTTCACGGGTAGTCATCTCCGGTTCGAGGTTAGCATGCACAGCGGGCATGTTTAGGCCGTGCATATGCCGTGCATATTAAGATGCGCGGAAACAATCCTTCATGAACGACCGCGGACCCTTTCTTCCTGGATGGCTGTGTAGGCGTCACTTCGGTGACCCCTGTGATCCTCGGTGCACCTCCGTGCCCCCTGTGGCAAGAATTTAATTTTCCGACCTCTGACCCCAAATCAAGCACTGCCCAATCAAATTAAGTTGGCAACGACCCAATCCATACTGTTACCGTTGTGTTTCGAAAACGCGAAATTACGCCCGGAGATCTTTATGCCCGGAGAACAAAAATTATCGCCCTCGAACTTCGCGCCGGGCAAAGGCCCCGCACAGCCTACGATTCGAGACCTCAAAACCATCGACGATCTCACCCAGCTCAAGGCCGTTGAAAAAGAAGTCTGGGGCATGGCCGACAACGACACCCTGCCGCTGACTCTCGCCATCGCCTGCATGGCCGCAGGCAATATATTTATTGGCGCTTTCGACAAAGAAAATCACAAAGATAAAAACAAGGCCGGTAAAGAAAAGTTAGTAGGTTTCGCTTTCGGATTTCTCGGCCGCGAACACGGCCAGACCACAATCCACTCTCACATGCTCGCTGTCCTCGATGCCTATCGCCATCTCGATGTGGGCAAGTCGCTGAAACTGGCGCAACGCGAGCGGGCTATGGCCATGGGCGTCCACGAAATGACCTGGACCTACGACCCGCTGCAGAGCCGCAACGCCCACTTCAACTTCGCAAAACTCGGCGTCGTCTCCGACACATATAAGGTAGATTTTTACGGCCCAGAAACTTCCAGCGTCTTGCATCAGAACGGAACCGACCGTCTCTGGGTCCGGTGGCTCCTGAACTCGCGACGGGTTCTCGACCGCCTGACAGGAAAGAATCAGCGCGCAGAGAATCTCGACGCTCTAAAACTTCTCGCTCCCCTTGTGCGTTTCGATCCCAACGGGAAGCCTGCTCGCGCCGACCTTGCAGCGTCCCTGGCGCGACAGCGTGTGAGCATCGAAATCCCCGGTGACATTCTCGAAATTGAGCGCGCCGATATGCCCCTTGCGCGGGAGTGGCGAGAAGCGACCAGATGGGCCTTCCGCGAATCCCTCAAAGCAGGATTCGTAGTAGCCGATTTCTGTCGCTCAATCCGCGGAAACCAAGGACCCGGAGCGTATCTGCTGCAGAACACAACGGTCGCTGAACTCATTCCGGAAGTGTAGCCCGGAGGCAAGAGCGGCATATACTTAGTCGGCACGATGGCCGTACAAACAATATAGAGGCAGGAGTAAATCATGAGAAGGATTTCTCGCAGCGGAATCCTGCTGCTGAGTATGATCGCGTTTGCAGCCTCGGTTGTGGCGCAAATCCAGCCTCAGCCGAATGCCAAGCAGTACTTCTTCGTTCTGCTACTTCGTCCGGCCAACGCTCCGCAACTAAGCAAGGAAGCCGGCGAAAAACTTCAGGAAGAACACATGGCCAACATGCGTAAGATGGCCGCTGAACACAAACTCGTAATCGCGGGGCCGTTTATGGATAACACGACGCTCCGCGGAATTTTTGTGTTACAAGCAGACTCTGCGGCGCAAGCACAAGAGTGGGCCGACGGCGATCCCGCCGTCAAAGCAGGTCGACTCTCCGCCGAGTTGCATGGTCCTTGGCTCATCGAACCCAGCGCTATTCACCCTGCAACTGAGCCTCCGGCGATGGAGCAGTACACTCTGGTCCTGATGAAACGCGGCGGCAATTGGAATCCTAACTCGCCGGAATTTATAGCTGTGATGAAGCAGCATCCTGCATTCGCAAAACAGATGATAGAGCAGGGAAACCTGCCATCGCCGGACCGTTTCCCTTCAGCGAACCGGGCGACTTGCGAGGAGTGGGTATTTTCCGAGTCGGGACAGAGCAAACCGCAAAATTGACGCAAGACGATCCATCCGTCAAAGCAGGCCTGCTTAAGACTGAGATCCATCCCTGGGCCTCGGGTAAAGGTGTACTGGCATCGGGACAACCGATGCAGTAATTAACCGGCATAAATAACTAACAAGAATCGCCACCCCACGCGATAGAATGTCCGGTTCCAGCCAACGCCGGAACCAGCGTTCAACTACCGAGACTGACCACGAGGTCAACCCATGGCCGAAGCCACCATCCCGCAAACTCACATCGACTCTACTTTGGACGAGCAGCGCAGCTTTCCACCGCCCGCGGAATTTTCTCAAAAAGCTCAAATCAAGAGCCTTGCCGAATACGACGCCTTATATAAGGAGTCAGTCGAGCAGCCGGAAAAATTCTGGGCCCGCGCCGCTGAAGAACTCCACTGGTTCAAAAAGTGGGAAAAAGTTTTGGAATGGAAAGCGCCCTGGGCCAAGTGGTTCCTAGGCGGAGAAATTAATCTCTCCTACAACTGCCTCGATCGCCACGTGCAAACCGCGCGAAAAAATAAAGCCGCGCTCATCTGGGAGAGCGAGCCGGGAGAAGTCCGCACCTACACTTACCAGCAATTGTGGAAAGAAGTTCAGAAGTTCGCCAACGTCCTGAAGAATCTCGGCGTCCGCAAAGGCGACCGCATTGCCATCTACATGGGCATGACGCCCGAACTGCCAATTGCCATGCTGGCTTGCGCGCGCATTGGCGCGCCTCATTCAATCGTCTTCGGAGGCTTCTCGTCGAACGCGCTGGTCGATCGCATCCACGATTCCCACGCCGTGGCCGTCATCACCCAGGATGGCTCCTACCGCCGTGGCGCCGAAGTAAGACTTTTCCCCGCCGTTGAAGAGGCGCTGAAGTCCTGCCCGTCGGTGAAAAATGTCGTGATCTACAAGCGCACCGGGACTGCCATCAATACCACAGCAGGCCGCGATCACTGGTGGCACGAGGAAATGGCGAAGGCTTCCGACGAATGCCCCGCCGAGCCTCTCGACGCCGAACATCCCCTCTACATCCTCTACACCTCAGGCACCACCGGAAAGCCAAAAGGCGTAGTGCACACGACCGGCGGCTATTCCGTCGGCACCTATCTCACCACAAAATATATTTTCGATCTGCGCGAGGAAGACACCTACTGGTGCACCGCCGATATAGGTTGGGTCACCGGACACAGCTACATCGTCTACGGACCTCTCCAATGCGGAGCCACCAGCCTGATGTACGAGGGCGCCCCCAATACTCCGGAGCCCGACCGCTTCTGGTCCATCATCGACCGCCATCAAGTAAATATCTTCTACACCGCGCCCACCGCCATCCGCACTTTTGCAAAATGGGGAGACGAGTGGCCGAAGAAACACAAAATGGACAGCCTGCGCCTCCTCGGAACCGTAGGCGAACCCATCAACCCCGAGGCGTGGATGTGGTATCGCGATTTAATCGGCCACAACCGCTGCCCGATCGTCGATACCTGGTGGCAAACCGAAACCGGAGCCATCATGATTTCGCCCATCCCCGGAGCCATCGCCACGAAACCCGGCTCCGCCACCAAGCCCTTCTTTGGAGTCGTCCCAGAAATCGTAACCATGGAAGGCAAGCCCGTGCCCTTAGGCTCCGGCGGTTACTTGGTTATCCGCCAGCCGTGGCCCTCCATGCTGCGCACCATCTACGGCGATCCCGACCGCTACGTGCAGCAATATTGGTCGCAAATCCCGGGCACATACTTCACCGGAGACGGCGCCCGCAAAGATAAAGACGGCGATTTCTGGATCATGGGGCGCGTCGATGACGTGCTCAACGTCTCCGGCCACCGCCTAAGCACAATGGAGGTCGAATCCGCCCTGGTCGCCCACGAAAAAGTAGCCGAAGCCGCAGTAGTAGGACGCCCCGACGAGATTAAGGGCCAAGCCATCTCCGCCTTCGTGACTTTGGAGCAGGGAGTTCCACCCACCGACGCCCTAAAAGAAGAATTGAAAAAGTGGGTGGTAAAAGAAATAGGCTCGCTGGCCAAGCCGGATGATATCCGCTTCACCGACTCGCTTCCCAAAACCCGCAGCGGCAAGATTATGCGTCGTCTGTTAAGAGAACTAGCGAGCAGCGGTGAAGTAAAAGGCGATACTACAACTCTGGAAGACTTTGGAGTAATAGCAAAACTAAAAGAGCAAGACGAAGCCTAAACAGGAGGGGCTAGTTCGTGTTTAGGGGACTAGGCCCCGCTTGATCCGGAGTAAAAGGGGCTATCCCATCACCACACAGCATTAGCGGTTAAGTGGTGGCACATAGCCACACAGCGCTAGCTTTTGGGTGGCGCAGCGGTTCACCGCTGCGCTCGGCGCCTAGTTTTCCACTGTCGGCTTTAGCCGCTGAGGTCGCAGCGCTAACTCACAACCGTTCAGCGCGAACCTGATCCCACAGGGTGTCGCTGCTCCCGCATCAACTCCAGGAAAGTCTCAACCGGTATCTGATACTTGTGCCGGAAAAGTTCAACCAGCGTGTCTTCCGTCCCGAATACGTCGTGTGGCCCACCTGCCTCAGCCGTAGCTTGGCTGGCGAAAACCTGGAACCGCCCAGAACTGTCGGTCGGCGTTTGCGTTTCCAATCCATCCGGTTCCACTTGCAACTCCGGAGACTTATTTCCATCAGCACGCAGGATCGTGATCATGCGATGCACCTGCTCCCGCTGCTCTGGCGTCGTCTGCATGAACTGAATTCCCATGCCAAACTCCAGATGCGTCACCAACACGACGCCCGTGGCGCGGAGTTGCAACTCAGAAGTTTTGATCGACAAAATAACTCGCGTACCCCGAGGAAAAGGCGAATTCGTAGTGAGATAGCAGCCGCCAAGAGTCATGTCGGTCAGCCGGCAATTCACAGGTTCATCCTGTTCAACAGGGGGCAGATGATTGGCGAGCCATTGCCGAAGCACTTTGCGCTGGTCATCGCTGGCGTTTTTGAACCGCACCCCCGCCTGCTCTTCGTTGCCTTCCCAAGCCAACTCGCCCACGATTTCCAGTTTTTTCTCCATGCCCGGCAACGTCAATGTGAATCGAAGCGTACTTTCATTGGTGGGCCGCCTGGAAAACTGCAACGCCATACCTCCCTCGCACAAGTCAAGGGTTTTAGCCTTATAGTGGTTAGCCCCCTGGCACTCAACCTGAACTTGCACCGGAACCCGCAACTGCAGCCGCCGCTCACGCCTCATAAGGGCCCGAACAGCCCTGAAACTCGACTTTGCCCGTTCCACAGCAAACGGTTTGTGCAACACGAAATGGACTCCCATATCGAAGCCGCCTTTAAGCCCTACCGAAGCCTCAACCAACACGATCGCCAATGCTCGCTTGTTCACTGGAGCCGCCTGTGCCGCCTTCAGTACATTGGTGGCATTCTCCACATTCGCTGCGTCCACGATAATTGCTTCGAAGCGCTGCCGCGTAATTCGCCGGATGGCATCATCAACTTCGGAGCAGTGTTCGACGGTTATCTCCAAGTCGCTGAGAACTCGGCGCAGAATGCGCACCGTCTTTTCGTCGGAACTAAGCAGCAGAGACTTCAGGTTCATTGCTGACGTTATCGGTTCGTTTAGATTGATTGATGAATGCTTTTTGAAGCATTTGCAACTTTGGGGAACGCGCTCGCAGGTCGAACTCCCCCGTTCGAACTCTAAGTCCGCGAATATGTGCGGTCAATGGAGGAGCCTGATCTCCCGGTTACCGCAGTCACCTCTGGACTATATTCGTTGCAGCGCCCAACCATGTTGTTCGAGAATCAAACCCGAGAATTAAATCCCAAAGACGGGATGGTTATATTATTGTTCATAAGTTGCGAGAATCAGAACCCAGGCTGTCGCAGTGCAAGTCCTTCTGCTCAAAGGGGATACTACAAAGGAACTGCTATACTTCATTTAGTTGTTGACTAGTTGATAAAAACCTATTATTATCAATAGCTTCCAAGGGCATAAATTGGGTTGGTAACAGCCGTTGCATTTTTACTTCTCTCCATGAATCCCTTGGCGGTTGCTTCGAATCAAACTGTATAGAGACACAAATTAAAGTCCTTATTCCAATTTCAAGAGGAATGTTTTTTCATGGCTAAGAGACGCGGAAATCCCAACTGGGGCAAGCCCGAGCCCATCGGCCCGGTTGTTCCCACGATCACCGAATTCGAGCAAGTTGTTCATGAGTACAAACTCTCCCCTGACCAATATTTGCGCTCAACCAGGCTGCGCGAATGGGCGCGCCGTAACAAGAATTCCAAGTACATTCCTGAACCATTACTCGAAGCTTGGGGCTTTGAAATCGAATCCACCCTGTAAAAGCGGTGAAGTCATAACAAGGGTCGCTGCGGCGACCCTTTCTTTTTGTGGATTGTTCTTATTGCGGTGCAATGGATTTTTAGATGAGGCGGATTTTCGATTGGCGGACATTTGATTGGCGCCTTGTCTGTAAGATTTTGTTTAGAAGAGGCTAGCGCCTTGCCTATAGGTACTGTTTTGATAGCGCCTTGCTTATAAGTTTTGAAGGGGCGCGGCTTCAGCCGCGCTGTTTTGTCCCATGTGAAAAGGGGCTTTAGCCCCTGAGGGAGCTATGACCCCTAACTCGCCATTCACCGACGTCCCCACCGCCATCGAAGAAATCCGCGCCGGCCGCATGATCGTTGTTATCGACGACGAAGACCGCGAAAACGAAGGCGATCTCACCTTAGCCGCCGAAAAAGTCACCCCCGAAGCCATCAACTTCATGGCCAAGCATGGACGCGGCCTCATCTGCCTCGCCATGACTGAAGAACGTCTCGACCACCTGCGCATCGGTCCCATGACCAGCGAGAACACAGCTCAATATGGAACCGCCTTCTGCGAAGCCATCGACGCCCGGGACGGTGTCACCACCGGAATCTCCGCCCACGACCGCGCCCACACCATCAAAGTAGCCATCAATTCCGCCACGCGCCCATCCGATCTAGCGCGTCCCGGCCACATGTTTCCGCTCCGCGCCCGCAAGGGTGGAGTCCTGGTTCGCGCCGGCCAAACCGAAGCCTCCGTCGATCTCGCTCGTTTAGCCGGAATGATTCCCGCCGGCATCATCTGCGAAATCATGAAAGATGATGGCACCATGGCCCGCGTCCCCGACCTGATCGAATTCTGCCGCACGCATGGGATGAAAATGCTCACCGTCGCGGAGCTGATCCGTTATCGCATGCAGCATGAGCGCTACGTTCACCGTGTTGGAGAAGCGCTGGTAGAAACGAAACACGGAGAATTCCGCCTGATCGCCTACGAGAGCGAAGTCGATGGCGGAGACTCCCATCTGGCCCTGATCCGCGGCGATATCAGCGATCCCTTAACACCAGTTCTAGTCCGCATGCACGCGCATTGCCTGCTGGGCGACGTCTTCGGAGCCACCGGATGCGACTGCAATCCTACCCTCGAAGCCTCCATGAAGACAATCGCCGAAGAGGGAAGAGGCGCACTCATTTATCTGCACCAAACCTCCAAAGGCTTCTCCGCAGAAAAAATCGGCGAGCAGTCCTTCCTGACCTTCCATAGAGAACGCAGCCTACCCTCGCTCCCCGAAAGCGAAAGAAAAATCCATAGAGAGATCGGCCTCGGAGCCCAAATCCTCTCCGACTTAAATCTAAAACGCATCCGCCTGCTAACCAATCACCCCAGAAGAGTAGCGGCCCTCGAAGGCTTCGACATAGAAATCGTAGAGCAGATCCCCGTAAAGTTCTCCACCCCCAAAAATAGCCCTCGCTAAAGTGGTGATGCTTGCGTGGTGACGGGCGTCCCGCCCGTCCCAGCCGAGCGCAGCTCGGCATCCCGCATTGAAATTACCCTAAAAAACGATGATCTTGATATTTGCTTTGAAGGGGCGCGGCTTTAGCCGCGCCGTAACATCAAAAAATCATTCCCGCGCGGCGCAGCGTGCTGGAAGAAAATATTCTGTTGTCGCTCTTGGGTGGCGCAGCGGTTCACCGCTGCGATAGCTCGACTAAACTGACTGGCGGCTTTAGCCGCTGCGGTGCATCCCGAGAAATGGAGCGAACTCTAGAACGACTTCCGCACCGTAATCACTTCATCCTTAATAAAAAACTGCGCCGGACAAGTCGCTGAGCCGCAAATCGTAGGCAACAACCCGGCCATCTGCTTTCGCGTAATCAACCCTAAAGTCCCGCACGAAGGGCATGAAAGCACCGCCCAATAAGGATCTTCCTTCTCGCCTACTTCGCCCGCATTCTCCAGCACAAACACGGTCCCGGGTTCCATTTGTTCGGGAATCCACTCGTTGATAATGCTCAATTCACCGATCATCATGCCTCCCCCGCTTTCCGTTTATGCTCTCTTCGCCCGGCGGAAATGCCGGACGGAACCCGCTGCCTTCTTGCGTGACTGAATCTCCGCTCGAACCCGCCGCACCTCATCGCTCAGGCAAATATCGAACATGGCTTGCCGTGCATTCTTCAGTAGATCGACCACCTGCCGTGCCGATGTGCGCAGATACAAATTCGTGCCATCCGTCAGCAAGTGATACTCGGAAGACGCGCTCACCGAAGTCGCTAAGTCCGTTCCAAATTCTTTTTGCAGGAAAGCAATCACGTTCCGCATCCGCTGCAGCGAAAATCCCCGACGCCGCAACTGGCAGATCACCGCCACCGTCACCAGTTCGTCCCAGTTGTAAATTCGCCGATGTCCTTCGCGGCTAGGGACCACAACTCCGCGCTCATCCCACCACTGCAGTTGTCGCGCCGTAATCCCGGTCAGCGCAATCACGTCGTTGGATGAGAACTGTTTCTGCATCTTGGAACCCATTCTGTTTCAAACAATAAAGAAGAAAATGTTTCGAACATTCTAGGCGGGATCGGTAGAAAGAGTAGAAGCTTTCATTCGATTGATTGTTAACTAGAAGGGAACATCTTGAGCATCTACAACAGAGCGAAAAAGATTTTCCTTAGTGAACCTTAGTGCCCTTGGTGGTGAATGCATTCTGCGGACAGCACCACGAATGCAAGCCCTGTACGTTTCGGCCCCTACCAATTAACATTACCCACAGCAAAATTTCCGAATCAGGGGCCCATAACATTCCATGATCCAAAAAGTGCGTGTGTGCGCAGTAGCGCTTGCCATTTTCGTCCTGATGTCAGCCACTTTAACTTCCGCGCAGCAGACAGAAACTAGAAGACGCAAGACCGAAGCCGCGCCCAGCAAGACCGCCATCGCCACCGACACAAGGACCGCCGATCAAGACAAAGAAAAAGATAGAGACGAGAAGAACGAAGGCGACCCGCTCTTCCGCGGAATGAAATACCGCTCTATCGGCCCCTTCCGCGGCGGACGCTCCCTAACCGCCGCCGGTATCCCGGGCGATCCCAGCACCTACTACTTCGGTTCCACCGGAGGCGGAGTCTGGAAATCCATCGATGGCGCGAACACATGGTCTCCTATCTTCGATAAAGACGGAGCTCCCTCCATCGGCAGCATAGCCGTCGCTCTCTCCGATCCTAACGTCGTCTACGTCGGCACCGGGGAAGCCTGCATCCGCGGCAACATCTCACACGGCGACGGTGTCTGGAAATCAGTCGATGCTGGAAAATCCTGGAAGAGCATCGGCCTCAAAGATTCGCGTGCTATCGGCAAAGTGATCGTCAACCCCCACAATTCCGATATCGTCTTCGTAGCCGCTCTTGGCCATCCCTTCGGACCTAACGCCGAGCGCGGAGTTTTCCGTACCACTGATGGCGGCAAAAATTGGCAGAAGGTTCTCTACAAAGACGAGAACACCGGAGCCGTCGACATAGCCTTCGATCCCCAAAACCCGAACATTTTATTTGCCTCGCTGTGGGAGGCGCGAAGAACTCCGTGGACGCTCTCCAGCGGCGGCCCCGGCAGCGGCGTCTATCGCTCCAACGACGGCGGCACAACTTGGAAACATCTTGAAGAGCACGGCCTCCCCAAAGGCCCCTACGGGCGTATCGGCATCGCCGTCGCTGCAAATTCCGATCGCGTCTATGCTCTCATCGAAGCAAAGGAAAATGGCGGACTTTACCGCTCCGACGATGGCGGCGACTCCTGGGATCTAGTCAACGGCAGTCACGGCCTCTTTCAAAGAGCGTGGTATTACATGCACGTCATCGCTGATCCGCAGGACTCCAACACGCTCTACATTGCCGATGTAGAGTTCTTCAAATCAACCGACGGCGGCCGCAATTTTAATAAGATCAAAGTTCCCCACGGCGACAATCACGGTCTCTGGATCGATCCCAAAAACACAAGAAGAATGATGGCTTCAAACGACGGCGGCGTCACTCTAAGCCTCGACGGCGGCAAATCCTGGACCCGCGAAGACAACCAGCCGACCGCGCAGTTCTACCACGTAGCCACCGACACGCGATCTCCGTATTACGTCTACGGCGCGCAGCAGGACAACTCAACCGTTGCCATCGCCAGTGCTAGCGATGAAGGCTCCATCGGCCGCGACAGCTGGTATTCCGTCGGAGGCGGCGAAGCTGGCTACATCGCGCCCGATCCCAACGATCCCAACATTGTTTACGCCGGAGACTACCAAGGCAACATCACCCGCTTCGATCGCCGCACCAACCAAGTCAAGAGCATCGCCGTCTGGCCCGAACTCACCGACGCCCGCGGCGCCGCGCCGCTAGACCACCGCTTCCAATGGACTGCTCCCATCATCACCTCGCCGCAAGATCCCAACACGATCTACTACGGAGGCGAGCGCGTCTTCAAAACTACCGACGCTGGAACCCACTGGCAGGCAATCAGCGGCGACCTCACGCGCAACGACAAATCAAAGCAGGAGCCCTCAGGCGGACCGATCACCGTCGACGACACTGGCACCGAATATTACGATACCGTCTTCACTATCGCTCCGTCGCCGCTAACCAAGGGCCTCGTCTGGGCGGGGACTGACGACGGTCTAATCCAAATCACCCGCGACGAAGGAAAAAGTTGGACCAACGTCACCCCAAAAGATCTAGCCGAATGGAGCCGCATCAGCCTCATCGAAGCTTCTCCGCATGACGCCGCGACCGCTTACGTGGCCGTTGACCGCCATCAGAACGACGATCTCGCCCCTTACATCTACAAGACTACCAATTACGGATCCACATGGACCCGCATCAGCAAAGGCATTCCTGACGGAGCCTTTGCCCGCGCCGTTCGTGAAGACCCTAAGCGAAAGGGTCTGCTGTACGCCGCAACCGAGCGCGGCATCTACGTCTCCTTCGATGACGGCGCAAACTGGCGCTCCATGCAACTCAATCTACCGAACACGCCGGTGCACGACGTGGTCATCAAGAACGACGATCTCGTAGTCGCGACCCACGGCCGAGCCTTCTGGATTCTCGATGACGTCACCCCACTCCGTCAATTCGCGGACTCCGTAGCTAGCGAAGATGTGCATCTCTACAAGCCCACAACCGCGCATCGAGTGCACAGCGGAGAAGCGCCGTCCCGCCTGGCGTTTGCCGGCAAGAATCCTCCTAATGGCGCTGTCATTTATTACTATCTGAAACCCGAGCCAAAACAAGAAGGTTCAAAAGAATCGTCGAATGGCGTCAAGCAAGACGTGAAGCATGAAGTTAAACAAGAAGTAAAAATCGAAATCCTCGACGCTTCCGGCGCGGTGATACGTAAGTATTCGAGCAAAAAGTCCGATCCGCTCGATGAGCCGCTGGATCCCGATGACAAAAAGCCAGAAAAACAAATCAAGCCCGAAGAAGGCCTCAATCGGTTCGTTTGGGATCTACATTACGAAGAGGCAAATCGAGTCCCCAACTATTACCTTTGGGAATATAACGAAGGCGCAAAAGGGCCGTTGGCTCTGCCCGGCAACTATCAGGTCCGGCTGATCGCAAACGGCAAAACTCTAACCGCTCCTTTTGAAGTCAAAATAGATCCCCGAGTGACCACCTCGCAAGCCGACATCGAGAAGCAGTTCAAGCTAGAGATGGACGTCCGTGAGCAACTAAACCGCGTTTACGACGCCGTCAACCAGATACAGGATGTGCGTGAACAGTTGACCGGTCTCAAAAAGCGTCTCGTAGAGAATGATTCTTCGAAAGTCTTGCTCGACGGCGCAACCGCCCTCGATGCCAAGCTTATCTCGGTTCGTGACCCACTGATCAATTTCAAAATCAGCGCCAGCGAAGATTCTCTAGCCTATGCTCCAGGAATCGACGCGAAGCTCGCGTTCCTCTCCATGGCAGTAGCTGGCTTCGCCGACTCTGCTCCAACCGAGGCCCAGTACCAGGAGTTCGACAAACTGAAAAAGCGGACCGACGAATTGCTGGCTCACTGGGACGAAGTTCGCAACGCGGATATAACGAAGTTCCAAAAGTTAGCCGCCGAACAAAATGTCCATTCCATCTACGTGCCCGATGTAAACAGCGAGCGAGTGCAAGGCGGAGGAGAAGAAGAATAAACCAGCGCAATAAGTGAGCCCAAAAAATTAAAAGCAAAAAAGTGAGGACGAAAAAGTAAGGGCAAAAAAAGTGGCGCACCGTTAAAGTGCGCCACTTTCGTTTTTCCTTGTTTTTCCTTCGTGAACCTTAGTGTCCTTCGTGGTAAAGCTCTTGCTTTTGATCTTGACCTTGAGCTTCGGAGCCTCTCCACCTAAATAAACATCTCGTCCTGCGGAACGTTAGAACCATTGCGTGGCCGTTTCTTCTGTCCCACGAAGACTTCAAACCCGGTGCTGATCGCCGCCACCAATCCATTCACCTGGCGCAGCGGAGAAGTCACCGTGCGATGAACAGCCTCGCTCGTCTCCTCCACCTTGTCGATGGTCCGGCTCAGCAACTCGTCCGCGCGAATCACTTGCAACCGCGCACGATCCACCGTGTCGGTGATGGTTGCGTCGATCCGGCTGATCTGGTTCTTCACCGTCGCGGATGATTCCGCAACATTAGCGCTGATCTCCTCAACCTTACCCGCGATCGCTTCAACCCTGGCCGTGATAGCCTCGATCTTCGGACGCAGTTCCACTGCGGTCGTATGTACAGTTTCGATTAAGGGTATCCCTTTGCCCTTCACTTCTTCAGCAAGCGCTTCCATTTTCGTCATCGTCTTGCGCGCTGTCAGAAAAAGTGCAACCAGTACTCCGGCTTGAATCAGCACCGCGATCGAAGTTACCGCGATAAATATTCTTAAAAGATTGTCATCCATTGCCGCGACTCCCGCGCTGCTTTGGCAGCTTTAGAGATTTTTGGACTGTTCAGCACCAGCCGTCGTCGTCTCGTTATATGCCTGCCGCCCGGCTTCATACGCGGAGCGGAATTGCTCCTTCTGGTTGTTGAGGACCTCGCGTCCGCGATCCGCCCACTCTCCTGCGTGCTCTTTTACCTTGCGAGCCTGCTCCTTCGCTTTTTCGCCACCAGCTTGCGCTTTGCTGCGAAGAACTTCGCGGGTTTCATCGCCCGATTGCGGCGCATACAATACTCCAACCACAGCTCCAACTCCGAGCCCGGCCAGAAACCACAAGAAACCACCACCATCACGATCTGCCATAATTACCTCCTCTTTCTCTATCTGGGATGGTAGCACCCGGATAACGTCAGCACAATTTCTCGAGCAAGCCACGGAGCCGTACTTTCTCCCGCGCTCGCAGTTCAACTTTAGAGGGTCTTATGCACAGCAGGGTTGTACCACGTGAAAGAAAGCATCGACTCCACTGGCAAACTAAGCTGCAAGCACGAAGTGGCGGACGCATTCCCACGCCCATCCGCGATTGAGGCACTTGTGCTAAATGTCCTAAAAGCGCAGAATGAGGCAATTTTTTAGGAGGTCTTTATTGTCCGACCGCAAGTATCGGCAACGCGGCTACCAGGATTCCGGTAGCAAGCCAAAGAAAGAATTAGACAAGTCTACCGCCGCAAAACGAGAAAATACTTATGGTCCGCGCCCTCTCAACATGCCCGGCACCCGCACCGTCTCCCGTTGCGCCGAATGCGGAGCCCTCCTGCTGCACCTAACTGAGCCCGTCGGAAATTGTCCGAAGTGCGGCTTTGCTTTGCACGCCTGCAAACAATGCGAACACTTCGATCCCTCCAGCCGCTTCGAATGCAACCAACCGATTCCTGCCCGGGTTTCCCCCAAGGACAAGCTAAATAACTGCCCGCTCTATTCCATTCGAGTCATGGTAGAGAAGGAAACATCAAGCAAACCCGCCCAACGCCCCAACGATGCCCGCGCCGCATTCGACAATTTATTCAAAGATTAATTACTTAAAACCGTCCTTGCTTAGAGAAGATTTAGCCGCAACGGCCTGGAACGGAAAACACTACCGGGCGTCCGCATGTATCTCAACCGTTGACCAAGTTTTATCGGCGGCATGGCATAGGGTCTCCAAGAGACACTCCGCGCATTTCGGATTTCGCGCCACGCAGAGCTTTCGTCCATGCCAAATGACTTCATGCGAAAAATCCGTCCAGCGCTCCTGTGGGATAACGCGCATTAGGTCCTCTTCAATCTTCTTCGCCTCTTCGTGTTTCGTGAGTTCAAGGCGGCGTGAGATTCGCGTCACATGCGTATCCACAACGAGTCCCACATTTTTTTTGAACCAGGTCCCCAGCACGACGTTCGCTGTCTTTCGTGCCACTCCCGGCAGGCTCAGCAATGAATCCATTTCTTCCGGAACGTTGCCCCCAAATTCTGCAACTACTTTTCGCGCTGCTCCTACTACTGACTTCGCTTTATTGCGGAAGAATCCGGTCGAGCGGATATCGGGCTGCAACTGCTCGGGTTCAAGCCGCGCGAAATCCTGCACCGTAGGATATTTTTTAAAAATGATCGGCGTGACCAGGTTGACTTGCACATCGGTGCACTGCGCCGAAAGAATCGTAGCCACCAGCAATTCCCACGCGCTTCGATGCGTGAGCGCACAAGTCACGCCGGGATAAAGCTGATCAAGCCCAGCGATGATTTTGCGCACCCGATCGGGAGACGTCGGATCAAAAGCCGATCCCCGGCTGGACCTATCTTTTTTCACCGCGGAAGATTTCGTTTTGGCCGGTATCGAAGACTGAGCCGCCCTCACGCCTGAACCGCCCTTCGTTCGTGATCCCTTCGTTGTCTCGCCACTTACTCCGGCTTTCTTCAACGTGACCTCCCGCACCCGCCGAGCGCCTTCGTGTCGCCCGCTGCGGCTCGGTTGACGCGGCGAATTTTCCCGAGGCATTTTTCCTCCTGATCAATCCAACGTCGTCAATTAACGTAGATCATGAACGTAGATCAATGAACGTCGTTATGGTACCAAAGCCTCTATCTAGCGAAACGCCTAAACATGGCTGAGAGTAACTCGGCGGCAATTGACGCCGTGGCTACCGGATGAGTAGTCTGGAAACTGTCAAACAAAAAGGAAAAATCAAGTGGCCGTGAAAAGCGTTCAACTCGGACAGGTCTGGCGCCAGGATTCAACCGGCCGGGACCATCTCATCACCAAAGTGTACAGCGAAGTCTTCTCGCAATATGCCGTCCTTCGCCCGGCCGAGGTCACTGCTCCCGACGCTCCTGTCGTAAAAGTGAAGGTAGCTAAATCGGCAGAAGGCGTGACTTTGCCCGGCTTCAGCTTTACGCAAGAAGGCGCGTTCTGAACTTGCTGAGCCATTCCATTAGAATCCAGTCGCCTATAGAATCTGGTCACCATTAGAATCTAGTCGCCTATGATTCCCATCTTTTGTAAATTTGTCATCCTGAGCGAAGCGAAGGACCTGCTTTTGATCAGCCACCGCTCCTGACGCATGTTCCTCATCATATGATCTTCATAGCATGACTGAAAAAATCCTAACCATACTGTTCGCCTTTATCAGTTCTCTTGTGGCGGCAACCGGCTATGCCGGAATCACGCTCCTCATGGCCATCGAATCCGCATGCATCCCGCTGCCTTCGGAACTCATCATGCCCTTCGCTGGTTATCTCGTCTACACCGGCAAGATGCATTTGTTCTGGGCCGCAACTGCTGGAGCCATCGGCTGCAATCTAGGTTCGCTGGTTGCCTACGAAATCGGTTGCTACGGCGGTCGTCCGCTAGTCGAGCGCTACGGACGTTGGATCCTCATGGGCCGACGCGAACTCGACTGGGCCGACCACTTCTTTCAACGTCACGGAGAAATGGCGGTCGTAATCGGGCGTCTGCTGCCTGTGATCCGGACATTCATCGCCCTCCCCGCTGGAATCGCGCGCATGCCGCGCGGCAAATTCCACATCTATACATTCATAGGCTCGTGGCCCTGGTGTTTCGCCCTGGCCTACTTGGGAATGAAATTAGGAGAAAACTGGCGCGCTCTCGGCAAATATTTCCATAAGTTCGACGCCATCATAGGAGTCTTCTTAATCGCCGCCATAGCCTGGTTCCTCTGGTCCCACTGGCAAAATCGCCTTCAAGTCAACGAGAACTAGTAGGGACTCGGTTTTCTCCGTGACCTTCGTGCAGCCTCCGTGCCCTCTGTGGTAAAGATTTTCAACCACAGGGCAAAAGGAACAAGGGAAAACCAAATCGCGCCTATCATTCGTCCGCCCGACGTGCCAACTGCGAAGCCACCAACTTCCACTTCCCATCGCGCTTCCGCAGCACATCAAGATAAACGTAACGCACACTAAATCGCTTCCCGTCAGCTTCCACCTCATCAGATTCAGAGCCATGCACCACCGCCGTATCGCCGAACACGCGAATCCCGCGCCCAGTAGAAACAATCGACGGATACCGAATTGCACCCGTCCGAAAATTATTCAGCACATCCTGCTTAGTGAAAGCCTTGCCGGATTCGTTGTACTGCACATAGTCGTCCGCGAAAATCTGCGTCAGCACTTCCAGATCACCACTCATCAGCGCCCTATCCCCAGCCTCGTGCAGTGCCAAAATCTGCCGCTCATCATCCTCCTGTGCCGTATACCGCACTTCGCTTGTCATCCCCAACCCTCCCGTAGAGACGCGGCTAGCCGCGTCTCACCGCCGACTGCTTTTGAAAAGTGGCGCACCAATCGCGCGCTGGATTGCGAAGAGCGCTGATGGACGGGCGGGGACGCCCGTCGCTCCACGAATTCTATAGATCGCGCTTCATAAATCGCGCCACTTTCTCCATCTTCCACAAATGTGTAATCTCACGCTAGGCCAAAATCGGCTAAACACATCATGGGATTTTTAAGCCACCTGCTCTATCCGTGGGGCATCGTTCTCCAGGGACTAGCCATCGTCCACTTCATTCGCCGCCGCCCCGACACCTACTGGATTTTCATCATCATGTTTTTAGGACCGCTCGGGGCAATCATTTATCTCTTGGTCGAGGCCGCTCCAGACCTTAGCCTCGTAGGCCAATCCTTCAAAGTCTTTCCACGCCGCAAGCGTATTAACGAACTCGAGGCCGCGATCCGAGACAATCCATCCGCCGGAAACTACGAAGAACTCGGCAACCTCTATCTGGACGACAACAATTTTGGGAAAGCCAGAGTTGCATTTGACAAAGCGATCGCCGCCCGAGCCGATACCCCCGACCCCTTTTACCGTCGCGGAGTCTGCGCCATTTATCTAGGCGACGCCGCAGCCGCCCTACCCGATCTCGAACGCGTGGTAAGCAAAGAGCCCGACTACGATTTCCAGCGCGCCGCCGGATTACTAGCCCACGCCTACGCGCAGACCGGACAAAAAGACGAAGCCGAGTCGCTCTTCCGCAAAGTAACCGTCACCTCAACCCTGTCAGAAACATATTTACATTTCGCAGAGCTTCTAGCCTCCGAAGGCCGCACCGCCGAAGCCAGAGAATGGGCGCAGAAGGTGCTCGACAAAAAACCTAATATGCCAAGCTATCTG
>Ga0182024_10008039_pt1 | contig 22457 bp, 19 predicted proteins | sample P32metaG_FD_120480 | JGI IMG/M metagenome (GOLD analysis project Ga0182024, IMG submission 120480) | Permafrost microbial communities from Stordalen Mire, Sweden - P3-2 metaG (Illumina Assembly) | ecosystem: Environmental > Terrestrial > Soil > Wetlands > Permafrost | place: Sweden: Stordalen... | reverse complement strand
CCGACACTGTTAGAGATGTCCGGTAAGCGCTGCCAGCTCAACCGGTCGATGCAACACCATCTAAGCAGTTGATCCGACACTAGTTCCCCTGGAGAACCGATCTGTTTGGGTGTGCCCGGTCAAAACCTAGCCAGGGTAACGTTCCGGCTGATCTAATCTAGCGAGCGATTTTGGCTTTTGTTTTCAATACAAGGTGGGTTCGAGCTGAGTGTTGCGTCGACCCATTGAGACCACCGCGTTAATCGGGACCTTGATACCAGTTTCCCTTCATTTGGGAGTTCTTCTATCCGTTCGGGAGAGCGGCTATCCGATTAGATAGTGAACTTGCGCCTCTCTTCCGACGACTGTGCGTTCGCCGCATTGCTCGTCCTGTCAACAAAGCTCTTGCAAATCAACCTTTTTCGGTGATAAATGAGCGCACGGTTTGTGGCCTCATTTCTGACGGCCAGAGAATTGCTAGTCATGTACCGGGCAATCGACGAACCGAAAAAGCAGCCTGAACTAGTGAGTGCAGGGGAACGGAAGCAACACGACATAGGGCAGTCACTTCGTTCACCTCAGCCCTCGGAGTGCCTTAACTATGGAGAATCATTAATGAATGGAGGCAATATGGACGACACTGCAAAAATGAATGGAGGCAATATGGACGACACTGCAAAGCCAAAGCCCGTGGAGAAGAAGCCTGAAGCGGAAGAGCTAAAGGAATCAGAACTCGAGAAAGTAACGGGTGGAGCGGTTAACGCGTATCTAGTTATAGACGGCCGTCCCGGTCCATCAACATCAAAAGCAGACGCAATAAAAATAGTCTCCTGAAACATCGGCCCGTGCTCTTCGGATTCTCGCCGTGAAAATCGGAAAGCGCGTCAGATTCAAGTTGTACATGGCCCGGGAAGCCGATGGTGTGATCAGAGCGATTCTGAGCAACCGCAAGCTCACGCATCATCCACCACGTCTGGGGATTGGTCAACTCCTGGTAAGTCGACCCTGCTAGGACTGCACCTCTGGCCGAATCGAATCGCGTCCCCAATTTGGCATTCGGCAGGCCGGCAGTCGCATCTCTGTTGATCCGGCCTGCTGAATGCGCTCCTAAGTCTTCTCGAAGGGAACGATGGCGGTTGCGATCACCATTTCGACCGTCCCCGACGAATCAGGCCGCACTTCTTTAAGTACACCGGCGGACCGAGCAAGGAGAAAATTCCAACTGTTACCGGTGAAAACGCTTAGGGCCTTGCACAAGATTTAGACGCCTAACGGGGGATTTGCCCAAATTAGCGGCAATATCGTGCGTCTGGCGATGAATTATCTTTTGCAGAGAAAACTGTTGGTCAACACATCCAATCCTCGGAGTGAAGTCTGGGCGAGCATTTGGAGGGCGCATCAGTAAACACTGGGGCGAGCGACCAAGGCACGCGTGGGCACCAAGGAGATTCCTACCGCCGCACTGGATAACAGTTAACCGAGGAATTAGTCCGATCGACTGCCCACTGTGCCTCGACCGAAAATTATTTAAAAGGTGGCTCAGGTGCGAATCGGGCTGGAGACGAGAAGAAGCGCGGATCGAAAAAGTGAGAAAAGTTTCCGTGCAGGAAGTCGAGTTGCTGAGGGAGCGGTTGAACACGGCGGAGGAAATGTTCGATAAGTACATGTTCAGGCACAGAGAAGAGCACAAAGATGATTATTCACTCGGGTGATACACGTCTTGAATCCAAATGTCGAAGGCTGTGCGGGTGTGCAGCAAGAGCCGCAGTGCAAGCGCAGCGAGGATGAGTCCGCCGATCCCGATGAGATGTCCTCTATATGACATCGGCTTTGACCAAGACTTTCTAAAGACTTACTAAGTTAGTTTACCCAATCGCGGGATTATGGACTGGCAATTTTGCGGCTTCCCATGCCGCGATGCCGCCGGCAATTTCACTGACCGGATGAAACCCGTGCGCTTGCAAGATGCTTGCGGCGATGGAAGAGCGGTATCCTCCCGCGCAGTAGACCAACAGAGCGCGGTCTTTGGGCAGCGTTTGCAGACTGTCTGACAGACGATTGAGCGGGACGCTGACGCTGCCCTCGATGTATTTCTGTTCACGCTCGCGCGGCGCGCGGACATCGATGGCGAGGGGCGGCACGCCACCAGACAGCAGGTCCGACGCGAACTGCGAGCTGAGACGCTCGGTGAAGGCCACCTTCTCCGGCCTGGCTTGCAATGCCAGCAACCCGTTCTGCAAATAGCCGGCGATGTGATCGAAGCCGATGCGGCCCAGGCGGATGGCTGCTTCATTTTCGCGGCCGGGGTCGGCGATGATGACGATGGGATTTTTTCGATCCAGGACCGTTCCGGCCCAGGTCGCGTACTGGCCGCCCAGACCAATGTTGATGCTGCCTGCAAGATGCGCGGAGGCAAATTCATCGGCGTCACGGGTGTCGAGAATCTGCGCGCCTTGCTTCTGCAGTTCCAGCACGGCGTCTAGCATTGCTAAGGACCAACAGAAGAACCAAGGCATGTGGGAATGCAGCAGTCTCAGGACGATATAGCGAGAATTGTGAAAGAGACCATCACGGCCTTAAACGGCCCCAACAAGACTGTCTTTGCTGAGGTCGGGATAGAGTTCGAAAAGAATGACATCTCAAAAGAAATTTTTATCACTCTCGAAAGAAAAAGGAGCTCTTACGATGAACATCGCCCTCTGGATTCTGCAGTCCTTGCTTGCATTCGCATTTTGCGCAGCAGGCCTCATGAAGCTCGCGAAGAGCCGTGCCGCCCTGCTTGCAGACAAACGCATGGCATGGGCTAATGATTTTGAATCGTCGCACATCAAATTGATTGGGCTTGTCGAAGTTCTTGGAGGAATCGGACTTATTCTTCCACTCGCCCTCCATGTCATGCCCATCTTGACGCCCGTCGCCGCAGCAGGCCTAGCGCTTTTGATGATCGGAGCGGTGGCCACGCACATTCGTCGCAAGGAGTCACCTGTACCGCCGATGGTCTTGGCGCTTCTGAGCCTCGCTGTCGCGGTCGGCCGATTCGTTATCGCATAAGCGAGAATTCGGATCCGAGTAATGAAAAATCGTCAAGCGGGCGCACTCCTAGACGCGATTCCACGCTGGCCGCTCGATGGTTACCTGAAAGGAAGCGGCAACTTTCAGCGTGATCGACGACATTCTGATTGAGGCCTTTCCGCACCCAATTCTGCTGGGTGCGAGTCTATGGTAGGATGTCGCCCGAAGGCGAGATCGATCTCACTCTTCGATGTTGGGACGAATTTCTCACCCTCGTCTAATCGACAGAATTGTTGAAGCGCATGGAGTCCATTCGCTTAGTTGAACGGTCACTCGTGTTTGCGCAGGAGCTGCACATGAAAACGAGAACCAGTACGCCCTGGGCATGCCTTGCTGCCGCCGGAATTCTGCTCTTTGGCCTGAGTGCGACAGTTCCTGCCCTTGTGCAAGCGCTGCCGCAAGCGGCGCAGGCCGGCCCGCAGACAAAACCCAAGTTAAAAGCCATCTGGGAGCCGGTAAACTATACTGAGGACGTCAACCTATCTGACGTCTTTTTTGTGAATGCCACGGTTGGTTGGGTGAGCGGTGGCGTGGCAGGCAAAGGCGCGGGCGTTATTCTCAAAACCCAGGACGGTGGCGACCATTGGACCGTGCAATGGGGCGACCCAAACGGCGCCGAGGACGCGCCTAGCGATTTTTTCTTTCTGGATTCTACTCATGGTTGGGTGCGCCAGGGTTACGGCAAACTTCTTCACACCACGGACGGCCAGCTTTGGGCGTCGGCTGGAACTATAGATGCACATTCTACGAATTACGCCTTCGTCTCTGAAACGACCGGATTCGCCCTCAAGGACCATGAAATCCAGCGGACGGTGGACGGCGGACACACTTGGGAGACAGTGAATGAGTGCGCGGTGAAAGTTGAGGTCAACGGGCTGACCCGCAACGTTGACTGTATTTGGTCGAAGGTGCAATTTCCCACCGCGACTGACGGATACGTTGTCGGATACATCTCCAGCATGAATGCCCCACACGCCGCTCTTGGCAAGACTGTGGATGGTGGCGCCACCTGGACGCTCAGCGTCGTTGAGGGTCTCGCTGGTGGCGGAGGCGATGTCTTCTTTTTCGATCCGAATACAGGGTTCATGCGCGCGGGTGGATTTGTCGATGGGCAACTCTACAAGACGACCGACGCCGGCGCTACCTGGAAACCGATGGCGACGATTCCTGGCAAGCGATTCGCATTTGCCGATCGGGAGGTCGGGTGGTCCTTTCTTGGTCGCGACTTGCACTACACGACCGACGGCGGTTTGCACTGGAATTCTCGTGCTGTTCCATTCCCCGTCGAAGTAAATGCTTGGAGCTTGCCGCAGCGGGTTCGCGGCTATGCGGTCGGCGACCACGGTATGATTTATCGCTATCGCATCGTGCCCGCCGCCTACTCTGCTAAGGGTATGCTTGCAGCTCCGCTGGTTTCAGCAGCCCCATAGCGCAATGCCGCACGCCCTTGCGAATTTGCGATCTGAGTACAGAGACGAGGCGGTCACAACCTGCGACTTCTGGTGCGGTGGGAATTCGCGAAGATAGTCAGAACATGCAGGTTCTCCATCTTACCGTGCACGCCCTTGACGATTTCAGAGCGCTTTCTTAAGGCACCATACCGCGTTATTCCTGCCGATTATAGTCGTTCCACGCGTGACAACCAACGGAGATCGCGCGTTCAAGATTCTCACCTGTGTTTTGATAATGGTCTCCGCAACTGACGAGCCTCGGACAAATTTCCAGGTTCGTCCCGGTGAGGTTGCCATCAATTCCCGTCCCTCACGCGTACACGCTAATTGCGGTATCGCGTAAGTTGCAGCATGCAACCCATGCGTTCCCGCAAGGTTCGCCGCCATTCACCCTTTCTAGATCGCGCATGAGGTCTCGAACTGCCTTGGCATCGCCCGTAGAGAACCAGGCTTGCGGGATCGCAAAGTATTCCAGATTGCGTGTTCATTGGCACGAGGTGCGGATGACTCCTGCAAAACGGCGTAGCATTTACCGGAGAGGGCAAACTGGTTCGAAGGGCAACTGGCTACGAACGCAAAACGCTGAAGCCGCGCTATCGCCGCGATTGGAGCGTATCAGTGACCCACAGATTTCTCCGACGAGGCATTATTTTATGCCCTGACCGTGATGGAAGAACTGAACTATATCCTAGCTCTAAGGGCGTTATATGCGCCTTGCGGTTGAACGCCAACGTGCTTCCGAACGACCCTGTTCCAACAACGTTAGTAAGAAACTCAATATCTTCGTTCGAGAACGTGCCTATTTCTCCTGTCAACACTCGGGACCCCGAGCACACAGCCTTGAGCGATTATTGGAAGGAAAAGAGCGCGGTGAGAACCTGCTGCGGTTCCGTATGGAGCTTTGGCTGAATAATGTCGCGAGGATGTTTCAGGTCGAGCATCTGTCGGTTTTCTACCCACGTCGGAGCAAAGAAACGACCAGCAGACAATAGGAGGGTGAAATGAGTGACACGAACGACCTTAAGCGTAGGTTGACCGGCTACGGAGATGCTGATTTTGCCAATTACTTGCGGCGGTCGTTTGCCAAGTCGATGGGCTATTCTGATGAGATGCTTCGGCGTCCGATCATTGGAATCGCGACCTCGGAGAGTGGCTTCAATAATTGCCATCGGCTGATGCACGAACTTGTCGAGGCGGTGAAGCGAGGGGTAACAGCGGCAGGCGGATTGCCAATCACCTTTCCGACTATTTCGCTGGGGGAAGTATTTCTACATCCGACAAGCATGATGTTCAGAAATCTGATGTCGATGGCCGTAGAAGAGATGATCCATGCGCAACCGATGAGCGCCGTAATACTTGTCGGCGGTTGCGACAAAACCGTACCTGGGCGCCATTTCGGCTGGCCTGCCTGCGATCCAGGTGGTTGTGGGACCAATGCTGACGGGCCGTTATTACGGTGAGCGTCTCAGCGCTTGCACAGATTGTCGAAAATATTGGGGAAGATATCGCTCCGGGGAGACGAGCAATTCAGAAATCGCTGAAGTTGAAAATAATTTAGCGGTGACTGCAGGCACATGCCCTGTTATGGGCACCGCCAGCACTATGGCATGCCTCGCCGAAACTTTGGGGATGAGTCTTCCCGGCAGCGCTGCGGTTCCCGCTGTTCACGCGGATCGATTGAGACAAGGTGAAGCCGCGGGCATGCACGCTATGCGCCTGGCAAAAACGGGTATCGTTCCCGCGGAAATCATTACCCGGGAATCGATTGAAAATGCGATGCGGGTGCTGATAGCGATTGGAGGGTCGACGAATGCGGTGATCCATCTGGCCGCCATTGCAGGCAGGGTCGGTATAGAACTGGATCTGTGGCGTTTGAATGCAATTAGTGAATCCACACCGGTGCTGGCCAACCTAAAGCCTGTCGGGCAATACTACATGGAGGATTTTCACGCAGCTGGGGGGATTCCTGCGGTATTGCAGGAATTGAAGCCCCTACTGCACCTCAGTTGTAGAACGATAATGGGTGGGACTCTCGAAAAACTGCTGCTGGAGCCGGTGAAATTTGTCGATCGCAATGTTATCCGTCCAATAAATAATTCCTATTTCCGCGACCGGGGGTTTGTTGGCACTTTTCGGGAATATTGCCCCGAATGGTTCCGTTCTCAAATGTGCTGCGGCGGATGAAGGACTGTTTGAACACGTCGGAGACGCGGTGGTGTTCTCCAGCTTGACCGATTTGGAGACACGTATCGACGATCCTCAGTTGAAGGTCACACCAGATAGCGTGTTGATACTGCAAAATGCCGGGGCCGTCGCAGCCGGAATGCCCGAGGCTGGCTATTTGCCGATTCCTGCGAAACTCGCGCGCGCGGGTGTAAGAGATATGGTTCGAATCTCTGATGCGCGCATGAGCGGGACGGCATTTGGAACAGTGATACTCCACGTTTCACCCGAATCGGCCATCGGTGGCCCCCTCGGGCTGATTCGAACGGGTGACAGGATCAGGCTGAGTGTGAAGGAATGGCGAATTGACGCGTTCGTTTCGGATGAGGAACTGCAAAACAGACGCTGTGGGACTTATCCCAAACCGAATCCCGTTCGAGGGTATGCGAAGTTATACGCCGAATCGGTTCTAGGTCCGGAATTCGGATGCGATTTCAACTTTCTACGCGGTTCATCCTCAACAACCGTTCCGCCTTCCTAAAACGCTGCTGGGGGCCGGTAAGGGAGCGTGTACGCCAAAAGCCACATAAGTAATAAGACAAGAGGCAGATTCACGGTCAGTTGAAGAGCGGTGAAGCCCACCAATTGGCGCGCGCGAAGACCCAAAAGCCCTAAGAGCGGCAACATCCAGAATGGATTGACGAGATTAGGAAGAGCCTCCGCCGTGTTGTATATCTGAACGACCCAGCCGAGGTTCACGCGATGCTGGATCGCAGCTTGGAGAACGTAGGGCGCCTCAATCAACCATTTACTTCCGCCCGAAGGCACGAACAGTCCCAAGCCGGCGGAGTAAATGGTAATCAATAACGGATATGTCCCGCGTGTAGAGATGTGTACGAAGAAGTCGGCTATCTGTCTCGAAATCGGAGACCTCGTTACCATGCCAAATATTCCTGCATAGAAAGGAAACTGAATCAGAACGCCAGCCGTCGCCGGCACGGAGCCGTTCACTGCCCGCAGGAAGGATCGCGGTCGCCAGTGAAGAAACAAACCGGTCATAATGAAGAGAAAATTATAGGTATTAAGATCCAGAGCTGTGCGAAGGCCCTTGGCTAGAAGAACCCTCCCGATGTAAGCAAATCCAATCGCGCAAATAAACACAGTTAGAATGCCGCTGTATTCAAGCCATTCTCCGGGCGTACTGCGGCCCTTCTCTGGCGGCTGCATTTCGAATTTCACCCCGAGCATCTCCGCGGTCTTGACATGTTCGCCGACTGGTGCTGAAAGGTAGGCTATCCCCACTGAAACAATCGTGAGGACCAGTGCCGTCAGCAGGCTCTGCCAGGTAAAGATGGTTTCCGTAAGAGGTATCCAGCCACTGATTCTTAAGAGTTCGGGAGGGACCGATCCCGGAGTAGCCATCATTAGCGCTGCAGAGGAAGAAAGTCCCAAGCCCCAAACGCTGCCAACCCCGAGATAAGCGGCGGCTGCAGCAGCACGGTAGTCGATCCCTCGAGTTCTTTGTACAATCTCACGAACGAGCAGGGCGCTGAAGATTAAGCTAAATCCCCAACTAATCAGTGAGGTCGTCGTGGAGATGAACGCCACAAACGCCACCGCTCCACGGGGCGTACGAGGAAGGCCCGACAGCACTCGAATGACACGTGCAACCGGAGGAGAGTTCGCAACTACGTAACCTCCAATAATGATCATTACCATTTGCATGGTGAACGGAATCAATTTCCAAAATCCGTCGCCAAAATCTTGGACTAAATCAACAGCTGTACTTCCAAACAGAAGACCTGCAATAAAAACCACCACAATTGCTACCATCGCAAAAACCAAAGCATCGGGGAACCATCTCTCTGCCCAACAAGCGAGCGCCATGCCGAGCCGCATTAAGACGTTTCCTTCAGCTCTTGGTGTTCGCGGGATCATATCTCTGATGGCAGTCCCTTTATATCCTGGTGGATGCCACGCTTGAGACCGCGACAGTCAAGGAGTGGCCTTGGTTGCAATAGATATTGAACAGTGGACATGGGCAGTTGAGGCGGTTCGCTACTCGTGACTGGTCTTACGATGTTTGTTGGATTCCACGTGAGTCCTAATCCAATGCAAAATAAGATTCGCAACTTGAAGATTGTTCTTGTCCTGCATCAGCATGTGACTATTCCCGAATTGGCCGTAGTCGGGTAGATGCATCATCGTTGCGTCCCCTCCAGCACTCTTCACGTCCTGCACAAATTCCTCGCAGGAATGAAAAGTATTCATCCATCTGGTCGCGTAAGCAGGCACGTCCGTAAGGTGGTCTCCAAAAATGACCAGAATAGGAATTCTGGCCAGAATTGCAATCTGCTCTGACGTCAGTGCCGGGCAGCGCGTCTCGATGGTAATGATCGCTTTGACGTCGGCGGGACTGATAAGCGCCGCTCTTTCTGGAAAGAATCCTGATTCAGAGTGGCCCATTAGGATGGCGCCGTTAAGCTTGCGTGCAAGCGCTGACAAATCCTCCCAAGTAGGATTCACTTCTGGGAGTTCTGCGTTCAAATCCGGAATCACTTGCTTAGCAAACTCGTCGAACGCTTCAATTGGAAACTGCTCGTTCAAAAACGGATTGCCCGTGGTTGGTCCAAAACGAAAAAATGGCCAAGCGATCTCGTGACTCGCGATCCGAATCGATGGAAGGTCACGGGCCGCCCGGGTTCCAAGTCTAACTTCGTTGTAGGCAGTGACGTCAAATCCCGATCGCGCACGCGAGACCTGATCGGGGATATACACTGAGTAGTGTCTGCGTAAAAAGTATTCCTCCCAGCCCATCCGACCATCCGGTGTAGTTTCGTAACTTGCGCCGCTCAGAGACCCGCCGTGTAACATAACGACAGGTATGTGCGTTGGGCGCCCCGCCGGTATTTGATAATGTACGTACATCTGATCGACAGTAATATTGCCGGCGTTATTCCCCAAGTCCAAGAAACCCAAAGGGTTGCCGGTGAGGGCATCAGTAAATATAGTTCTGCCTCCGACGAAGAAACTGCCTTGGGACTTCAAAATCAGTGACTCCGCCAAAACCGCCGCTGTAACAGACACCATCAGCATTCCAGCCACAACACAGCGAACTGAATGAAAAAGTCTAGATTTGTGTATCAAGAGGCTCTCGATAATTAAACTGTCAGACGGGCTGGTTTCGTTTTGCCAAGGAACGCGTGGATATACAGCTAACCAATCGCAATTCTCTAGACCCTAAAGCGGCCAAGCAGTTTTCGAACTGCAATGTTTCCGCTCGCGTTTCGTTACACCACGTTGGCGAACAGTTGCCCCCGACAAACAACAGATTTGTTGATCAGCATATGACGGGCACGACGATGCGGGCCTTTTGCATCGGCCGGATCCCCGAAATCAAATTCACCTTCCCGAAGTTCGAAAATGCTGATGTCGGCTTCGCTTCCCGCCTTCAAAGTGCCCAACTCAACTCCAAAGTTGCATACCCGAGCGGGGATGACGGTAACCCGTTCGATAACTTGATCAAGAGTCATCCCGAGCGCGAGGAATCTAGACACCAAGGTGGGCATATCGTCGCGATCGTTATTGCCGATTCCCCAAGGGTTAGCGAGATCGGTACCTAAGGTATCCGGTAAGAAATCCTGATCCAGAGATTTTTCAACTACGCTCATGCTGAGATTGTGGGGTCCTTCCCCGACGTCAAAAATGATTCCGCGAGCGCGAGCCTCGCGTACTTCGGGCAGAATTTTGCCGTTTGCATCCAGGATGTTATGAGGAAAGTTATTGAAACAATGTGTGTAAACATCTCCTTTCCGCATCAGTTTCAGTATGTCCGGCAGCGGATAGTAAGAATCCCAGATGTGCGCCATCATAGGTAGATGCGTGGCCTCGGCCGCTTTCAAAGCCCTTTTAACAAATTCTAGTTCCTGATCTTGCGGATGGGTTGAGAGATTCTTCTGAACGTGTACTTTGATCCCGACGACGACCGGTTTATTTTCCTCAGCCGCCTTAGCGGTGGCCTCTGGATCGACCCAATCCCCATTCTGATAACGATGCGTAGGGTCAACCGCCGCACCCATGGTGCCGATGTGAAGCCATGCATAAACTCGCGTGGTGGAGGTCTGAACAATGTCCTTGATGAACCTTCGAATCAAGAAGGATCCAGTAGAACCTGCATCAACGACCGTAGTAACGCCTCGGCCCAAACAGTAGTGATCCGCGTTCATGCCGATTCCAACTCCGTCGAAGCAATGCACGTGTAGATCGATGAACCCAGGAGTGACAATCCGATCTTTGGCGGACATAACGTAGCGGGCGCGCTGTTCGGGGATGTCCTTGGAGATTTCCACAATCTTGCTTCCGCGGACGGCCACGTCCATTGGACCATGCAGTTTCTGAGAAGGATCGATGACCGTGCCACCCTTGATGAGAAAGTCGATATCCTGGCTCATGTCCGGAATGGGAGGCGTCAGTGCCTTACCGCCGGCCCAAAGTTCATTCGACGCGATTACAGAAGCTCCTCCTGCCGCAGCAAGAAGTTTTGTGAATTTGCGACGTGTCAACATGAGGTATCCCCTTGAAGAAATAGCCCGTACATAAACAACAAGCAGCCGATTCCACATCCAGTCTAGGAAGGGCGCTCTTTCAATATGAATAGGCAATTATCCGTTGCCAGGAAATCAATCAAGCATCCCGTCGTAGTCCATAATCGAATGCACGACGAGCTGCCAGCGACCGTCGAGCTTTGCCCAGACAATGGCGAACAATCTGGGGCCGTTGGAAACTTGGCCTTTGTATTTAATGACCGAAGTGCTATTTCCGGTCATGACAACCGTGTTACCGAAAGCAGACAAGCGAACATGGTCCCGAGTATGCGAATCGACACGTACTTCCTTCTTAGATCCGAAGTGCGCCAGAACTTGAGCTTTAGTAAGATTTTCTCCTTTACCAAACCTTTCGGCCACCCAAACTACCTGGTCTGCGATCATCGAGTCGAGAACTTGTTTGTCGTTGTTCAAAAGAGCTTGGTGAAATCTTTCAAGCACTTTGGATTGGGCGAAATCATCCAGGACTTCACGCGCTTGCGCAGTCTGAACTTCCGCAATCGCATCTTCCGCAGAGCTGGGATCAGGATATCTAAGAATTTTCTTTTCTCTGGTATCCTGGCCGCGAACCAAACAAGCACAAACCAACATCATCAGCGACAGCAAAAGAAAGCGTCGTTTCATCGTTTCACCGTTATCGGAATCTTCTTCATCTATAGATAGTTTTTTCATCAGTCTATAAAACTCTATTTAATCACTTAGCGCCGAAGCCGATGCACGAAACTCAATTCCCTACTTGGGAAATACAATCAGTGAGTATTTGGCCCCTGGCGGCTCAGGCGTCCTAGCCACGTTCATAACCATGGAGAGAAAGGTGTAGTATCCATTGACGCCGACCATGTCGATGATCCCTTGTTCGCCGAATTTAACGAGTGCCTTCGCGTAGGTTGAATCACTTACGCTATGGTTATCGTGCAGTTCAGTACAGAAATCATAGACTGTCTCTTCATCTTCAGACATCCCCGCCGGCCGGCGGCCCTCAGCGAGGGCCTTTACGATCTCTTCCTTTAGACCAGCCTTCATGGCGAGATCGGTATGTGAGTGCCACTCATACCGCTGCGTCCACTGACGTGCGACGATCAAAATCACAAATTCTCTCAGCTTCGGTGGCAAGACAGTCTTAAAGCGCAGATAATCGCCCATCCCTTTCGCGCCCAACATCACTTCAGGGCTGCGCAAAAGAGCCATAAACGGGCCTGAAAGCGGCCCACCGCGAGCAGCCACGACTTCGTCTGCTGCTTTCTTTTGCGCTGGCGTCATCTTGTCAGCGGGAATCTCGGGCATACGATCCTGTGCACGGACGGGAGTACCCACTGAAAGAAAAGCCAGAAATACCCAAGCTTTGGCCGTCATGGCTAAAACCTCTACGCAAGAATTTGGAATTCACAGAATTAAGTTCCAGCAACATAGTTACGATCCCGGACTAAGTCTTCCTACGTCGGGCGATCTTTGTACTCTCAATCCTCCGTAATGTAGGTTACGTGCTCAAGTATCATTTGCCAGCGACCTTGAATCTTGACATACGCATGTGTGAAGAGAGCATTGCCCGAAAGTCTGCCAGGATTGATCTGATGCGAGGCGCCGTGGGGTCCCCAGGACCCTTTGTCCCCGATGAGCACGGTCGAAGTGCTGCGTCCAGACACGATGACTGTGTCTCCGTACACGACCACGTGCAAGTCGTCTTCTCGCAGTGCACTATATCGCATTAGGCCAGTTTGCATTTGCTCCAGTCGCTGGGATTTCGTGAGAATTTCCGCGTTCGTGCCTACGTAAAAATAACCTTCCGCCGAAAGACTTGCCAAAGCGCGCGTGTCATTTGCAAGTAGCGCCTCATCAAACTGATTCTCAACCTTGAGCACTGCGTTTTTAGTCGAATCGGCGTCGGTTATCTGTTCGCCAGTCTTTTGAGCGTCGGCGAATCCCAGGAAACGAAATGACAAGATCAAAAACAAAACACTTCGTAACATAAGTCCGTTCTCGTCCCTTCTGCTGCTAGTTAGGTCGCTATCTTGAGCACTTCCTGGAAAGCGACGATGCGACGGCGAGTCGGAATCGACATTCTTACATTTCCTTGAGCCGGCTTTAGCCAGTCACTGCCAAAGCCGGCGCTGGCTCCTCGACTTCTCCACCAATCATTGACGAGACCTATCCGTCCGTTGATGGGCCACCATCTGCCATCGGCCGTCCAGCTTGACCCAGACGGCTGAAAATCTTCTTGGCCCTCTTGAAACCTGTCCTTTGTATTTCTTTAAAGTTGTGCTGTAACCAGATACTACCGCAGTGTTCTCGTTGTACACGCACACACGAATGTCATCATGTCTGAACACACTGAAATTGTGGATCTGCGACCTCACTTCCGCTAGACGCTGAGTTTTTGTCAATACCTCACCGTTATCATTGGGATAAAGCAGATCGTCTGCCCACAATCGATCGAGTGCTTCGACATCGCCTCGCAACAAGGCCCGATCTTCTTCGTCTTGAAGTTTGATAATCTCTTTCTTAATTGTTTCCGAACCCGCACTGTCGTTTCTTGCCTGTTGGGCCGTGGCACAACAAATAAGAACACCGGCTAGCGAGATCAGCGAAACAAATCGTCTCATGACTGCTTCGCCACACGGGCAGATTCATACCATCTTGCACTTTTGTCCACGCGACTGGGCCTCTGTCACTGCTGATAAGTTCTGCAAATTACGGAACCCACCATCACCAAATCACTTTTATGGCGAATTGAATTTGTCTTGAGGTGGTGGATGTCGCATCTATTGCTCCGGCCCCACCGACTGGATTCCCGCTTTGATCAAACAATGTGCTGTTGTCGACGGGCACTGCGAAATTCGGGTGATTGAATATGTTGAAAACCTCTGCCCGGAGTTGCACATTGAAGGTTTCAGAAATACTCTTAATATAGTTGTTTTTAAACAAGGAGAAATCAAAATCCACAAGCCCAGGACCAATTAGCGAATTTCGGCCAGCATTTCCTAGAAGAGTCAATGGATTTGGTGCAGCAAAACAATTGAGTTTTATATAGTTGTTTGGATTTCCGGGGTTCACTGCTGAGGCACAGCCTGGGCCAGAAAGGCGATCCGGAAAGGCGAATGGGTCGCTGCTGTTGAGACCTAAGGGATCTCCACCGATCAGTGGCGTGAACGGCACACCTGTCTCAGCAGTAATGATCCCTCCTGCCGTCCATCCTCCTAAGACGTGCGACGCGACAGTTCCCCAATCTTTAGGACTGGGAAGGTTCCAGAGGTAATTGATAACGAGGGTATGCGCTATGTTGTAATCGGACAAACCGCGACGGCAGCTCTTACAAAACCAAAATAGACTCGAAATGGAATTTATGAACGGGTCGCCCACGACGCTCGCCGAGCCTGTGTCGATGCCTTTAGCGAATGTGTAGGAGCCTTGTATCTGAAATCCGTGGCTCATCCTTTTTGTTACTTGTGCCTGCAGAGCATCATATTCCGCGTCTCCACCCCAATATACAATTCGCAAGTCGCCTATGCTGGGATTTATCACCGTTCCGCTGCCTGCCGGTGACGGCCAGAGAAGGCCCTGCGGCGTGGATGTCGGCAAGACGTCGTTGGCGTCATCCGTTCGGTTCACCATGTGCACGCCATGATTTCCAACAAAACCTACCATCAGTGAAGTGCTGGAATTAAGCTCACGCTGAATGTTCAAATTCCACATCATGAGGTAATTGCGCGGTGGATTTGTCTGGACTGAACCATACTCCTCATTTTGAGGCACCAGCAGGCCCGTGTTCCCCAGTCCAGTCGGAAACGATCCCGGAGCCAAATTTGATGCAACCAGATTCACGTTGAATGGAACCACTTCGTCCAAAATCTTAAAGAAATTTAACGCCAGTGGCAGAATATCGAACATCCCAAAAGCGGCGCGGACTGCGGTCTTGCCATTGCCAAAAGGATCCCACGATAAGCCTATGCGCGGCTCGAAGTTGCGCAACGTCGGGTTATTAAAATAGGGCGAACCTAAAACGGGCGTAGTGGACGTATAAGTTGGTAGATTGCTTAGCCTATTATTAGGCTCTGTGGGCACTGTGCTCATCTCGTAGCGAAGCCCTAAATTAAGTGTCAAGTTATGGCGCAGGCGCCAGTCATCTTGCACATAGCCAGCAAAGATACTCTGTCTAGTTCCAACGATGTTGCTGTCTGAGGCCAGCGCTCCCGTGAAGGTGCCCGGCACATCTGTGAGAAAATCAGGTAACGAACCAAAAGTAACTTGTCCGTTGGAAAAAGCGAGCGTCAAGAAATTAAATTGCATTCGTTCAAAGGCGAAACCAAATTTCAGAGAGTGATCACCTTTATTGAGGAATGCATCGTCATAAGCCTGGAACGAATTCCAATTGCGTAATGGAACCGAGAGGGATTCAACTCCTCCGTTGTTGGTCGTAAGCCCAGTAACTTTAAGAATTGGAGCAAAGTGTCCCGGAAAAACGGCCAAAGATGTGTCCGAGGAAAGCGTATTAACCGCCTGTTCGGGAAAGTTCGTTAGAGTAGCCACGCGGCTAAAGCCGAACCTCAAGGAATTCACCAAAGCGGGATTGAAGACATGAGTTTCTTCAAGGGAAACCATCTGACGGACGGATCTGCTCCCGTCGATCACGTTATCAAATGAATCCGGAACTAGTGTGAGACCGTGATCGTAGAAGTATGTGCCGGAGACACTGTCTTTTTCACGGAATTTCCTGTCCAGCCTGGCAGTCACGAAATTCTCGGTATCGGCATCGTTAACGGCAATCCTGTAAAGTCCGGTGTTGCCCGTGCCTAGCAACCCATCGTTGGGAAGCGGATAGAGCGGTAAAAACGGCTTCACCAACGGATTGACTGTGATCACGGTGGTGGTGCCATCAGCGTTATGCAGAATGCCATTTCGAGCATCCTGCGACGGAACTTTATCGATGTTTGTTACACCCGTGTCAGAGCGAAGGCCTTCGAAGTCAGCAAAGAAGAAAGTCTTGTCCTTTTGAATCGGCCCCCCTACTGATCCGCCAAATTGATTCCGATGAAACGGAACGGTAGAGGCATCAAAGTAATTGCGGGCATCGAAATCTTCGTCCCGGAGAAACCAATACACATCTCCATGATATTGATTTGTTCCCGACCGTGTTATTGCATTTACTACGCCGCCCGCGGTGCGCCCATATTCCGCGGACTGATTGGCCGTCAAAACAGAAAATTCTGCAATTGCATCCACGCCTAAAGAAATACCCAGTACGCTTCCAGGCGACCCTCCGGAATAATCAACAACGCTGATGCCGTCCACTCGATAGTTATTCAATTGTGGCCTGGTGCCAGAGATGGACAGTTGAGTTCCGAACCCGCGTACAGATCGATTCGCATTTGCCGCGCCGCCAGCCTGAGTCACGAGTTCATTGACTCCAGGCTGCAAAGCGGCCAGCGTGGTCCAGTCGCGACCATTCAATGGTAAATCGACGATGGTCTGCGATTCCACGAGCCCCCCGATACTGGATGAAGCCAGTTGAACAGTGGGGGCGGCGCCGGTGACCTCGACCTTTTCCGAACTCTGGCCAACTTTCAAAGTAAAGTTCAAGACTTGCTCCGATCCGACCTCTAGCGTGATCCCAGAGCGCACCTGAGTCGAAAAGCCCGGAGCGGAAGTCGTGATTCTATAAGTTCCGGGAAGCACATTTGGGGACGAATAGACGCCAGCGGAGTCCGAGACGGCGGTCCGAATAATTCCGGTGTCAACATTTTCAATCATGACTTGCGCGTTAGATATCGCTCCGCCGGATGGATCGGTCACCGTACCCGAAAGGGTTGCTCCGGTCACTTGGCAGCGAGCAGGGCCCGGGGTCAAATTTCCCAGCGTCAATGCCACGAGGGTAAATAAGACGATTTTCGCCCTCTTCAAATATCCCTGACGTCGCATGGGGTGCCTCCTTCGCGATTCATCACAAAACAAGATATTCACAAAACAAAAAAGTGATTTGTGCTGTGTAACACGACCGAAGATAAAAGCAGCATTAAGAGTAATTAATATTTGCCGATATCAATCCTTCTCGATAGAAACGAGTGACTCTTGATTGCTTGAATCGGCGAGATCTAAGATGTTCTGACGACTATTCCTTCAGCCAAAATATAGTCGTCACGCGCTGAATTGTTTCCTCGGTGCCTTGCAGACAAGCGCCAATGAAGGAAAGAGAAATCCGTAGGAATGGATATTAATACCCGTTCGGTGCGGGGTCCTGATTCAGACTGGTCAAACGGTTCTCATTAAGAGCGGATTGATCAAATTTGTTGTTTGAAGGCACCCGGGAATCGAATCTCTCGAGGGGTGAGAACAGGACAGTAAACTCCGAGCCCTTATTTAGTTCACTTCTGCAAGTAATCTCTCCACCGTGGGCCTCAATGATTGCCCGGGCGATTGCAAGTCCGAGGCCGCCACTACGCGCATCTTCATTCGGCTGAGGAGCCGCACGGTAGAAGCGTTCGAATACGTGTGGCAAATCCTCTCCAGAAATGCCGAAGCCTTCATCGCGTACAAACGCTGTTGGTCTTCCCTTCACAAGCCCAAGGCCAATTCGGATCGTGGTGTGCGCTAGCGAATACTTAATAGCGTTGTCGAGCAAAATCAAGAAAAGCTGGCGAAGCAAGACTTGATCTCCAAAGTATTCGACTTCCGCCAGTTGGATATGCTCGATCCCTATATCCTTACGCCTCGCGGCGGCCGTGGCAAGCCCACTAGCCTCTTGAATGACTTCGTCCAGAAACAAACGTGAACTCTGTATTTTGAGCTGTCCCGCATCTGCCATTGAGAGGGTAAATAAACCTTCAATAATACGGGTCATGATTGAGAGTTCTCCCGTAATTGTCGTCAGAGCGTCACGATATTCGTCTCCCGTTCGAGGTTGTGAAAAAAGAAGTTGTGTTTCGCCTAGGACTACGGAAAGCGGTGTTCTCAATTCGTGAGCTGCGTCAGATACAAATTGACGAAGCTGCCCTGCGACAGTACTTACTCGGGCAAAAAGGACGTTAAAATTCGCCGCAAGCACTCCTAATTCATCGTTGGGATTCGCAATCGGCAGACTGACGTCGAGACTGCCAGGGCTAGAGGTGGAGGCCTTCACAGTTAACTCCGCCGCGTGCCTACTCAGGTCGACGATAGGGCTCAGGCTCCTGCTTACATACCAGACTGCGATAAGAGTTGTGATTAGAAGACTTACAGTCCAGAGACCAAAAGCCTTGGTTCGAAAAACGGCTTCGATTCTGTCAACCTTTGCAGTCGATTCAGCGACCACCAACCAGCGTGACTCTCCTTGAATCAGGAGGGGAATCACTGCGATTCTCAACCCACCTTGGTTGGTCACGACAGTTTGGAACAGAGGTTGGGTTCGTTGATAGAGATCTCCTGGGGAAATTTTTAATTCGGTATTTGTAGTCGATCGCTCAAGAACTTGAGCGCCCGGACCCAGAAGCTCAAGAAATTGTCCCTCAATTTCAAGCCCCGCAATGTGCCGCTGGGAAGGGTACGCGTTGAGGGCCGCAACCACTGGACGAGCGGCATCGAGGAGCCTATCGTCTAAGGCAATCCGAAACTCATGTACAAACGAGTCGTAGACCAGGATATAAGTCCCTGCGAGGAACACGCCGATAACCACGCAAAACAGCAAGATCATCCGCAGGCGTAAAGTTATGGCCATCATCATTGTTCTTCTGGACGGATTCAGAACTTTTTGACGGGCCAATCTTACTGCAAAGAGCATCAAGCCCGGAGAAATTTTTCAGTTTCGAGATTCGAATGCACCTATTCTCAGGAATTGCCTAACATAAATGCGAATTAATACTTCTTTTATCTCTTCCTCGGATATTAATAAGCGGGATTGTGACACTCATCGGTGGGGTTCCGTCGAAGTCGGAGTTTTTGCCGCCGCCTCTTGACTGACCAGCCGGACGCGTCTTGACCGTGATCGGAGTATCAGGTGCGCCATTGAAGCCTGAACGCGCTAACAAACCGACAAAGGTTCGTTGGGCCATCATGACTTGCATAGTCATGGTAACTACACTCACGATTATGGATCGCCTCAACCTGGGAATTTCCGGGAAATTTATTCAGGACGAACTCAATCTTAGTACCCAGATGATGGGCTGGGTCTTCAGCGCATTCCTGCTAGGGTATTCCATCTTTCAAATACCGGCAGGCTGGGTGGGAGATCGTTATGGCCCTAAGAACGTTTTAACAGGAGCCATTTTGCTCTGGTCGCTCTTTACGGCCTTATGCGGCTTCGCGCCAGACCTGTTCATCGGGCGTTGGATCGGAGCTGCCGGTTCGTTCATGATCGTGCGATTCCTCGTTGGTGTCGGCGAGGCCGCAAACGCGCCGAACAGCAATAAAATCGTTTCAAACTGGATGGGCTCGGGTCAACACGGAATTGGCAGCAGTTTTTTAACCCTGGGTACAGGAATTGGAGGAACCATTACGCCACCTCTAATTGCGTGGATCACGCAGCGCTGGGGCTGGCGCGTTTCGTTTTACCTTTCAGGCCTTTTGGGACTATTCGTTGTGTTGATTTGGGAGTGGTATGTGACCAACACACCAAACGAGCACGCGAAAGTGAACGCTCAGGAGTTGGCCCTAACCCAATCTGAAACTCAAGCGAGACGAAAAGAGACCGAAAAATTCAAACGCACTCCGTGGAAAAAGATGTTGTCGAATAGGTCGGTGTGGGGAATTTTGCTGGGGTATATGTGTCAAGGATTTCCGATGTATTTCTTCCATACCTGGTTTTTTATTTATCTCGTGCGCATTCGGCATTTGAGCATCAGCGAGGGAGGATTTTGGGGCTCTACACCGTTCCTTGCTGTAGCCATTATGGCGCCGCTCGGCGGTTGGTTCTCAGACAGTGCCGTGCGAAGACTCGGAAAGCGTGCAGGTCGTCGCCTAGCAGTATGCGTCGGCATGCTAAGTTCGGCGTTGCTGATTTGGGTAGGCGCCTCGGCGACTGGTAGTGCAACGGCGGTTCTGCTTCTTGCGCTCGGGGGCGGACTCAATATGTTCGCGGCAGTAACATATTGGGCCACGTGCATTGATCTCACAAAACAATTTGCCGGCTCCCTTTCAGGCATGATGAATACCTTCGGCAATCTTGGTGGGTGGTTGTCTCCGATCGTGTCAGCTTACCTGGCGATTCACTACGGATGGACTTTCGCACTGGATTGCGCCGCGGTTGTGTCCATTGCCTCGGCATTGTTCTTTTTGCTGGTCCGCGCCGATCAAAAACTCGATCCAAGAGAGGAAGAGGAGGCCGGGGAGATACCGGATTTACTGGCGGTTCAGGTTTCCTAGCGACGATGTTTCCTTCTTATGTGAATTCTGTGAATGTTTCTAAGATTTGACTGGGTCTGATCGCGGCGGCATGATGCGTGTATGCACCTTCTACTTATAGAAGATGAACGAAAGGTGGCAAGTTTTGTGGCTCGTGCTCTGCGAGAAAACGCCCATACCGTCGATATCGCAAGTACGGGCCAGAAAGGCTTGGATCTTGCCGGTCGTATCTCGTACGATGCCATCCTTTTGGACGTGCGCTTGCCCGGCATAAGCGGGCTCCAAGTCTGCCGGGAATTGCGACAATCTGGCATTGAAATTCCCATCCTAATGCTGACAGCACGGACCCTGGTAGAGCAACGGGTCGAAGGCCTTGACGCTGGCGCTGATGACTATCTCACTAAACCATTCGCGCTTGATGAACTCCAAGCCCGCGTGCGAGCGATAACGCGGCGTGGCGGAAACAAAAAATTGCAGTGCGCGGATCTGGAATTCGACAGACAACGGGGATTAGTATCGCGCGCAGGAGAACAGATTTCGCTAACAACGAAGGAATTGGCGCTTCTGGAATTGCTGATGGTCCGCTCCCCTGAACCGGTGGGTCGCACGGTCATCGTGGAAAATGTGTGGTCATATGGGTTCGATACGGAAACGAACCTAGTTGAGGTTTACATCAATCGCTTGCGCCAAAAGATCGACCAACAGCATCGTGTCAAACTTATTCACACAGTGAGAGGTGTCGGCTATCGCGTAGGCTTGGCCGGCTGAGCGAAAATGCAGACTAAAGCCATCCTCTTGTGGTTGTTCGAGGCCGTGCGATTGACCTCCCTCGCTATCGCGCTAGCGTCCATAGGGGTCTATTCGTGTCACGGACAGTCGCGACTTCCGAAGTTCGAAGTGGATGCGACGTGGCCGAAACCTCTTCCCAACCTGTGGGTCACTGGCAGCATTGGCGGAGTCTGCGTCGACTCTAAGGACCACATATTTGTGCTCAACAGGCGGGATTTGACCGATAACGAACTGGACGCAGCGCACCAAGCACCGCCGGTCATGGAGTTTGACGCTCAAGGAGCACTCGTTAATTCTTTTGGAGATCCGGACATTGTTCCGAATGTCCTGCACGGCTGCGGTGTGGATCATGAAAATAACGTGTGGATGGCCGGCGGCCGGGACGGCATCGTGCAGGAATATACCCACGACGGAAGCAAACTCCTGCTGCAAATTGGCAAGCGGGGAGTGGTCGATTCGTCGGACGGTACTCTGAAAGGTAAGCCTCTGAACTCTAGCCGCACCGGCTTTTTCGAATCCGCCGGTGTCGCGGTCGACCCCGGAAACGGTGACATCTATGTCGCCGACGGCGAGGGCCAAGACAGTAACCACCGCGTCGCAGTCTTCGATCGCAACGGACAATTTTTACGGCAGTGGGAACTTCATCGCGACCCCAGCGAGATCGGTGAAATGTCTGTACCGGTGGTCCATTGCATAGCGATGAGTAACGAAGGACTCGTGTATATCTGTGACCGACGGGCCAACCGGCTACAGGTGTTCGACAAGCAAGGACACTTTCAAAAGAACATCCAGATCAAATTCGAACCTCAATCCCTCTATCCTGCCAGCCCAGAGCACAAGCCGGGCGCATCGGGCACAGCGATTTGGGTGGCATTCTCGCCCGATCCGTCACAGCAGTTCATGTATGTCACCAATCAAGACAACGAGCGTATCGAAATCCTCGATCGCGTCAGCGGGCGCATCCTATCTAGTTTCGGGCGTGCGGGTCACCAACTTGGAGAATTTACTTATGCGCATTTCGTAGCAACGGATAGCAAAGGCAACGTGTACGTCGGCGAGATAAACGGCAGGAAAGTGCAAAAATTCAAGCTTG
>Ga0182024_10008038_pt1 | contig 22460 bp, 21 predicted proteins | sample P32metaG_FD_120480 | JGI IMG/M metagenome (GOLD analysis project Ga0182024, IMG submission 120480) | Permafrost microbial communities from Stordalen Mire, Sweden - P3-2 metaG (Illumina Assembly) | ecosystem: Environmental > Terrestrial > Soil > Wetlands > Permafrost | place: Sweden: Stordalen... | reverse complement strand
GCGCGAATTAGCCGGGGCCGAGCACGGCGGGCATCGGCGCAGGCGTGACGCCCAAGCTCTCGGCGTCGGCGGTGCCCCGGCTGGAGAGCATCGGGACCTCCATCAGCTCGGCCTCGTCCCAGGTGGCGAAGGCACGCGGTCCGGTCGTCGCCTCCAGCAGACGCAGCCCGCGTGAGCCGATCGGCGTGGGGATGTGTAGCAGCGGGCGACGGCGCCCCAGCGAGCGCAGCACCAAGCGCACGATCTCGCTGTGGCTGAGTGTTTCGGGGCCGGCCAGCTCATAGCGTGTGTGGCGAGCATCGTCGGTCGCGCCCTCGCTGGTCGTCCCCTCGCCCCTCGCGCGTCCCCCATGCGCTGGCTGGCTGATCTGCGCTTGGTCACTCGGGAGTGGACTCTCGCCTTGGCCCGTCGGATCACGCAAGGCCGCCATCACGCAGTCGGCCACGTCCTCGGCCCAAATCGGCTGGTAGGAGGCGCGGCCCCGGCCGGAGACGGGCATCGCCGGTAGCAGCGCCATCCGCTCAAGCAGGGTCAGCCACCGATCGCCCGGGGCGTACACGATCGAGGGGGCGAACACCATCGTCTGCAGGCTCGCCTCGCGCACCGCCTGCTCGGCGAGTGCCTTCGCGCGGTGCAAGCGCGCGCGGTGATGAGTGGAGGCGCCGAGTACGGAGAAGAACACGAAGCGCTCCGCGCCCTGGCGCTCGGCGGCCTGCACCATTCGCCAGGTCGCGATGCCATTCAGCTCCTCGATCGAACCGCGCGGTTGGTCGCGGATCGAGGCGGCGAGGTGTACGACGGTGTGCACGCCGCGCAGCGCGTTGCGGAACGACGGGGGGTCGGTGAGGTCACCGAGCGCGATCTGGACGCGCACGCGCTGGGCGCCCAGCCGCCTGGGGTCGCGCACGAGGCAGCGCACCTGGGCTCCTTCGGCCACCAGGCGACGCAGCAGCGCGGAGCCCACTAGGCCGGTCGCACCGGTAAGCAGCAGCATCATTCGTACAATATGCCCCTCCGCCGGACGAGCCCCCAAAAAAGCGACCAGAAAGAAGCGAATGGCCTACGTGATCGCCGAGCCGTGCATCGGCACGAAGGACAACTCCTGCGTCGAGGTGTGCCCCGTGGACTGCATCCACCCGACGCCCGACGAGCCTGGCTATGACGCGGCCGAGATGCTCTACATCGACCCCGAGGAGTGCATCGACTGCGACGCCTGCGTCGAGGCCTGTCCGGTGGACGCCTGCTTCGCCGAGGACCAGCTGCCGGACGAGTGGCAGAAGTACACGCAGATCAACGCCGACTACTTCGCCAACGCTAGGTAGTCCTTCACGGCCCCCCGCCGGCGGGTGCGCGTGGAGCGCCGGACAGGTTCAGGTGGCGGCCGCCGCGCGGTAGCTCGGGTCGAGCACGTCCAGGACGGGCACGTCTGCGACGGCCCCCTCGATCAGCTCGCGCAGCCGGCGCGAGTCAAAGCGGTGTGACTGTGGGGCGACGGGATTGACCGTGATCGCCTTCAGGTCGATCGTGTGCAGGACCTCGATCGAAAGGCCTTGACGCCGATACCAGTCCGGGCCCCGACGCGAGAGGAACACCTTCGTGGGATCGCCGACAACGATCCTCAGTGTGCGTCCGGCTCGCTGCGGCCGGGCGGACAGCAGGCCCTCAAGGAATCGCTCGCTGAGAGCGCCGTCAATACGGAACGTGCTCGCCCGTGGACGCTCACGCAGCAGCGCGGCGATCTCCGCCGGTTCAGCGGTCAATACGAGCCGGCGATCCAGTGCGACGTGATCTTCCCTCTCGTCGGCCGTTGCTTCCGCGTGCGTGCGGCCTGCATCCGCAAGCGCCCCATCGGCCGCGGGTAGCCTGACCAGATCGACCGCATCCTTGGTGGCCGCGACGACCCGTTCGATGTCCTCGCCCAGAACCGCGCCGGTGGCCATCACGAGTCCGTCGGCGACCGCCGGGGCGCAGGCCGCGCGGCGGTCGATTGCGCCGTCGATCAGGACCTGCTCGGCGCCGAGAGCGGACATCGCTTCGCTCACGGCACGCACATCCTCGGCAGCGCTCGGGCCGGCGACTTCGACGGCGCCCCGCTCTGAGAGCCTCGCGATCAGGACTTCGCCGAGCGGGGTCCTCACGCCGGTCTCGGCCAGCCGCTCGTGGGTAAGTCCGCTTGCCCTCAGGAGTTCGCCGGTGCTCGCCACGAGGCTGCCCGCCTGCAGGTAGATCCGCGGCTTGTCGATGCGCGCGTCGATCACGTCGTGGGCCTCGCCGTCGCGGCCGATTGAGGTGACACCCACAGGCCGCCCCGCCTGCGCATGCTCGGCCAGGATTGCCGCGAGTGTCTCCGTCTTGCCGGTGTTCTTGGCAAGACCCACCAGCGCGAGCCGGTGCGTGTCAGCCAGCAGGTCCGACAGCCGTCCGGCCGCGTCGCTAGCCATCCGCGCTGGAGGCATTCGCGGCGCCCGCCGGATCGCTGGCGCTCGCGTCGGCCATGCGCGCGGCCAGCTCGCGCACGATGAAGCTCGCCACATGATGCGGGTAGGTGCCCTTCGAGAAGCCCGCGTCGTAGCCGAGCTCCTTCGCCAGCTCGTTGGAGACGCGCGGGCCGCCGCAGGTGAGGATCAGCTGCCTGCGGCGACCCTCCGCTTCGACGATCTCGACGAGCTCGGTCAGGTTCGAGACGTGCAGGTTCTGCTGGGTGACGGTCTGCGAGACGAGGATCGCGTCGGCGCCCAGGTTGATCGCTCTTGCGACGAGCACGCTGTTGGGCACCTGGCTGCCGAGGTTGTGCGTCTCGAATGTCTTGTAGCCCTCTAGACCGTGGTGCCCATGAAAGCCCTTGAGGTTGAGCATCGCGTCGATGCCGACGCTGTGCGTGTCGGCGCCGGTGGCCGCCCCGACGATCACGATCGGGCGGCCGATGTGCTCCTTCGAGAACGCTTCGATCTCACTCTCGTTCATGTACTCGATATCGAAGCCCTCGCTGCTGAGGGAGGCGTAGTCGACCGTCGAGGTGCACTCGCCGAACATCACGAAGTACGTATAGCCGTCGGTCAGCCCCTGGTAGTGGACGACCTCCGGGTGCTCGAAGCCCATCTTCCGCGCGAGCTCCTGCGCGGCCTTGCGCGCGGCCAGCCCGTAGGGCACGGGCAGCGTGAAGCTGAACTGCACGATCCCGTCGCCGAGATGGTCGGCGTAGGGCTTTACCTGCCCGAGGTCGACCTCTCTAGACACGACTCGGCGCTCCCCGCATCAGCTCGCTCACCGGGTTGAAGTAGCCCTCCGCCGTCGCGACGATCCCCTCGACCCCACGGCCCTCGTCGACCTGTCGGGAAACGTCGCCGAACACGCCCTCGCCGAGCGCCGCGAACAGGCCGTCCGCGGCGATCCGCTCCAGCAGCTCGTGTGCTCCCTGCAGGACCTCCCGCGCACGCGTCTGGATGATGCCCCCCGGCTTGAACTCGATCTCATCGCCCAGGTCGCGCGCGGTGTCGAACACGTAGTTCACGTTTTCCAAACCGATCACGCGGTCGTGCACGTGCGGCGTGAAGATTCCCTCGGTCGGCACCCCGATCGTCTGGATGCCCTGGCCGGTGGCGATCGTGACGAGGTTGAACAGCGAGTCGGTCGCGTGCGTGCGGTACAGGTTGCCGTCCATGTGTCGCGTCGGCGGCATGTACTTGACCGGGCAGTCCGGGAAGAGCTCACGTGTGAGCTGCGCCTGCGCCCACTCGAACAGCAGGCCGTTCACGACCGGCGGGTCGATCTCGAACGCGTCCCCGAGCGCTATTCGCGAGTCGGGCACCCCCGAGTCGAGCGCGAGCTGGCGGTTGATGAACTGCGAGGCCGTCACCGACGGCGCCGCCTCGATCGCGTCGGCGGTGCGCAGGTAGTTGTCCTCGCCGGTGTTGATCGTCACGCCGAAGTAGCCGTTCACCATCCGCGAGATGCGCTGGTCGATCAGGCCGCGGATCGGGTTGATGTCGCGGTAGAGGATCCCGTACAGCGCGTCGTTGACCATGTTGTCGAGGCCCTCGATTGCGCCCATCGCCGCGATCTCCGGCATGCAGAGGCCCGAGCAGAAGCTCGACAGGCGCACGTAGCGCCCGTGTTGCTCGGACCACGCGTCGAGCGCTTCGCGCATGATCTTGAAGTTCGCCTGCGTCGCGAACGTCCCGCCGTAGCCCTCGGTCGTCGGGCCGTAGGGCACGTAGTCAAGCAGGCTCTGCGCGGTCGATCTGATCACCGCGACGATGTCCCCTCCCGCTTCCGCGACCGCGAGCCCGTGGACGACATCCTCGTATACGTTCCCCGTCGCGGTCAGCACGTAGCGCAGCGGCGGCGGGCTCTCGCCGAGGCGCTCGCGCAGCTCGTGGCGCTCCTGTGTCCGTCCGCGGATCTCCGCCAGGCGGGTCTCGCACTCCTGCGTTATCCGTCCCCTGATCGCGCCGTCCTGCGCGCGCGGCAGCGCGCACAGATCGAGCTTGCCTGAGTCCACGTCCTGCGCGATCTGCTGGGGCGAACGGCGCTCGTCGTCGAGCAGCGCGTTGCCCAGCCAGTAGCCGATACCCCAGCCGAGCTCGCCACGGTCTGAGACGTGGTCGACGAGCACGTTCGGCAGCGGCGCATCCAGCTCGTTGGCCCCGTCAACACCCAAGAGGCGGGCGACTGTTCGCTCGACTGAGACGGTCGTCTTGCGAGCGATCTCCTCGCCCACCTGCCCGGCGATTTGAGCTGCGGCCGCCTGGCAGGAGGCGATCATGCCTGGGTCGAGGTCGAGCTTGTTCATGCTCGCGCCTCCGTCCGGTCGGCGCTCCTGGTTGGGTTGGGCGCCATCCGGGCGCCGCGGTCACGTCTCTCGGAGGGGGTGCTCATCGGATCTCCCTGACGATCGGGAACGGGATCACCTCGCGCAACGTGTCCCGTTCGGTGAGGATCATGATCAACCGGTCCACCCCCATTCCGCCGCCCGCGGTCGGCGAGTAGCCGTACTCGATCGCGCGCGCGTACTCCTCGTCGTTGGGGTGCGGCACGTCCTCGTCGTCGACCATCCGCCGCTTGCGCTGGTCGACGAACCGCTGCCATTGGTCCACAGGGTCGTTCAGCTCGGTGTCGCCTGAGACGAGCTCGATCCCGCCGATCACCGCGTCGAAGTGCTCTCCCAGCTCGGGGTGCTCAGAATGGCGCTTGGTGATCGGGAACGGCTCCAGCGGGAAGTCGAATACATGCGTCGGCTGGTTGATGTTCGGCTCGATCAGCTTGGTGTATACGGCGAGCACGAGCTCTGCCCAGGTGCTCGCCGGGTGGATCCGCTCCTGCAGCGCCTGCTTGAGCCGCTCGGTCACGGCGGCGCGGTCCTCGCCCATGAAGTCGATGCCGGTCTCCGCGTGGATCGCATCGCGCATGGTGATCCGCCGCCAGGGCTTTGCCAGGTCGATCGTTTCTCCGTTGCGCTTGATCTCGGTCCTGCCGAGCACGCGCTGGGCCACGTCTCTGAACATCTCTTCCGTCGCGGTGGCCACATCGTTGTAGTCGGCGTAGGCGAACATGAACTCGATGATCGTGAACTCGGGGCTGTGCTTCGGCGAGATGCCCTCGTTGCGGAACACCTTGCCCATGTCGTAAACGTTCTCCAGGCCGCCGACGATGCAGCGGTTCAGGAACAGCTCGACCGAGATCCGCAGGTACAGGTCGCGATCGAGCGCGTTGTGGTGGGTCGTGAACGGCCGCGACCCGGCGCCGCCGGCGAGCGACTGCAGCGCCGGGGTTTCGACTTCGACGAAGTTCCGTTCGTCCAGCCACGCTCTGATCGCCGCGACGATCCGCGCCCGCGTCACGAACAGCTCGCGCGTCTCCTCGTTGGCGATCAGGTCGAGCTCGCGGTAGCGATATCTGGTGCCCGTGTCGCCGAGCCCGTGGTGGCGGTCCGGCGGCGGGCGCAGCGTCTTCGTCAGCAGCGTGCACTCCACCGCCGCGAGCGCCAGCTGCCCGCGCTGGGTCACGTAGACGCTGCCTTGCACCCCGACGATGTCGCCGATGTCGAGGCTCATGATGCGGTCGTACTTCTCCTCGCCGAGCGCGTCGAACCGCACGACGATCTGAATCGAGCCGGACAGGTCGCGCAGGTCGAGGAAGCTCGTCTTGCCGTGCCCGCGTCTCGAGATCACTCGTCCCGCGACGTGGTAGCGCAGCTCCGGGTGCTCGCCTTGCTCGAGCGCGGCCGGATCGTGTGCGGCGTAGACCGCCGCGATCAGCGTGCGGTCGGGCATACTGACCGGCGGATAGGGGTCAATCCCTTCCGCTCGCAGCCGCTCCATCTTCGCGCGGCGTTCGTCGATCTCGACTACACCGTCCTGGGGCGCCTGCTTCTGCTCCTCCTCCTGGTCCTGTACGGACATAACGTCGATCCTCTCAAGTGGGTTGCGCTTGTCAAGCGATCGAACGGATGTCTCTGAGGCCCCCGCGATCGTCGACTAAGCCATCGGCAGCGACATACCCGCCGGTTTTCGCCCGGCGGGCGTCTCGGGTACGGCGGGCGCCGCGGCGGCAACCTCGACCAACGGCAGCGCCGGCAGCGCCGGCGGGCGGCTCATCGCGATCAGCCCGCGCGCGGCTTGGTGGATCGCCTGGGAGGCCGGGTCGCCGGCATCCTCGATCACGAGCGGGGTGCCGCTGTCGGCGTGTTCGCGCAGCGGTATCGTCAGCGGCACCTTGCCCAGCAGCGGCACGTCGAGCTCATCCGCCAGCTCCTTGCCGCCACCCTCGCCGAAGATCGCGAAGCGCTCGCCTGACGGCGTGGTGAAGCCCGACATGTTCTCGATCACCCCGCCGATCTCCAATGAGACCTTGTGCGCCATCTCCGCCGAACGGCGCGCGACCTTCTGCGCGGTCGCCTGCGGGGTCGTGACGATCACGAACTTGGCCTGCGGCAGCAGCTGCGCGAGCGTCATCGACACGTCGCCCGTGCCCGGCGGCAGGTCGATCAGCAGGAAGTCCAGTACGCCCCAGTCGACGTCCTGCAGGAACTGGGTCAGCGCCTTGTGCAGCATCGGCCCGCGCCAGACCACCGCGGCGTCCTCCTCCAGGAAGAAGCCGATCGACATCACCTTCACGCCGTGGGCGTCCAAGGGGAGGATTTTGCGCTCTGCGGAGACTGGTGGCCGGGTCGATCCGAGCCCGTACATGCGCGGGATCGAGTAGCCCCACACGTCGGCGTCGAGCACGCCCACGCGCTTGCCCTCGCCCGCGAGCGCCGCCGCCAGGTTCGCGGTCAGCGTCGACTTGCCGACGCCGCCCTTGCCGGAGCCGATGCACAGCACGTTCGCGACCTGCGCGAGCGCGCCGTCGGGCAGGCTGCCGCGCCCGAGCTTCTGTTGCAGCGCTGCCTTCTGCGTGTCGTCCAGCACGTCGAAGTACACGTTTACGTGGGTCACGCCGTCGAGCGCACCGGCGGCCTCGGCGACGGCGCTCTGGAAGTGGCCCTTGATCGGGCAGCCCGGCGTTGTCAGTGAGACCGTGATGTCGAGGACCCCGTTCGCGCCGATCTCGATCGAGCGCACCATGTCGAGCTCGACGATCGAGCGGTGCAGCTCGGGGTCGATCACGCCCTGGAGCGCCTTGCGGATCTCGTCTTCGCTGGTCACGATCCTCATTCTGACAAACCTTCCTCGGCGTGACCGTTACTTGGCCGTTAAATGACCCGCGGGCGGTGGGGGCCGCCCGCGGGTCGAGGGAGGAGAGGTTGCTACTACTGCCGGCGGGATATGAGGCCGGCAGACTCTCCCGACCACCGGCCTCTCCAGGTCCGGGGCGGGGGAAGTGGGTGCGCAGATCATCAGACCAGATCGAGGATGCGCTCCTGGATCCGGTTCGGCAGCTCGGTGACGTTCTTGGTGACGGCGTCGCGGTGCTCCTCGAGGCTTGTTACGGTCTTCTCGAGTTCACGCCGGCGCTGGCGCAGTTCACGCTCGAAGCGGACACGGGCTTTGCGGACCTCGCGCTCGAGTCGGTTGCGGGCGGTGTTGCCGCGGCGCTCGAAGCGACGTAGCTGGGCCTGAGCCTTGGAGGTCGAACCGTAGCTCGAGATCGCGTCGTTGACGGTCGAGACGACCCGTTCGCGGGCGATCAGGGCGGCGCCGACGGGGATCAGGACCGCGCGCTCGGTGTAGTCGCCGAATACGTCGACCGTGTTCCGCGCCGCCGACTCGGCCTGGTGGGCCGAGCGCGTGCTAGCCGATCTCCGATCGGTAGCGGTGGCCTTGGTGGCCTTAGCCTTTGTGCTCTGGCTGCGCGCATTGGCGGAGCTGCCACGGCGGACAGCGGAGGTTTTGGCGGCCGGTTTGCCGGCTTTGGCGCTGCGGGGTGAAGTGGTGTTGGCGGTTGCCATTTGGAGCGAGTCTCCTGTTCTGTCCTCGTGGTGAGGACCGTACGTTTGTTCGTTCTCTGGTTCCCGGTGAGATCATCACCGAACACATGTTTGTAACCCGCTTGCTCTAGATTGTTACACGGACACCTTCCAGAGGGCGTAAAGACCCTGTGAAATAAGTGTATGAAGCGGACTAGCTTGTAACAGGAGGAACATGTGTTCGAGCAAGCCAGAGCTTCGGCGCCTCGAGCTCAGCCGTGGTGGGTAGCATCTCTGGCCCGCTCCACGCCCGGGTGAGCGCCTGCGGGCCTTCCGCCTGCACGACGGCGTCGCAGAAGCGCTTACCCAGCTCGTATTGACGCAACTTGAGCTCCAGGCCAAGCAGACGCTCGAGCACTCGCCACGGCAGCCCGCGGGACTCCCGGCGGCGGGTCATCGCGGCGCGCAGGCGCGGCAGCGACGGCAGGACATCGGCGCCGACAGCGTCCATTGTGTGCTCGGCATGGCCCTCGATCAGCGACATCGTTGATTGCATGCGCTCGACCAGCCGCCAGCGCTCGTCGCCGAGCGTGATCCGCAGCAGCTCGCCGCGGCGAGCGCGCTCGAGCAGCTCACGCAGATCGTTTTGATCAGGTAACCGCCGGCCCATCCGCCCACCCAGATTGGGAATCCACCCGCCAACTCGCTGACCGCCCTCCTTGGCCCCGTCCTCGCCCGCAGATCGGCCGCCGAGCGTCACCTGCAAGCTGTCGATCAGCTCCCTGAGCATCCCTCCCAGATAGTCGCGCAGCCATGGTGCGCCCGAGAACTGGACGGCGTGGGTGACCTCGTGGATCGTCACCCAGAGGACGAGCTCGTCGCGGTCCACCCCCAGGTTGCGCGCGGCCTGCGCGAGGTTCGGCGCGAGCAGCAAAAGGCGCGGCGGGACCGATGCGTCTAGCAACGCGAGGTCGTACTGGCCGAGCACCCGCTGGGAGAGCACCCCCGTCAGCGCCCCGACCTGCGCGCCGAGCAGGAAGCCCGACGCAGAGCGCAGCGGCCCGGAAAGCAGGCCGGTGATCCCGCCGCCACCGCCGCTGTCGATACGCGCGGTGAGTGGGTCCAAAAGCGGGCGCATGGTCTTGAGGTTGGCGGCGATCCAGGCCGGTCGGTCGACCACCTCCAGGGGAGGCAACTCGGCGGGCAGCGGAAGGCCCGTGTAGTCGCTTACGCGTCCGGCGAAATCATGCGCGAGTGGCTCGATCGGCCCAGCGAGCACGCCTCCTCGTGGCGGCGAGCCGGCGATCAGCTCTCCGATCCGCTGCGCGGCGCCCCAATCGATCGTATCCGTGTCCATGGATAGAGCGTAGGGCCTCTCGTCCTTGGGCCGGGAAAGTGCCGGCACTCGGGAGACGCTCGTATCCTTGGTATGTGTCTACGTCGAGGACCGTGCCCGCTGAGAACCTGGATGACTCAGGGGACGCCCAGCTCCGAGCGCCGACGGTGTTCATTGAGCGCGCCGAGGTGCGCGACGTGCTGGCATGGATGCGCCTGCTCGTCGATCCGACGGACGCCGCCGCGGTGGTCCGTGCGCTCGCCCGGCCGCCGATCGAGTTGCGCCAGGTCGACCTGGCGCGCGTGATCCAGCTTGCGCGCCGGCGCAAGCTGGACTTGGTCTCGGCGCTCGCCGTCGCCACCGAGGCGCCGCAGGTCCCGCCGGAGGCGCGCGAGCGTATTCAGCGGTTTGTCGAGCTGCACCGGAACGTCGCCACCGGGCTGGACACGGTCCGGCCGGACCTGTTCATGGGACGTTTGATCGAGCGTGTGGGTATGCGCCATCGGCGGCTGCTCGCTCCCGAGGACGCGGCGGAGCAGCGGGCGAGCCTGAAGCGGTTGCGCGAGCTGGCCGTCGAGTTCGTGCGCCAAGAGCCGCGTTCGACGGCCCGCGAGCTCGCGCATCATCTCACCGCGGTGGCCCTGCAGGCCGATCGCTCGGCGCCGCCGCCGGCGGAGCAGGGGCTGGGGAAGCTCGAGGCGACGCTGGGGATGATGCGCGAGGAGGTGCTCGCGAGCGTCGCGCGCATCGGGGGGCGCCTCGGCGAGCTGCGGCTGGACACCGACCTGGACATTGCTCACGGGGTGGTGCGCTACCTGGAGCTGCTGAAGCTAGCTGCCCTGATGCAGCGCCCGGCCGGGGAGAGCTTGGCGGAGGCGCTTGCTGACGTGAATGCCCGCCTGCTTGCCGCCACGACTGCGCTGGAGCGCGAGATCTTCCAGACGTCGTCGCTCGACGAGACACTGCTCGTCGAGCACTCGGAGATCGGAAGGCAGGAGCAGATCGCTCGCGCACAGGCGGTCGCCCCGCGAGGGGAGCCTTCGCTCGGACCGTTTCTGCCGCGCAAGGGGACCGGTTTGGCGCTGTCGGCGTCCGACATTGAGACCTACCGGAGCTGCCCGTTGCGGTACAAGTTCGCGCGCGTCCTGCGCATCCCCACCGACCAGACGCTGCACCAGCGCTTCGGGATCGCCGTCCATCAGGTGCTCGAGCGCTACCACTCCGCCTCCGGGGAGACGCTCGCGCAGCTACTGGGGCTGCTTGAGGAAAGCTGGCGGAGAGGTGGCTTCGGCGCCAGCGAGCAGGAGCGCCGGCTGCACGAGAAGGCACGCGCCGCGCTCGAGCGCTATCACGAACAGCTGCACGGCCAGGACTCAGAGCCGGTCTGGTTCGAGCGAGCATTCGCCTTCCGGCTGGGGCCCCACCACCTGCGCGGTCGCGTCGACCGTGTCGACCGTCTGGCGAGGGGAACGGGCGATGATGAGTACGAGCTGATCGACTACAAGACCTCCCGCCCGAAGACCGTCGAGCAGCTGAAAGACGACATCCAGCTGTCCCTTTACGCGCTCGCCGCGAAGGAGTCCTGGGGGTTGGAGGCTTCGCGGCAGGCCTACTACTACGTGCTCGACGACCTGAAGGTGCCAGTTCCCCGTGACGACACCGACAGAGAGTGGGTGAAGGACACCGTGCTCGCCGTCGGCGAGGGCATCCTTGGCCAGCAGTTTGAGCCGACCCCCTCGCCCGCTGCCTGCTCGATCTGCGACTACCGCATCGTCTGCCCCGCCGCCGAGAAGTAGACTAGATCCCGCCCGCCCTCTGGGCGAGCTTAGGTCGCGTCTGGCCCGCGCTGGCGCAGGAAGCGTTGGAATTCACGCGCGAGGATGTCCCCCGAAGGAACGTCCTCGGGTGTGATCTCTGCCTCTTCGCTCTCCGCGGCCCGCTCGAGCCGTTCGACGAACGCCTGGATGTCCGGGTCGCTCTGCACCGCGAGTCCCACCTGGCGCTCATAGTCGGCTGCCGCCACCTCCAGGTCAGAGACGTCCACGGAGACGCCGATCAGGACTTCCACTCTGCGTACCAACGCCAGCGCCGCCTTGGGGTTGGCGGCGGCGGCGACATAGTGGGGGACGCCCGCCCACAGGCTCGCGGAGGGCAGCCCCGCATCCAGGCAGGCGCTGTGCAGGACGCCCACGATCCCGGTGGGCCCCTCGTAGCTCGAGGGCGCCAGTCCCAAGCGTCCCACCAGCGATGGATCAGACGCGAACCCGGTCATCGTTACCGGGCGGGTGTGGGGTACGTCGGCGAGCAGCGCTCCCAGCGAGACGACCATCTGCACGCCCAGTGCTTCGGCGAGCTCGACGAGGTGCGCGCTGAAGGCGCGCCAGCGCATCGAAGGCTCTGTGCCCTGGACGAGCACCAGGTCGCGCGGCGCCCTGGGCGCGAGCGCCTCAAAGACCTCCACTGTCGGCCACACGATCTCCCGCCCCTTGCCCTCGGTGAGCTGAATGGTGGGACGGTTTGCTTGAAAGTCGTAGAACTCCTCGGAGTCGATCCGCGCGAAGCGGCGGGCGTGCAGCGAAGCGGCCAGGAAGGAGACGGCGCTCGAGGCGGCGTCTCCGGCATCGTTCCAGCCCTGGAACGCGCATACCATCGCTGGGGCCCTGAGGCCATCCGGACGGCGGTCCCAGATGAGGGGCTGCATCCGAACCACCGTACATGATGGACAGATGAGCACCCTCAGCAGCGGCTCGCAGGCGGACATGCTCCAAACGGACGCACCGGCGTTCCCACCCGCCTCCACACTCGCGACCACGTCCCCACCCACGACTGCTGGCACACCCGCGATCGTCTCGCCAGCGGCGACTACACCCGAGGATGTCCTGATTGCCACGCTGCGCTGCGAGCAGGAGGTGGACGGCGTGTTCGCGTGTATCCGCAAGGAGCGTCAGCTCTCGCGCGCCGGTACGCCCTATCTAACCGTCGAACTGCGCGACAACACGGGGACGATAATCGCGCGTGCGTTTCGCGACGCGGACATGCTCGCGGGGCGCTTCGAGCGGGGCGAGCTGGTGCGGGTGCACGGGCGCGTGGAGCGCTTTCGCGATGAGCTCCAGATCGCGCTTTCAACGATCGCGCGCGCCGACGGCGTCGAGGTCGACCCTGCCCGCTTCCTGCCCGTGGCCTACCGCGACCTCGACGAGCTCGAAGGCTTCCTGGAGCATCTCGCGCGGGAGGTCTACGACCCCGGATTGAAGGGGTTGCTGGCAGGCCTGCTCGGCGAGAAGGCGCTGCGCGCGGAGATCCGCCGCGCGCCCTGCTCGCTGCCGGCGCCTGGACCCGACTCCCGCGCGCGCGGAGCGGGCACGGGGCGCTCCGGGTCCCACCACGCCTATCTCGGCGGCCTGCTCGAGCACACCGTCGCGGTGGGGACGATGGCGCTCGAGCTCTGCACACTGCACCCGCGCCTGGACTGCGATCTGTTGGTGAGCGCCGCGATCGTCCACGACCTGGGCAAGACCCGCGAGTTCACCTACGGCGCGGAGATCGCGCGCAGCCGTGAGGGGCAGCTGCTGGGTCACGTCGAGCTTGGGCTGCGCCTGATAGCGCTCTACGCCCCTGCCACGCTCGATCTGGAGCGGCGACTGGCGCTCGAGCACTGCGTGATGCTCCACCACGGAGCCGACGCGGCCGCAGGGCAGCGCTTCGCCTCCGGCGAGGCGCTCGCGCTCTACCGGTTGAACGCGCTCGACGCCCAGGTGAAGGGCGCTTTCGAGCACGGAATGCCCCGGTAGCCCCGGCGGGAGCAGTGAGAGCCGCTGAGGGCCTGGGCTGGTAAAAGCCTGGCTGAGCTGTGAGAAAAGGCCCGGTTGGGTCGGGAAAAGGCCCATGTGGGTCGTAAAAAGCCCGTAGAAACCGGGGAAAGGCCCACTTAGCCGATCAAGCGGCGTCCCCGCGATGCCGATAAAACCGGTGATGCGCGATACCGTCATGCCCACAGCCGAGCCGCCTCCGGGAGCTGAGGAGGAGATCGTGATCGGGCCTCCGGAGGATGGCCTGTATCCCCCGCTTCGCTCGGGGCGCTCCGCGCGGATGATCGGCGAGGTGATCGTCGACCTCGGCTTCGCCGATCGCGAGACGGTCGAGCAGGCGGTGGCGGCCGCCCGCGCGCAGGGTAGGCCCACGGGTCAGGTGCTGGTCGAGCTGGGAGTCCTGCGCCACGACCAACTCGCCCGGGCCGTGGCCGAGCGCTTCGGCTTGGACTACATCGATCTGTCGGTCTACGACCTCGACATGGGCGCGGTCAACCTGATCCGCTCAGAGACCGCCAAGCGCTACCAGGCCATTCCCGTCGGCTATACCGACGACGGGACGCTGCTGCTGGCGATGGCGGACCCCAGCAACGTGCTCACGATCGATGACGTCGCGATGATCACCGGCCGGCGCGTGAAGGTCGCGGCGGCATCGGTCGAGGACCTGAACCTGCTGCTGACGCGGCTCGCGCGGATGGACGATTCGATCGAGGACATCGTCGACGAGGAGCACGACGCTGACTCCGAACCCGACCTGCTGGCCGAGGAGGCCGACCGCGATGCCCCGGTCATCAAGCTGGTGCACTCGATCGTCGCCCAGGCGGTGCAGCAGGGCGCCTCGGATATCCACATCAACCCCGAAGAGGGGGACACGCGCGTGCTGTTCCGCGTCGACGGGGTGCTCTCGCCGGCCGCCACGGTCAAACGCAGGATGGCGATGGGCGTGGTGTCTCGCATCAAGATCATGGGCGATCTGGACATCTCCGAGAAGCGCCTCCCGCAGGACGGCCGGTTCGCGTTGACGGTCGACGGACGGCGCGTGGACATCCGCGTGGTGACGCTGCCGCTCGTCTACGGCGAGGGCGTCGTGATGCGGATCCTCGACGGAGGGGTGAGGGTTGAGGGGCTCGAGGCGCTGGGGATGGGCAAGGACGAGCTGGACCGGTTCACCCGTGCGATCAACAAGCCAAACGGCGCCGTGCTCGTCACCGGACCGACCGGCTCGGGCAAGTCGACGACGCTGTACGCGGCGCTGAACGTGCTCAACGACGGAGAACGGAGCATCCTCACGATCGAGGACCCCGTGGAGCAGCGCATGCAGGGCGTCAAGCAGATGCAGATCGCCCCCAAGGCGGGGGTCACGTTCGACGTCGGTCTGCGCTCGATGCTGCGGGCCGACCCCGACGTGATCATGGTCGGCGAGATCCGCGACCGCGAGACCGCGCACATCGCCGTCGAGGCGGCGCTCACCGGTCACATCGTGCTCTCGACCCTGCACACGCGCGACGCGCCCAGCGCGCTGGGGCGACTGATCGACATGGGCATCGAGCCGTTCCTGGTGTCCTCGGCGATCGACTGCATCGTCGCCCAGCGCCTGGTGCGGCTGCTGTGCAAGCACTGCAAGCGCCCGCTGAAGGTCTCAGAGGCCGTGCTCGCCGAGCACGGCCTGCCCGGTGCCGAACCCTATGAGGCGGTCGGGTGCTCGCGCTGCGGCGGGTCGGGCTATCGCGGCCGGCTGGGGTTGTACGAGGTGATGTCCGTGAGCGAGCGAATCCGTGCGCTGATCCTCGAGCGCGCCTCGGTCGACGAGATGGTCGCGATCGCCGTCAGCGAAGGGATGCTCCGTCTCCGTGACGACGGCCTGGTGAAGGTGCGCGAAGGGCTCACTTCGATCGCCGAGATCGAACGGATGACATCCAGCTTGCTTTAGAAGGATCTCTGGGTCGCAAGGCCCTTTTGGGAGACCATTCCAGCCCGTGACCCGCTTCGCGGCCGCGGCGACCGGCCCGATTGCAATGCTCCGCCGCCGGTTTCCGCAACCGTACCCAGAGGCTGTCGCTCAGGCGGCGAGCGACACGATAGTCAGGAACGCCAACAGGAGCCGGCGCAGGCGCCGGCTCCTGTTCGGGATGGCGGTCCGATGGAGGAGCTTCACTGCCCCCAGTCTAGGAGTGCTTGCCTGCTTTCTTCTTGCCTTTCCCCTTGCCTTTGCCCGCGCCCTTCTTGCCCTTGCCCTTGTGCTTGCCTTTAGCGGTGAGCGTCGCTGGCTTCGGGTTCAGCCGCGTTCCACCCGAGAGGGCACTGGGCGGGCAGCCGTTCGGCCGGCCGAGGTCGAACGGCCCCGAGATTGCCTGGGTGACGACGCCTTTTTCCAGGTACGCGTAGGTGACAGTCAGCAGCGGGTCCACGCGCGGCTCGGCGCAGATCTTCGAGCCGATCGCGAACTGTCCGGCGATCGTCTCGTAGCCCGTCTTCGCCAAGCCGACGCAGTTCTCCGCGTAGCCTGGGATTTCCCCCGAGCAGGAGAAGGTGTCGGTCAGCGGCTTGCCCGTCGGCGCGCCCAGCACGCTGGCGCCGGCTGTCACCAGCGGCGGGCTCTGGACGCCCGTCAGCGGGATCTGCGACTGCAGCTGGTAGCCGGTGATCGGGCCGTTGCAGTAGAAGACGTAAGCCACCTGCTGTTCTTCGCTGCCCACTTCGGACTTCCCGGGAGCGGTGCCGCCGAGGCACGAGTAGTTGTTCGGGTTCGATTCTTCCGCATGGCTGATCGCCGGGGTGGCGAGCAGCAGCGCGAGGGTGAAGCCCACGAGCGCGACGAGCCACCACGTGGCGTGCTTGCGGTGGGCGGGATTGATTGCGTGCAACGTGGGTCTCCTTGGTTGGTTTCAGAGCTGCGGATGTACGGTCTACGGATGCGGTTACGGCAGTCGCAGAAGCCCGGAAAGGCTCTGCTTGGGTGAAGTTGGGTTGAAGGCGCTCGTCGGCCGCGCGCCGGCGCGGGCGAACGGCGAGAGCAAAAGCACGCCGACGGGCGGCTCGGTGCTGAGCGTCGCGGTCGACGCGCCCGCGGGCAGGCTCGACGCGGTGGCGTTGCCGACCGAGCCGAACGTGATCACGACCAGGCCGTGCGCGCGGTAGGCGGCGCTGGCGGTGATCGCGGGCAGGGTGGCTTTCAGGAATTCGTCGGCCGCCGTCAGCGCGCCCGCGGTTTCCGGCGCGCAGGCAGCGCCGGCCGCGCCTTCGGGGCACGGGGGCTGGACGATCGAGTCGAGCGTCTGCGGTGGTTCGCCGCCGAGCAGCCCCGCCTCGCTCGCGAAGGAGCTGGCGTCGAGAGAGGACCAGCCGCTGAGCAGCGTGCCGGCGGGGATGAGCTGGGAGTCGATGTAGGGGGCGGCGGCCGTCTGCGCGAGCGCCTGCGCGAAGTTGCTGCCCGAGAGCGTGATCAGCCACACGCTTGTGACGGGCGGGAGCGTGGCCTGCGTGCCGCTTTTCGGAGTGCCCTTGGTCGGCGTCTTGGCGGCGCTCGGTGCTGGAGCCGGCGCCGCCGCGCCGCTCGGCGCCGCCTTCGAGGTCTTCGTGGCGACGCTTGACGCGCCCGCGCTCGCGGATGAGGCGGCCGGCGTCGGCTGGGGCGTGACCGGCGGCGGCTGCACCGCCGCCGTGCTCGTGGCCGTCGTGTGCGCGCCGCCGCCCCCGGCGATCGCCGGCAGCAGGAGCGGGATACGCTCGCCCGCGAGCGAGGTTTCCGGCGCGGGGCCGATCGCCGCGCCGACGGCCACGCCAAGCACGAGCATCCCGGCCGCGAGCGCCGCGGCGACGCGCGTGGAGGGCAGGCGCGGGGGACCCTTGGGCGTGGGGGTTTCGGGTGGGCTTGGCATTGGTCTGGTCTGTTGGTTGGTCGAGGGTGCTCACGCGAACCGGCGCACGCTATCCGCATAAACTAGCTTATCCTGATCGAGCTAGTGAGGTTTATGGTAGTTTTGATCGGGACACAACCGTCAACCATCTGAATGGAGCCCCACCAAATGAATCGATATCGCCGTCTCTCCGTCGCCCTCGCGGTGGCAGGCGTACTCGGAGTCGCGGCGCCCGCGGCCGTCTCGGCAGCGACGACCACGGTCACGATCAGCGGCGCCACCGCCTCCTATCCGCTCGTCTCGCTGCTCGCTCAGAAGTACGTGAAGCTGTTCCCGCGCAAATATAGGTTCAAGATCGCCCAGGGTGGCGCGCAGATCGGCATCAACGATGTCGCCGCCGGCCGCGTCACGATCGGCGATTCCTCGCGTGGCCCTCTTGAACCGCCCGCTCCTCCAGCCGGCCTCGTCTTCTACCCGATCGCCAAGTACGGGATCTGCGTTGTGACGAACAAAGCGAACACGCTCGGCAACCTCACGCCGGCGCAGGTCCTGTCGATCTTTACCGGCAAGACGCGCGCCTGGAGTCAGGTACCCGGCGCGACCGCGACCGGTACGATCGACCTGATCAGCCGCACCTCGGTCGCGGGCGTGCTGACGAGCTTCCAGACGCTGCTGCTCGAAGGCAAGAAAGTCTCCTCGCTCGCCTCCGAACTCTCGTCCGAGGGTCTGCTGCGCCAGGCGGTCGAAAACGACCCGAACGGGATCGGCTTCATCTCCAACTACGGGGCAACGCTCGGCTCGGTCAACTCGGTCAGCTACAACGGTGTGGCCTGCAACAAGACGACCGTCGCATCCGGGCAGTACGCCGGCATCGCGCAATTCTACGAGGTGACCAAAGGCAAGGCGACCGGCGCCGCGTCGGCGTTCATCGGCTGGATCGAGTCATCGGCCGCGGCACGCAAGATCATCTCCAGCCAGTGGGTCCCAATCACCCAATAAATAGACCCACCCCACTCCAACCCAAACCACCACAACTACCGACCCGGTAGTCAGAGCGACGATGTTGGATCGACTCCGTAACCCATGGTCCGACAACCGCGCCGAGCTCACGCTCGGCGCGGTTTCGTTGCTCGTTGGGGTATGCGTGATCGCGATGATTGTGTTCGTGTTCGCGCGCGCCTGGCCGATCTTCGAACACAACGGCCTCAGCTGGCTGGGGTCCGGCGGGAGCATCAAGACGCAGATCGCGAACATGCAGGCAACGGGCGTGAACCCACCCGCATCGGCGTACTATCTGCGCGCCTGGCCGATCATCTACGGGACGCTGCTGACGACCGGCATCGCGCTGTTGCTGGGCATCCTGATCGCGGTGCTGTCGTCGATCTTCATCGTCGAGCTCGCACCGGAGCGACTGCGCAGGGTCGCGATCCCCGTGATCAGGCTGCTCGCGTCGGTGCCATCGGTGATCTACGGTCTGATCGGGATTCTGGTGCTCGTGCCGTTCGTCGGCAACCACCTGATCACGGCCTCGCAGAAGACCTCGGTGCAGAACTCGGTCGAGCTCACCGGGGAAGGCCTGCTGGTCGTGGCGGTGACGTTGACCGTGATGATCACGCCGATCATGATCGCGCTGATCTGCGAGGCGCTGATGGCGGTGCCGAGGTCCTGGCGCGAGGGGGCGGTCGCGCTCGGTCTGAACCCGCTGCGAGCGATGCTCGCGGTGACGCTGCGCGCGATCCGTCCCGCGATCGTCGCCGCGGCCGTGCTCGCGACCGCGCGCGCGCTCGGTGAGGCGGTGATGATTTCGATGGTCTCGGGGGCGAACTTCTTCGCCCCGAGCTTGTCCCACGGGGCGACGATCTTCCTGTATGAGCCGCTGCGCACGCTGGCGTCAACGATCGTCGACTACCGCGAGGGCATCGGCGCCCCGGCCTTGCAATCGGCGCTGTATGCGTTCGGGGCGCTGCTGCTGTTCTCCGCGTTCGTGCTCTCGATCGCGGGCTATCTGATCAAGTTGCCGCTGCGGAAGTACCAGGTGAGGGCATGAACGCGTTCGTCCCCGACCTTCCGGTCTCACCACCACCTAGCTCCAAACCTGGGCGCCGCTCGTCGCTGTGGAGTTGGCGGTGGAGCGACCGGCTCGTGCTGCTGTGCGCATGGACGGCCGGGCTGGGGCTGTGCCTGATCGCAGCGGCGATCGTCCTCTATATGGGCTATCGCGGGCTCGAGTATCTGCGTCCGAGTTTGCTGGTCACCCGCCCTGCGATCGGCACCTCCCAGAGCCAGACAGGGGGTCTGCTCGACCCCCTGATCGGGACCTTGCTGCTGACCGTGATCGGCATCGTCCTCGCCTTCCCGCTGGCTGTGATCAGCGCGATCTGGATCGCCGAGTACGGGCGGCCCAGCTGGCTTGCCCGTGTGGTCGAATCGGCCATCGAGATCGTCGCGGGGACGCCGGACATCGTGCTCGCGCTTTTCGGCCTGACGATCTTCCAACTCGGTGTGTTCGCGCCGCTCTCGTTCCGCGCCGAAGGCGGCGGAGTCTACGGCCGCTCGTTCATCGCCGCCGGGGCGATGATGTCGCTGATCGCGCTGCCGCCGCTGTTCGTCGCCACCCGCGACGGGCTGCGAGCGGTGCCGGCGCACATGCGCGAGGCGGCCTTCGCGCTCGGCAAGACGCGGATCGCGACGATCCGCCGGGTGCTGCTGCCGAGCGTGCGCTCGAACATCGCCACCGGCGTGACGCTCGGCGTCAGCCGCATCATCGGCGACACAGCGATCGTGGTGCTGGTGCTCGGCGAAACACTGCGCATCGATACGCAAGGTTCGATTCCTGGGCTGAACGTGCTGCGTGGTACGGGCTCAACCTTGACCAGCTACGTATTCGAAAACTCTCCGGCCGGCGAAGGTGAGGCGCCGCAGAAGGCCTACGCGGCGGCGTTCGTGCTGCTCGTGTTCGTGCTCGGTCTGAACCTGCTCGTCGGCCGCATCGGGCGCTCCCAGGCGCAGTCCACCGGGATGTCTGGCGTGGGAGGGGTCGTATGAGCCTGCATAGAACTTCGCAGGCTTTTCCCACAGAGCCCAAAAATCTGGGTAACCTCATTGGTCCGATGGAGAAGGTTGACCCGATCGAGAATGTGCGATGAGTCCTGAGGAGCTGCTGCTCGTGGAAGATCCGCGCACGACCCGCGAACCGAAGGCACGCCACAGCAGGCAGGCTGATGCCCGCGCGGCGTTTGGATCGGAGGCGGCCCATGACGGAAATGCGACCCGTGAGCCGGAGGTGCCGCCGGTGCGCACGATCGTGCTCGACCGTCCCCCCGTCGCGATCGCGCCGCCCGTGCGCGAGCGCAACCCCCTGCGCGCGCCCTCGCCGTCCACGACCGGGCCCGAGCGGCTGCAGCTGAACGACCTCAGCATCGCCTACGCCGGCAAGCCGGCGGTGAAGTCGGTGTCGCTGTCGATTCACCAGGGCGAGGTGCTCGCGCTGATCGGGCCGTCGGGTTGCGGCAAGACGACGCTGCTGCGCACGCTCAACCGCCTGACCGAGCTGACCCCCAGCGCCGCGCGCCAGGGAGAAGTGCTGCTCGACGGGGAGGACATCCACGATCTGGCCGACACGACGCTGCGCGCGCGCGTGGCGATGGTCTTTCAGCAGCCCAACCCCTTCCCGATGTCGATCTTCGACAACGTCGCGTTCGCGCTGCGCGAGCAGTCGCGCAAGCGCCCGCGCCGGCGCGAGCTCGAGCCGCTCGTGATCGACGCGCTTCGCCGCGCCGGTCTCTACGACGAGGTTCGCGACGATCTCGACCGCCCCGCTTTACGTTTATCGGGCGGCCAGCAGCAACGGCTGTGCATCGCGCGCGCTATTGCGCTGCGCCCGGAGGTGCTGCTGATGGATGAGCCGTGCAGCGCGCTCGACCCGATCTCAACGGGCGTGATCGAGGAGCTGATCGGCGAGCTGCGGCGTGAGCTGGCGGTGGTGATCGTCACCCACAACCTCGCCCAGGCACGCCGGGTCGCCGACAAGGTCGCGTTCATGTACCTCGGCGACCTGATCGAGTACGGGAGCACCGCCGAGGTGTTCGAGCAGCCGCGGGCCACGCGCACGCGCGATTACGTGCGAGGCGCATTCGGATGAGCCTCGCGCCCGTTCCGTCCGAGCAGCCGCCGAACGCCGCAAGCTGCGCGAACTGCTCGGCGCCGCTCGCCCCCGACCAGCGCTACTGCCTGGCGTGCGGGCAGCCGACCTCGCCCGTGCGGCTCGCGTTCCTGGATGTGCTGCAGGCCGACGCCCAGCCCTATGCGGGCGGCCAGAACCCAGTCGCCTCGCTGCCGCCCGGGTATGCCTCGGTGATCGAGCCGACGTCGGGAGTGCCCGCCTGGATGCGCCGCTACTCGGGTCTGTTCGGGCTGCTGTCGGTGCTGCTGCTGGCGATCGTCGTCGGCCTGCTGGTCGGCCACTGGGTCACCCAGAGCAAAGCGCCAGGTCAGCAGGTGTTTAAGGTGGAGGGCCTCAGTGGAGGGGTGGTCACGCCGCTCGCGTCCGCTCCGAGCGCGACCACCGCGAGCACCACTCCCGCGACCACGACCCCGAAGCCCGCCGCGAGCACCGCGCCGAAGGAAAGCGCAAAGACCGAAGCCAAGGAAGTGCAGGAAGCGAAAGCGATCGAAAAGAAACCACTCCCCGCAGCGGTCAAAGTGAATCCAACCACAGCCAAAAAGCTCGGCAGCACGACCGGCAAGAAGCACGAGGAAGAAATCAACAAGCTCGGCGCCCAGCCGATCGAAACAGGTGGTGGCTGATGGGGACGCTGAACGGACATGCATCCCCGACCGACGCTACGCAGGAGCTGGGCTCACGTCCCGTCAGTGGCGCGGTGGTGCCGGTCGGCGGCCTCGTCGCCGCAGGCGGCTCACTCGCCGAGCTGCGCCGTCGTCGCCACGAGCTGGCCGAGCGCGTCGCCGCGTTGACCTGGGATCTCGGTGGGCTCACCTACGAGATGGCCGTGCGCGACCATTACCGCCTGGACGTGCTCGCCCGCAAAGCCGCGGAACTGCAGGAGGCCGATGCCCAGCTTGGGGAGGTGCAGCGGCTGCTCGCCGCTGCT
>Ga0182024_10008037_pt1 | contig 22465 bp, 3 predicted proteins | sample P32metaG_FD_120480 | JGI IMG/M metagenome (GOLD analysis project Ga0182024, IMG submission 120480) | Permafrost microbial communities from Stordalen Mire, Sweden - P3-2 metaG (Illumina Assembly) | ecosystem: Environmental > Terrestrial > Soil > Wetlands > Permafrost | place: Sweden: Stordalen... | reverse complement strand
GCGCGAGAGATCGCCGATGGTCGGGCAGTCGAAGAACAGGGTCGATGAGAGCCTGATGTCGAGCACGTTCTGCAGGTCGTTCCGCAGCTCGAGCCCGACCAGCGAATCGAGGCCCAGCTCGATCAGCGGCCGGTCGTCCGGGATCGCGATCTCGGGGTCGAGGTTCAAGAGCTCCGCGCAGCGCGCCCGGATGAATGCGACCAGCAAACCGTGGCGGTCCGCCGGTGCGGCCTGCTCGAGCTGTGCGGTCAGCGTCGCGAACGCGCCCGCTGCGGCGGGCGGTGCCTGGGCCTGCTGCGCGCGCGACGCGAGCAGGCCGTGGAAGAGCGGCGAGACCGCGCGCGGATCGAGCGAGGGCAACATCGCCGCCAGGCCGCGGCCCAGCACGGCAAGCTGCGGTTCACTCGCAGCGAGCGCGCGCGCGAGCGCATCGAGCCCTTCTTCCGGTCGGATCGGCACGACGCCGCGCGCCGTCCAGGCTTCGAGCTGATCGCGTTTGACGGCCGCGCCGCTCTGTTCCCACAGTCCCCAATTGAGGCTGGTGCAGGCGAGTCCGAGCGACCGGCGATGGTGCGCGAGCGCGTCGAGAAATCCGTTCGCGCCGGCATAGTTGGCCTGTCCGCGCGAACCGATCAATGCCGCGGTCGACGAGTACAGCACGAAGAAATCGAGCTTCGCCGCGAGCGTCCGCTGGTGCAGCATCCACGCGGCGCGCGCCTTGGGATCGAACGCTTGCGCCAGCGTGCTGCGCGTCTGCTGGGGGATCGCCGCATCGTCGAGTGCGGCCGCCGAATGAACGATGCCGCGCAGCTGGTGCGCGTTCGCGCCGGCGCGCTCGAGAACGGCGTCGATTCCCTGCGGCGTCCCGATGTCGGCGACCACGATCTCGACCTGCGTCCCGGCGGCTCGCGCTTCGTCGATGATCGCCTGCGCATCCGCGCCGGGTTCACGGCGGCCGTTCAACACCAGCGTCCCGGCGCCGCGTTGCGCAAGCCAGCGGCTCGTCAAGAGGCCGAGCGCGCCGAAGGCCCCGGTCACGACATAGCAGCCGTCGGTGGCGATCGCAATGTCGCCCTCGCCGCTCGCGCGCAGACCCGCCGGCGCGAGCCGGGGCACGCGCAACTCGCCGCTGCGCAGCGCGCATTCACGTTCGGCTGCGCCGTCGGCGACGAGCCCGGCGAGGCGATCCCAGTCGACCGCCGGCGCGGCCGGCGTAAGATCGACCAGATAGCTCGGCACGTTCGGATATTCCGACGCCAACACGCGACCGAAACCCCAGAGCGCGCCGCCGGCCGGACGAACGCGCTCGCCGAACGCCGGCTGGGCACCGGCGGTAACGATCCAGAGCGCGAGCTGCTCGGGACGAGCGACGCAGAGCTGTGCGACGCCCAGCAGATCGTCGAGTGCGCGCTGCGCATCGTCGGCGGCGGTGTCATCGCGCCGTTCGTCGGGGCCGACGAAGACGAGCGCGCTCGGACGTCGCTGCGCGAGCAGCGCGGCGAGCGCGGCGACCGACGCGCCGTCCGAAAGCTCGTGCGCCGTTGCGGCGATGCCGGCCCGCGCGAACGCGACTCGCGCTTCGATCGGGAGCTCGCCGCGGTGAACGATGACGGCGTCACCGGTGCGCGTCGCCTGCGCGGCCGTGCGCCGCGCAACGACGATCGTGTGCTGCTCGGTGACGACGCCGAACTCCGGCAGCACCGGCAAGGTCGCGGCCTCGAAGCCGGCTTCGGTAAGAACGTCCACCCAGAGTTCGCGGGTGAGCAACGGACCGAACGGACGTAGCTCCATGTCGGCACGCTTCGACCAGCCTTCGGTCGCGCCGAACGTCACGTCGGCGATTGCGAGCGACATCGTCGCTTCGAGCAGCACCAACGAGCCGCCGTCGTGAAGCAGGGCGCGCGCGTTCGCCAGCGTGTCACGAATCGACGCCGTCGCGTGCAGCACGTTCGCCGCGACGACCACGTCGAACGGTTCGGCGGCAAGCTCGTCGACGCGCGCGCGGTTCTCGACGTCGAGCACTTCGTAGCGCACATTCGGATACTGCCGGAACGTCGAGCGCGCCGTCGCAAAGAATCCGGTCGACAGGTCGGTAAAGACGTACTCGGTGCCGGCGGGCAGCGCGGCCAAGACCGAGGCGGTCGTGCCGCCCGTACCGGCGCCGATCTCGAGCACGCGCAGCGGGCGCCGCGCCGGCGCACTCACGCCGCGCATTACCTGCGCGACGAGCGCGTTCAATATCCGCGCCGCCGGCGTCTCGCGGTACAGCGCATTGGCCAGCTCGAACGATCCGTTAGGGAACAGGACTTCGACACCGGAGATCTCACCGCGCAACACGCGCGGCAGCTCGACCGTGCGCGCGGCGACGTCGATCTCGGGTTTCGACCCGGGATAGGCGACGCGCAGCGCGGCGATCTCCGCTTCGAGATCGTACGCCGGCACGTCGCGCACGATCGTCCAACCGGTCGCATCGTGTTGCGCGAAGCCGCGTTCGGTGAGGTGGCGCAGCCCGCGCTCGAGGAGCCGCCGGTGTTCCGGTACGACGCCGAGCGCAGCGCACGGATCACCGGCGGGAACGTGCGTTCCGTTGCGGAGATCGGGTTTGAGCGCGCGCAGCGCGTTGAGCACCGCGTGAACGGCGAAGGTCTCGGCAGTTTCTTCGAAGCGCGCGAGCGCGGCATAGTCGTCGCCGGCCGCGGGCCGGGGCACCTGCGCGCGCAACTCGGCGAAGATCTCCGCGGGAGGCGGCGAGACGAAACGGTCGGCGTCCGCCGGCGCGCTCCACGCGATCCGATAGATACCGTCGTCGTCGGCCGGAACGTCGCCGGCGCGTACATCCGTACGTGCCCCGGCCGCGGCACGATGACGCACATCGGCCCAGTGGCGCTGCCGGTCGAACGGATAGTTCGGCAGCACGACGCCGGCGCTGGGCGCATCGCCGTGCAACGGTTTCCAATCGATCGCAGCGCCGGCGAGATACAGCTCGACGAGCTCGTCGAGGAAGGCGGCCTCGCCATTGCGGCGCAGCGCGACGAGCCGCCCACCGGTGATCGCCCGCGTGGCCGCCTCGCCGATCTCACCCTCGACGCCGAATGCGCGCCAGCGATCGATCAGATCGGTGGCCGCATCGGCGGTGAGGTTTGCGTCGGCGACGAACGTGACGTCGGGCGGCCGGTGCGTGACGACGAACGACGCGCGCACATGCGAGCGCGGATCGCCGCCGGCGAACATGCGCAGTTGCGCTGCCGCGTCGCGCGCGTCGGAGGCGATCAACGCCAAGCGATGCGCAAAGTGGCTGCGTGTGAGGTTCGCGCTCGCGGCGAAGCGCGCGAACGCGACGTCGCCGCGCGCGAGCGCATCGGCGTACCTTGCGGCGAGCGCGAGCAACGCTTCGCGTGATTTCGCCGACGCCGTCAGAGCGGTCGCGCGTCCGGCATCCTCCGCCGGGCGTTCGGCGTCGACCGGCGCGGGCGCTTCGCCGAGGATGAGGTGCACGTTGGTACCGCTAAAACCGAACGAGCTCACCCCCGCCAGGCGCGGTTCGTTGCCACGCCGCCAGGCTGCGCCGGTCGCCGGAATCTCGATGGGCAGCTTGGACCAATCGATGCGCGGGTTGAGTGCCGGTGCGTGCAGGTGCGGCGGGATTCGCTCGTGCCGCATTGCGAGCACGACCTTCATCACGCCCGCCACGCCGGCGGCCGCTTCCAAGTGACCGATATTCGTCTTCACCGAACCAACGCGCAGCGGGCCGTTCGCGCGCGGTTCCGCGGCGAAGACGCGTGCCAGCGCGGTGATCTCGATCGGGTCGCCGAGCGCGGTGCCGGTGCCGTGCGCTTCGACGTACGAGATGTCGTCCGGGCGAACATCGGCCGCGGCCAGCGCCGCGCGCACGACGCGCTCTTGCGCGAGCCCGTTCGGCGCGGTCAAGCCGCTGCTGCGGCCATCCTGATTCCAGGCGCTGCCGCGAATGACGCCCAGAATGGTGTCGCCGCGCGCGGCGGCGTCGCTGAGCCGGCGCAGCACGATCACCGCGCAACCCTCGCCGCGTCCGAAGCCGTCGGCGTGCGCCGAGAAGGCTTTGCAGCGGCCATCGGGGGCAAGGGCTTCCATCCCGGCGAGCGTCTGCGTGATCTCCGGCAGCAACGCGAGGTTGACGCCGCCCGCCAATGCTTGTTCGCATTCGCGCGCGCGCAAGCTTTGGCAAGCGAGGTGGATCGCCGCGGCGGACGCCGAGCAAGCCGTGTCGATCGCCGTGCTCGGACCGTTGAAGCCGAACACGTACGAGATACGTCCGGCAGCGATCGCGTTGGCGACGCCGGTGACCGCATACCCGCTGGCGATCGGTTCTGCCGCGTGCGTGAGCAGCGCGTAGTCCGTGCCGCTGATGCCGATGAACACGCCCGTCGCGCTATCTTGCAGCTCGTCGATCGGCGTACCGGCATTTTCGAGCGCTTCCCAACAGACTTCGAGCAGCAATCGCTGCTGCGGATCCATGCTGTCGGCCTCTTTGCCGGAAATGCCGAACAGCGTGGCATCGAAGCGGTCGACGTCGCGCAGAAACGTCCCGCGCGGTCGCGGCGCATTGCTCGCGGCGAGGGCCGGATCGACCAGCGCCAGCCGGTCGTCGGAGACTGCTTCGGTCGCATCGCCGCCGCGTTCGAGAAACGACCAGAACGCCTCGGGCGTGTTGCAATCGCCGGGCATGCGGCAGGCCATGGCGGTGATCGCGATCGGCTCGACGCCTTTACCGGCGCCCAGCGAACGCTCGTACAGCTCGGCCGCGAGCAGTGCGAGCTTCTTCTGGGGCAGATTACCGATGCGCTCGAGAAAGCTCACGCGACGTCGGCTCCCCGCTGGGCCAGGCGGCGATCGACCTCTTCATCGCTGAGCCGTTCGATGAAATCCAACAGCTCCGCGTCTTCCACGCTCACGACCGCGCCGGCGCCCGTCGCCGCGGGCGCGATGAGCGCGACCGCAAAGCCGGCTAGCGCCGCAATCGTCGGATAGTCGAATAACAACGTCGTCGCGACGTCGGCGCGCAGTGAACGCGCGACCGTGTTTCGCAACTCGACCGCCAGAATAGAATCCATACCCAGATCAGCCAACGGCTGCTCGGGATCGATCGTCGCGGCATCCTCGATGCCCAGCGCTTTGGCCGCCAGCTCCCGGAGGTGCCCAACCGCGACCGCCGTCCGGCTGCGCGGCGAGGCTGCTCCGAGCACGTCGGCCAAACTCGCGATCGCGCTCGTCGCCGGCGCGACGGCGGAGCGACCGTACGATGCGATCAGATCGGCGCAGACCGACGGGAGCGAGCGTCCGGCGCGCGCGACCAAGACCGGCCAATCGATCGGCGCGATCGCGACTTGGGCGCTGCCGGTCAGGTGCAACGCGGTTTCGAGCGCGCGCGCGCCTTGCGCGGGGCTCATCGGTGCAAAGCCCGGCCGAACGGGCAGACCGCCGGCGACGCGCGTCGCCCAGCCGATCTCGGACCATGCGCCCCAATCGATGCTCAGCGCCGGCAAACCGTGCGCGCGGCGCAGGTGGGCGAGCGAGTCCAAGGCGAGATTTGCGGCCGTATAGTTCGCGCCGCCGCGTGCGCCGACCAGCGACGCCCACGACGAGAACACGACGAAGAAATCGAGCGGCGTGCTCGACGTCGCACGATGCAGGTTCCAGGCACCGAGCGCCTTGGGCCGCATGACCGTGGCGAAACGTTCCCAGCTCAGCTCGCCGATCGGCGCGTCGTCGAGGACGCTCGCGCAATGGATCACGCCGCGCAGCGACGGCCCGGCGTCGCGCACCGCCGCGGCGACCTCCTCGTACTGCGTGACGTCGGCTCGGCGCACGACGACGTCGGCGCCGGCTTCGCGCCAAGTAGCGATCGTCGCGTTCGTTTCGGGCGAGGGTGCACTGCGGCCGAGCAGCACGACGCGGCCCGCGCCGCGTTCGAGCAGCCAGCCACCGAGATACGAACCGATCCCGGCCAAGCCGCCGGTGATCAGGTACGTTCCGCCCGTGCGCACGACCGGCGCCGCGGCCGGACGTTCGAGCGCGAGCACCAGCTTGCCGAGGTGCCGCGCGGCGGCGAGGTCACGGAACGCGGTTTGCGCTTGGGCGGCACTATACGTCCGGTATGGAACGGCGGCAAGCTCGCCGCTCGCGATGCGATCGAAGATCGCGGTCAAGCGCGCGATGCTCTGCTCAGGTTCGTCGCGGAACTGGTCGATCAGGTCGACGGCGGTATACGTGACGCCCGGATACTGCGTCGCGATCTGTTGCGTTTCGCGCACGTCGGTCTTGCCGATCTCGACGAACCTGCCGCCGGGAGCGGTTACCGACAAGCCCGCGTCGACGAACGCGCCGGCCAGCGAGTTCAGCACGACGTCGACGCCGCGCCCGTTCGTAGCCTCACGCACCTGGTCGGCGAACAACAGCGAGCGCGAATCCATGACGTGCTCGACGCCCAGACCGCGCAGGTGCGCGCGCTTGGCCTCCGAGCCGGCCGTCGCGAAGATCGTCACGCCAGCGCGGCGACAGAGTTCCACCGCGGCCAAACCGACGCCGCCCGCCGCGGCATGAATCAACACGCGCTCGCCGGGCTGCATCGCGGCGACCGCGTTCAACGCGTAGTCGGCGGTCAGATAGACCAGTGCTTGCGAGGCGGCGGACGCGAAAGAGAACGCCGGCGGTTTCGCGACGACCAGGCGCTGCGTCACCACGGCGAAGCTCGCCAATGCACCGGGTGCGAAAGCGACCACCTCGTCACCCGCGGTGAAACGCGTGACCGCACTCCCGACGCGGCTCACGATCCCCGCGCACTCCGCGCCGAGCGGCATCGCATCGGAGAACATCCCGACGGCGCTGACGACGTCGCGAAAGTTCAACGGTGCGGCAACGACCTCGATCTCGACCTCGTCGGGTCGCAGCGTTGCACGTTCGGCCGGCAGCCATGCGATGCTGTCGAGGCTGCCGCTCGAGCGCAGCGCGAGCGCCGGCGCCGCGATGCGCTCGATTCCGGCGGCGCGCTCGATGCGCGCCGCAAACCGCGTCCCGTGCCGGTACGCGACCCAATCGTCGTCCGCAGCGGCGACGATCTCGCGCGCGACGTCCGTACCGGGCGCCGCGGTACTCGCCGGATCGACGTCGATGCGCGTGCAGCGCAGCTCGGGGAACTCGGTCAGCGCCGTCGCCGCCAAGCCCGAGAGCGCCGCGTCCGCGAGCGCAGGCGCATCGCCCGGCTCAACCGCGTGCGCATTGCGCGTCACGACGTAGAGCCGCGCGCCGCCGAACGCGCCGTCGCCGACGTGGTGTTTGCACAGTGCGAGCAGCGCCTCGACGCCGGCCCTTCCGCTGAGCGGTCCGTCGTCGCCTGGATCGTGCGGCTCGGGCGACACGCACACGACGACGCCGACGCTCTTCGCGTGACCGTTCAGCTCCGCGATCGACCGTTCGGCGTCCGCAGCGGCGTGCAGATCGACGGAACGGCCGGCAGAGCGCAAAGCCGCGGCGATGCCGTCGGCGAGCGGACCGCTGCCGGTCACGAGCACGGGCGCATTCGACGGCGCCGCGGGCGCCGGAACCGGTGTCTTGCGCCACGCGAGGTCGTAGAACCACGATGATTGATCGCCCGGGTCGTCACGCACGACAGCGCCGTCGATCCGCTTGAACGTCAAGCCGCCGGCGCGCGCGAGCGGTGTTCCGTCCGTAGCGTAGACGGTCACGTCGAGCTGCGGCGCATCGTCGCTGCGCAGCGTGACACGCGCGTGCGAAAAGACGATGTCGGGCCAGCGGTCGGCGAGCAGGTCGAGCCGTGCCAGGGTGATCGGCATGTACGTCGCGCCGCCGTGGACGAGCGCGCCGGCCGCCGTCTGCAAGCACGCGTCGAGCAGCGCCGGATGCGGACGCTGCGTGCCGTTCATCGCGGCCCCGACCGTCGCGTGCACTTCCGACAGCGCTTCACCCTCGCCGGACCACATGCGCGCGACACCGAGGAAGGCCGGCCCGAAATCCGCGCCGGACTCCGCCATCCGCGCGTAGTGCTGCGCGGCGTCGCGTTCGTCCGTGCAGCGCGCGCGAATCGCGGCGAAATCGCCGCGGACTTCCGCATCCGCGACCGATGCTGCGGTGAGCCGGCCCTGCGCGTGCAGGCGGAAACGATCGTCGTCCTCGGCGGCAAAGATGCGCACCGTCGCGCTGCCGCCGGCCGGCGCGTCGACGATCGTCTGCACCGCGCGCGCTTGGTCGCCGACGCGCAACGGTGCGAAGATCGCCAGATCGCTCAGGGCGGGCAGCGGCAGATCGCACGCCGCGCCGGCGGCGAGCATCATCTCGATCAGCGCGGTCGCGGGCAACAGCGCGCTTCCGTTGATCCGGTGATCGCCGAGCCACGCCGTCGCATCGGCGGTGACCAACTCGGCTTCGAACTGTGTACCCGGCAAAGCCGAACGCAGTCGCGCGCCGAGCAGCGAGTGCGCGCCGTTCGCGCTCGCCCGCACGCTCGCGGGCCGCTTCGACGGGACGATCCAATGACGGCGCCGCTCGAACGGATAGGTCGGCGCGTCGACGATCGCGCGCGTGACGGAACGGTCCCAGGCCGACCAGTCGATCGACACACCCGCGGCATGCAGCTGCTGCACCGCCTGCGCGAGGCTGTCCCAGTCCTGGCCGGCAGCTTTGAGCGTCGCGACGTAACGGCGCGACCCGGCGCTCCCGTGTACCAGCTGCGCAAGGGGAAGCAGCGTCGGTCGCGGGCCGATCTCGACCAACACGTCGCAACCGAGCGCGTCGAGCGCGCGCACGCCATCGGCGAAACGCACCGCTTCACGCGTGTGCGCGCGCCAGTACGCGGCATTGATGCGGTCGACTGCGGCGCCGGTGAGATTCGAGACGAGCTTGCGGTTCGGCGGCTCGTACGACAGCTGCGCGGCACGCGACTCGAAGGCGACCGACATCTCCTCGAGCAGCGGTGAATGAAACGCCTGCGAGACCGGCAGCGGTACGGTGCGCCAGCCCCGCTCAGCGCAGCTTGCCGCGATCTCCTCGATCGCGGCGCGCGCGCCGGAGATTGTGACCTGGCTGGGCGCGTTGATCCCGGCGACCGAGACGCGGTCCGCATAGCCGTCCAACAGCGGCGCGACCTGCGCTTCGGATGCGTTGACGACGAGCATCGCGCCATCAGCGGTGACCTCGTGCATCATGCGCGCACGGTCCGCGACGAGCAGCAAACCGTCGGCGAAACCGAACACGCCGGTCACCGCCGCCGCGGCGTACTCGCCCAGGCTGTGGCCGATCACCGCGTGCGGATCGACGCCGAGTTCGCGCAGCAGCTCGGCCAACGCGCACTCGAGCACGTAGAGCGCGGGCTGCGTGTAGAGGGTGAGGTTGATCAGCCGCGCGGCATCGGCATGCTCGCCGCGCACGACCGCGCCGAGCGGGATGTCGAGCCGGCCGGCGAGCAACGCGTCGGCGGCATCGAACATACGGCGCACGACCGGCGACGACGCGTATAGCGCGCGGCTCATCCCGGCGTATTGCGCGCCCTGACCGGTGAACAGGAAACCGATCTTCGGGGGGACGGCGGAACTCTGCGAGACGACCACGCGCGGATCGTCGGCGCCGGCGAGATACGCGCCCAGTCCGGCGCGCAGCGCGTCGGCGTCGGCAGCGCGCACGCTCAACCGGTGCGCGAACGGCGCGCGCCCGACGTTGGCGGTGTGGCACAGGTCCGCCCAGCATTCGGGCTGCGCGTCCAAGCGCGCCGCGTAACCGCCGGCGAGCGCGCGCAACGCCGTTTCGCTGCGCGCGGACAGGATGAGTATCTCGATCGGGCGTTCGGCTTCGCCGGCGGGCGCGCGCGGCGCCGGCGCTTCCGCGACGACGAGGTGCGCGTTGGTGCCGCTGAAGCCGAAGGCGCTGATCCCGGCGAGGCGCCGGTCGCCGATCGGTTCCCACGAACGGTGCCGGTCGACGACCTCGAGCCCGAGCGCATCCCAGCGAATGTGCGGACTCGGCGCGTCGAAGTGCAAGTGCGCCGGCAGTTCGCGATGGACCAGCGCCAGTACGAGCTTGATCAGACCGGCGATCCCGGACGCGGCTTCGAGATGACCCACGTTGGTCTTCACCGAGCCGATCAGCAACGGCCGGTCCGCAGGACGCGTCGCAGCGAAGACGGCACCGAGCGCTTCGGCTTCGATCGGATCGCCGAGCGAGGTTCCGGTGCCGTGCGCTTCGACGTAGCCGATGTCGTGCGGCTGGACCTTCGCGGCCTCGAGCGCCGCGCGCACGACCGCCTGCTGCGCGCGACCGCTCGGAACGGTCAGGCCGGAACTGGGTCCGTCGTGATTGATCGCCGAACCGAGCAGTACCGCAAGGACGCGGTCACCGTCGGCTTGCGCCTGCGAGAGTCGCTTGAGCACGACGACGCCGCACCCTTCGCCGCGGACGTAACCGTCGGCGGCGGCGGCGAATGATTTGCAGCGGCCCTCTGGTGAGAGCATCCCGGACTTCGCGAACGTGCGCGAGCCCTCCGTCGAGAGGATCGCGTTGACGCCCCCGGCGAGCGCGAGCGTGCACTCGTTGCGGCGCAGCGCGTCGCACGCCAAATGCGTCGCGACCAGCGACGACGAGCAGGCGGTGTCGAGCGACATTGCCGGACCGCGCAAGCCCAAGACATATGAGATTCGACCCGCCGCGATGCTCAGGGCGATGTCCGAGCCGAAATGTCCGTCGATCTCGGTACGATCGGTCGTCGCAAGGCGCAGCAGCGAATAATCCGACGCCGCGATGCCGACGAACACGCCGGTCTTCGATCCGTAGAGCGCCGTCGGCGCAATGCCGGCATGCTCGAGCGCTTCCCAGGTGACCTCGAGCAGCATTCGCTGCTGCGGGTCGATCCCGGCCGCTTCGCGCGGAGAAATGCCGAAGAACTCGGCGTCGAACAGGTCCGGACGTTCGAGCAGCGCAGCATAGCGCGCGCTGTCGGGCATCTCTTCCGCGCCCGCCGCCTGTAGCTCGCGCCAGCGCGCGGGAAGACGGTCGCTGACCGCGTCGCGCTGGTCGCGCAGCAACGACCAGAATGCCTCGGGTCCGTCTTCAGCCCCGGGAATGCGCGCGCCGATGCCGACGATCGCAATCGGTTCCGTGCGAGCGGCTTCGAGTGCGGCAATGCGCTGCTGCGCCTCTTGCAAAGCGAGAAACGCCTGCTTGAGGGGAGAAAGCTCGCTCAATTTGAACCCAACTTCGAGGTTGCGCGCAAGCGCTCCGCCAGCAGCGCTTCAACTTCATCGTCACTGAACGCAGCGAGTTCTTCGGCGCTGATTACCGCGGCGCCGGCGGGTGCGGCGCCGGATGCAACGGTCGTCGCCTCTATAGGATCGTCGAGCAGCTCGAGCAGTTGGTCGGCCAACTCCTCGACGGTTCCGGTGTCGAACGCAACCGTAGCGGCGAGCCGATCCTCGACGCCGAGTTCCGCGCCGATGAGCGACTTGAGTTGCAGTGCCATCAGCGAGTCCATGCCGAGGTCGGTAAATCGGTCGCGCGGGCCCACGACCCTCGAATCGGCGAGATGAAGCACGTGTGCGACGCAGCCGGAAACGAATGCGCGCAGTTTTTCGCGGCGTGCCGGCGCGTCGAGCCCGTCGAGCACCGGCGCGGAGACAGCCGCGGCCTCTGCGCCGTCGGGAACGCCTGCCTTCGGACGCTGCACGACGGGTCCGCGCACGCTCGCGCGCACGGCGTCACCGTTGCGCGCGACGATGACGTGCTGACCGATCGCGTCACCCGGCGTCCCGGCGCGCGGAAACCGCTCCGCCTCGACGAACCCGTGTTCGCGCATGATCGCGGTCCACCGATCGGCATCCAGCAGCGGCCCGGTCGTCCGATACGCGTCGTCGAACGCGCTCCAGCCGGCGACGAACGCCACCGAGAGATCGAGCAGGCCGTGATACCTCGTCACTTCGACGAGGATCAGCACGCCGTCCGGTTTCAGCAGTTCGCGCAGGTGATCCAGCGACGTACCGACGTTGCGCGTCGCATGAACCACGTTTGCCGCGAGCACGACGTCACACGCGCCTATCGGAAGCTCGTCGGGCACCGGCTGTTCCAGATCGAATTGTGCGAAACGAAACGCGGGATTGGCCCCGAACTTGTGCCGCGCGCGTGACAGAAAGCCGTCCGAGACGTCGGTGAACCAATACTCGCCGTCCGCCGGGAAGAACGGGGCGAGCGCGGAGGTCGTCCCGCCGGTTCCCGCACCCGCTTCGACCAACCGGAACGGCACGCTCGGATCGCGTTGCGCGAGCAGGCTGCGCACGACCGCGGCGACGGTCGCGCTCAAGTAGCGGCCGGGTCCGCTGCGTCCATAGGCGCCTTCGGCGCTGTCGAGTTCACCGTGCTCGAACAGCACGTCGAGCGGGTTCGTGCGCCCGGTCAGCATCTCGCTGAGCTTGCCCGACGAGCGCCGTGCATACGCGAGCACCTCCGGGTCGTCGGAGAGCAGCCGTTGGAGGTCGTCCCAGACGACGCTCAAATCGCCGCGCTGCAGCCGCTGATCGGCCACGAACCCGTCGCCGTCCTCGCGCAGCACGCCGCGGCGGACGAGCAAACGTAGCCAGCGCAACACGAGCGTGCGATAGGGCGGCTTGATGCCGTAGGCCGTGACGAGCTCGTCGACGGTTCGCCGTTCGCCCGGTGTGCGGAACACGCCGATGCTCGCCAACCAGTTCGTGACGTGTCCGGCGGTCAGATCGTCGTAACGTTGCCAGCGCGCGTCGTCATAGCCGGCCAGATCCCAGCCGAGTGGACCGTGCGCGCTCTGCGTTTCCGCCGCGGCCACGACCATGTTCCAATCGGTCGTTGCCGCTGCTCGCGCGGCGCGCTCGCGCGGACGCCAATAACGCTGGCGCTCGAACGGATACGACGGCAAATGAGCGGCGCGCGCACCGTGGGTTCCTACCGCGCTCCAGTCGATCGTTGCGCCGGCGACGTACTGCCGCTGCAGCGACTCGAGCGACGCCGTTGCCGGGTCACCGCTGAATTCCGGCGCCGGATCGGCAGCGACGCCGGTCATCAGCTCGGCCGTCGTGCCGCCGTCGAGCCACGCGCGCAACGCGCTCGCGAGCGCGTCCTTGCCGTCCGCCCGCACCGCGAGCCGATACCGCAGATGCGCGCGGCCTACGGTCGTCGTGCGCGCGAGCACGGCGAGCGATTCGGGCGATGTCGGGACGAAAGCGGCGTACGAGCGCGCGAGCGAGCGCAGCGCCGCGTCGCTGCGCGCGGATAGCACGAACAGCTGCGTCTCGGCGGAACCCTCCGTCATCGCGCGGGACGGCGGTTCTTCGACCACGACGTGCACGTTGGTTCCCGAAAAGCCGAACGCGCTGACCCCGGCGACGCGCGCGCGCGCGCCGCGCGGCCAGTCACGGTTCTCACGCACGATCTCGAGCGCACTGGACTCCCACGCGAAGAGCTCGGTCGGCGTCCCGACGTTCCGATGCGCGGGAATGCGATCATGATCGAGCGCGAGCACGACCTTGATCAGCCCCGCGATCCCGGCTACCGCTTCCAGGTGCCCGACCTTCGTCTTGAGCGAGCCGATTGCGAGGCGACGCTCGCCGGCGCGGGTTCCGTATGCGTTCGCCAGCGCTTGGAGCTCGATCGGATCGCCGAGCGAGGTGCCGGTGCCGTGCGCCTCGACGTAGTCGACGTCTTCTGTCGCGATCTCGGCATCGGCGAGCGCTGCACGGATCACCGCTTCTTGCGCCGGCCCGTTCGGCGCGGTCAGTCCCGCGCTGCGCCCGTCGTGGTTCATCGCCGAGCCGCGAATGATCGCCAGAATCGGATCGCCCGCCGCCTGTGCGTCAGCGAGCCGTTTGAGCACGACCACCGCCGCGCCTTCGCCGCGCACGTATCCGTCGGCGCTCGCATCGAACGTCTTGCACTGGCCGTCGGGCGCGAGCATGCGCGCTTTGGTGAAACTGATCGTCGCTTCGGGCGTGAGCATCAGGTTCGCCGCGCTGGCGATCACCGTATCGGATTCACCCAGCGCCAGACTGTTGCAGGCCAGATGCACCGCACTCAGCGACGACGAGCACGCCGTGTCGAGCACGACACTCGGTCCGCGCGCGTTGAGAAAGTACGAAATGCGGCCGCTCGCGATGCTGGCGGCCATCCCGAAGCTCGTGTACGCGTCGATGTCGTCGCGGTCGTCGAACAGCATGCGACCGTAGTCGCTGTTGCAGAGTCCGACGAACACGCCGGTCTTCGTGCCCGATAGCGACGCCGGCGAGATCGCCGCATTCTCGAGCGCTGCCCAGGTCAGCTCGAGCAGGATCCGATGCTGCGGATCCATGCTTTCCGCTTCACGCGGACTGATGCCGAAGAACTCGGCGTCGAACTGGTCGACGTCGTCGAGATACGCCCCGTGGCGGCTGTAACTCTTGCCCGGTGCGTCGGCATCGGCACTGTAGATCGCTTCGGCATCCCAACGCTCGGCCGGAGTAACCGTGATCGCATCGCGATCCGCTTCGAGCAACTCCCAGAACGCGCGCAGATCGGCAACGCCGCCCGGCAACCGCACCGAAGCACCGACGATCGCGACAGGATTCGGCTTGGCGGGCCGCGCTGCAGCGAGCCGCGCGCGCAGTTGCCGGATCTCGAGCAGCGCGCGTTTGACCGGGCTGAAATCGGACGCATCAGACATCGGCGCCCTCCAGTTCGCGGATCAGGAGCGATTCGGCCTCGGCGTCGCTGAGCGCAGCGATTGTCTTCACGTCATCGTTCAGATCGGCCGGTGCGGCCGTTTCCTCGAACATCCGGCCCAGGACGTGGTCGGCGATCTCGGCCAAGGTCGGGTAGTCGAACGCGAGCGTCGGCGAGAGCTTGACCCCGAGCGACCCGCCGAGCGCGTTGCGCAGCTCAACCGACATCAGCGAGTCCAAACCGCGGTCGTGCAGCGCTATCTGTTCGTCGATGCGCTCGCCCGCGCGCACCCCCAAGATCTGCGCGGCCTGCGCTTGCAGATGATCGAGCAGCAAACGTCTGCGCGCGGCCGGTTCAGCCGCCACGAGCGTCGCTCCGAAGTTCGGCACGTCGCTCGGCGCGGCGCCGTTTCGCGCGCTGCGCAGGCCGCCGAAAAACGGCTCGCGACCGGCGGCGCCACGCAGCGCGAGAAAACGGTCCCACGAGCGCACCTGTAGCGCGACAGGGTCGCCCAGACCCTCGGCGAGCGCCGCTTCGACCGCGGCGAAGCCGCTCGTCGCATCGAACGGGACGAGCTCTTCGAGCCGGCGCCGCACCTGTTCGGACTCGGCCATACCGCCGCCGGCCCAGGGCCCCCACGCGACGCTCAGCGCGGCGAAGCCGCGCGCGCGCAGTATCCGCGCGACCTCATCGAGCGCGGCATTGGCGGCAGCATAATTCGCTTGTCCGGCCGATCCGAGCGCTGCAGCCGCTGACGAGAACAGCACGAACAGTTCGAGATCGTTCTCGGCGGCGGCCTGATGCACGGCGAGCGCCCCGGCGACCTTTGGCGCCGCCACGGTGACGAACGCGTCCGGGGTTTGTTCGAGCAACGTCGCGTCAGCGAGCGTTCCGGCGCAGTGCACGACACCGCGCAACGGCTGCGCGTCCGGCAGCGATGCCCCGAGCGCGCGCATCGCAATCGGATCGGTACTGTCGGCGACGACGGCGCGCACAGCGACGCCGGCTGCGCGCAGCGACTGCAGCGCAACCTGCGAGTCGTCGTGCTCGTGCCGCCCGACGATGACGAGCGAGGTCGCGCCGCGATCGGCCAACCACGCCGCGGCCTTCAATCCGAGCGCGCCGAAACCGCCGGTAATCGCGTAGCTGGCATCGGCACGAATCGGCGGCGCGCCCTCACCGTGCATGCCGTGCACGAGCACGACCTTGCCGATGCGGCGAGCACGCGCGAGGTCGGCCAGCGCGGCACGCGCATTTGCATACGGTTCGGCATTGACCGGCAACGGCTGCAACGTGCCGTCGTCGACCATTGCGCGCACCTGCGCGAACAGCGCGGGAATCAGCGTCGCATCGGTCTGCGCTTCTTCGCCGAGATCGAACAGCGTGTAGACGACGTCGGGACGGAGCGCGCGCGCTTCGTCGGCGGTGAGCACGTCGCGTTTGCCGACCTCGACGAACCGCCCGCCGCGTGCGAGCGAACGCAAGCCTTCGGCGATGAACGCGCGGCTGAGCGAGTTGAGCACGACGTCGACACCGCGACCGCCGGTATGCTCGGCGATCTCGTCGGCGAAGCCGGGCTTGCGCGAATCCATCACGTGCTCGACACCGAGCGCGCGAACGAATCCGCGTTTCTCGGGCGAGCCGGCGGTCGCGAACACGATCGCGCCTTTGCCGAGTGCAAGCTGCACGGCGGCGAGCCCGAGTCCGCCCGCCGCGGCGTGGATCAAGACGCGTTCGCCGCGTTGCAGATTCGCCACGCGTTCGAGCGCATAGAGCGCGGTCATCGTGACGACCGGCAGCGCCGCGGCTTGCGCGAAGCTAAGCCGCTCGGGCTTGCGCTCGACGTGCGCGGCGGCGACCGCGACGAACGAACCGGACTGACCCGGGCAGAACGCCATCACGCGTTCGCCGGGCGAATAGCCGCTCGCCGTTCCGGCGCGCACGACGACGCCCGCGCACTCACCGCCGATCTTGTGCAGCGTTCCCGGCAGCATGCCCAGCGCGTTGAGCGCGTCGCGGAAGTTCAGACCGGTCGCGCGCACGTCGATCTCGACTTCGTGCGCCTGCGGCGCACGACGAGCACGAACGGCAAATGCCACCTCGTCGATCACGCCGGACGTCGCCGGTCGCAGCTCGACGAGCTCGCCGGCGCCGGAAGCCGGTAACGTCGCTGCGGTGCGCAGCAGGCGCGGAACGAAACGGTGACCGCCCTGGAATGCCACGTCCGGCTCACCGGTCGTGACGAGCTCGGCGACGAGCGTCGCGCCGCAGTCATGGTCATTGCCGTCGAGATCGATCGTCCGGCACTGCAGATCGGGATGCTCCGCGCGCGCCGTCTTGCGCAGCGCGACCAAGATCGCGTTGGCGGGCACGGCACGCTGGCTGTCGAGTGGCGCGCTGTCGACGGTCACGAACGTCGCCGGCGGCGGATCGTCGAGCGCGGCGAGCGTCTGCAGCAGCTCGAGCGCCGTCGTGTAGAGTGCGGTGGTCTCGACGAGCGATGCGCGCGGTGATTCTTCGAGCGCGATCGGCGCGGCGTCGACCGCCCGGCAGTCGACGATGCCGCGCAACGCGCCGGCCGCGAGCGCGGCGGCGATCGCCGGCATGGACGCATCGGCCACGACGAGCAGGCACGTTCCGCCGGCGGCTTCCAGAGCCGACGACAACCGCGTTGCGACACCGCGCCGGTCACCGAGCACGAGCCAACGCCCGGCAGCGCGTTCCGTCACGGTACCGTTGATCGCGACCGCCGGTGCAGGTTGCCAGCGAACCTCGTAGAGCGAATCACGGGCACGATCGGCGCCCGCCGACTCGACCTTCTTGAAGAGCAGCTCGTGAACGCGCGCGAGCGGAATGCCCGACGAATCGGCGACCACGAGCTCGAGCTGCGGCGCGTTCGGATCGGACTTGGTGACGCGCGCATACGCGTACACCGTGCCCGGCCACGCGCCGGCAACCAGCTCGAGGCGTTCGAGCGCGAACGGCAGATACGCGGTGCCGCTCGCGGCAATCGCGCTGTCGGCGACCTGGAAGCAGGCATCGAGCAGCGCCGGATGCGGGCGGCCGCCTTCGCCCACCGCGCTATCCGCAGTCGCTTGAACCTGCGCGAGCGCTTCGCCGGAGCCGACCCAAACACGCGCCACGCCGCGAAACGCGGGACCGAAATCGGCCCCGGCTTCGCCGAGCGCGGCATAGTGCTGCTCGGCACTGCGCTCGTCCGCACATCGCGCGCGTATCGCGGCAAGGTCGAGCGGAGCAATGCCGGCGCCCGGCGCGCTCGTGGTGAGCCGGCCTTGCGCGTGCAACCGGAAACGACCGTCTTCTTGCGCGAAAATGCGGATCGTCGCGGCATCGCCGGCCGGTGCGTCGACGATTGTTTGCACGACGCGCTGCGCGTCGCCCAGTTGCAACGGCGCAAGGATGGTGAGATCGGTCAGGTTCGGCATCGCCGGATCGACGGCCGCGCCCGCGGCGAGCATCATCTCGATCAACGCGGTGGCGGGGACGAGCGGGCCGGCGCCGATGCGATGATCGCCGAGCCACGCCGTCGCGCCCGCGGTGCCGAGCTCGGCTTCGAACTGAATACCCGGCAGCGCCGAACGCAGCCGCGCGCCGATCAGCGAATGCACGCCGCTCGCCGTCGCGCGCGTCTTCGCCGGCGCCGCGCGCCGCGCCGACGGCGTGATCCAATGCTGATGCCGCTCGAACGGATACGCCGGTGCATCGACGATCCGCCGCAGGACGTCGCGATCCCACGCTGTCCAATCGATCGGCACGCCCGCTGCGTGCAATTGTTGCACCGCGGCGGCGAGGCTGTCCCAGTCTTGGCCCGCGCCTTTGAGCGTCGTGACGTAGTGATGCGATCCGGCTGTGCCGTGAATCTGCTGCGCGAGCGTGAGCAAGGTGGGACGCGGACCGAGCTCGAGCAGCACGTCGCAGCCGAGCTCGTCGAGCGCGCGCACGCCGTCCGCGAAACGCACCGCCTGCCGCGTATGTGCGCGCCAGTACGCGGCGTCGACGGCGTCGATCGCCGTCCCGGTGAGGTTGGAGACGAGCTTGCGCGTCGGCGGCGCATACGAGAGCTGTGCGGCGCGCGTCTCGAACGCCGCAGCCATCTCGTCGAGCAACGGTGAGTGAAACGCTTGGGAGACCGGCAGCGGAACGGTTCGCCAGCCGCGCTGTGCGCACACCGCCGCAATTTCCTCGATCGCGGCGCGCGCACCCGACAGCGTGACCTGGCTCGGAGCGTTGACGCCCGCGACCGCAACGCGGTCCTCGTAGCCGGCAAGCAGCGGCGCGACCTGCGCTTCGGGCGCGTTGACGACGAGCATCGTGCCGTCGGCGCTGACTTCGTGCATCAGCCGCGCACGATCGGCAACGAGCAGCAGACCTTCCTCAAAGCCGAACACACCGGTCACCGCAGCCGCCGTGTACTCACCAAGGCTGTGACCGATCACCGCGTACGGCTCGACGCCCATCTCGCGCCACATTTCGGCCAGCGCGTACTCGAGCACGTACAGCGCCGGCTGCGTATAGAGCGTGAGGTTGAGCAGCCGCGTCGCATCCGCATGCTCGCCGCGCATCACCGCGCCGAGCGGAACGTCGAGCCGATCCGCCAGCAGCGCTTCGGCCGCATCGATGATGCGCCGCACGGTCGGTGACGCGGCGTACAGCGCGCGGCCCATCCCGGGGTATTGCGCACCTTGTCCGGTGAACAGAAACGCGATCTTCGGCCGCGCGGACGTCTGGTGCGAGACGATGACGCGCGGATCGGGCTCGCCGGCGAGATACGCGGCCAAGCCCGCCTGCAACGACGCAGCATCGGGAGCACGAAGGGTGAGCTGGTGCGCGAATCGCGCGCGCCCCGTGTTGGCGGTGTGGCAGAGGTCCGCCCATTGCGACGGCTCGGCTGCCAGCCGCGCGGCGTACTGTTGCGCGAGCGCGCGTAAGGCCGTCTCGGTGCGCGCCGAGAGGCTCAGGATTTCGACCGGACGTTCGCCGCCACCGGAAACGAGCGCGGGTTCAGGCGCCTCGCCGATGACGACGTGCGCGTTCGTTCCGCTGAACCCGAACGAGCTCACGCCGGCGATGCGCCGGCCGTCGATCGGCTCCCACGGCCGCAGTTCGTCGACGACGTCGAGCCGCAGCGCATCCCATCGGATCGCCGGACTCGGCGCATCGAAATGAATCTGGGGCGGCAACTCGCGGTGCGCGAGCGCGAGCACCAGCTTGATGAGGCCCGCAACACCGGACGCCGATTCGAGGTGACCGAGGTTCGTTTTGACCGAGCCGATGAGCAGCGGCCGATCGGCGGGGTGCTGCGCACCGATCGCCGCGCCGAGCGCTTCGGCTTCGATCGGATCGCCGAGCGAGGTTCCGGTACCGTGCGCTTCGACGTAACTCACGTCGCCGGGCTCGATGCCGGCCGACGCGATCGCGGTGCGCAACACCGCTTGTTGCGCGAGACCGCTGGGCACCGTCAACCCCGAGCTCGGTCCGTCGTGGTTCACCGCCGAGCCGAGGATGAGCGCGAGAATACGATCGCCGTCGGCCTGCGCCTGCGAGAGCCGCTTGAGGACGAGCACGCCGCAACCCTCGCCGCGCACGAAGCCGTCGGCATCGGCCGCAAACGATTTGCAATGACCGTCGGCGGCGAACATTCCCCAGCGCGACGCGGCGACCAGGGGTTCTGGGACGGCCAACACGTTGACGCCGCCGGCGATCGCCAGCGTGCTCTCACCGTCGCGCAAGCTGCGGCAGGCGCGATCGATCGCGACCAGCGACGACGAGCACGCCGTGTCGATCGACATGCTCGGCCCGTGCAGTCCGAGGATGTGCGAGACGCGGCCGGCGATCGCGTTATTCGCCAGGCCTTGGCCCGCGTACGCGCTGACGTCCTCGAGCGCGACATCACGATCGTGCAGCTTGGCGTACTCACCGGTGGTCACACCGACAAACACACCGGTCGCCGAATTGCGCAGCCGGGCCGGCGCGATCCCGGCGTGCTCGAGCGCCGTCCACACGCCTTCGAGGAACAGCCGCTGCTGCGGATCGGTCTGCGCCGCCTCGCGCGGCGAGATACCGAAGAACTCTTCGTCGAACAGATCGACGCCGTCGACGAGTCCGGCCCAGCGCGAATACGTCGTCCCGGCGGCGTCCGGATCGGGGTCGTACAGTGCTTCGACGTCGTAGCGCTCGGGCGGAATGGGATGCACCGCGTCGCGCCGCTCGACCAGCAGCTTCCAATAGCTCTCGCCGTCGGTGACGCCGCCCGGAAAACGGCACGACAGACCGACGATCGCGATCGGCTCGGTCTTCGCGCGCTGCAGCTCGTCGATCTTCGCGCGCAGCTTGCGGATCGCGGTCAGGGCCTGGCGCTGCGCCTCGACCTGCGCTTGCGTCTCGCTCATCCGTGCAACTCGAGGTCAAGCGCGCGCAGCTCCGCCGCGAGCGCGTCGGCGACGGCGGCATCGTCGAGATCCTCGACCGATCCTTCACCCTTTGTGTTCGCGACATCGGCGGCGCGCGCCGCGGCGCTCGCCGAAGCGCCGTTCGCGGCGGGGTGCGCATCGCCGATCAGCGTCCGGCCGAGATATTCCGCCAGCGTCGCGACGGTCGGATACTCCAGCGTCAGCGTGCTCGGTAAAGAGGCGCCGAAGGCGCGCTCCAAGCGGCCCTTGAGGGCGACCGTCATGAGCGAATCCATGCCCAGATCGAAGAAACCACGATCGGCGTCGAGCAAGTCGTCGTCGGCGAGCTCGAGTATGGCGCGCACTTCGCGCGCAATGGCCGCGGCGAGCAGCGTTTCGCGCTCCCATATCTCAGCGCCGCGAAGCACGTCGACGAGCTGACTGGCAGCATCCATTGATGCCGCCGGTTGCGACGGCGCGAGCGCGCGCAGAAACGCCGAACGTCCGCGCAAGGCGAGCGCCGCAACCAATCGCGGTGCATCGATCGCCGCGACCATCGGCCGCCAGTTCACGCGGCTCTCGTCGGCGCTCATCAGGCGCCCGAGCGCATCGAACGCCGCATCGAGCGGCATCGATAGGAGTCCCGAGCGAAGGAACAGCTGCACGTCGGGCGCCGACTCGTCGCGGCCGGACCACAGTCCCCAGTTGATGCTCAGACCCGCCGCGCCCCGCGCGCGACGGTCGGCCATTAGCGCATCCATGAACGCGTTGGCCGCACCGTACGCGGCACGTCCGCGATCGCCGATCGTCGCCGCACCGGACGAGAAGCACACGAAGAAATCGAGCGGCTGCGCGGCGCTGACCCGATCGAGCGCCAGCGTCCCGTCGACCTTCGCGCGAAACGCTGCCGCGAGATCGCCCGAGTCGAGCGTCGCCGTCGTTTCGGTGGCGCCCGCCGCGTGAAAGATGCCGCGCACCGGCGGCAGCTCCGCCTGGACGCGCGACCACAGCTCTTCGAGTTGCGCCGCATCGCCGACGTCGCACGTTTCGATGCGCGCGCGAACGCCGCGCGCTTGCAAATCCCGTTGCAACCGATCGGCGCCGATTCCCGAGGCCGACCCGCGTCCGATCAGGACGAGATTCTTCGCGCCGCGGCCGGCCAGCCAACCGGCAAGGCACGTACCGACGGCACCAAACGCGCCGGTGACCAGATACGACGCATCACCGCGCAGTTCGGGCAGCGCGCCGCCCGGAGCGCGCATCGGCGCGAGTCGCGCGACCAGGCGTTCGCCGTTGCGCAATGCCGTTTCGGTCTCGCTCGCGGCGCGGCGCAGCTCCTCGAATAGGGCCCGCGGATC
>Ga0182024_10008036_pt1 | contig 22469 bp, 24 predicted proteins | sample P32metaG_FD_120480 | JGI IMG/M metagenome (GOLD analysis project Ga0182024, IMG submission 120480) | Permafrost microbial communities from Stordalen Mire, Sweden - P3-2 metaG (Illumina Assembly) | ecosystem: Environmental > Terrestrial > Soil > Wetlands > Permafrost | place: Sweden: Stordalen... | reverse complement strand
TTCTCGATCGGAACGGAGCGGATCTCCGGCAAGGACTGTCGCTCCAGCGCAACCGTCCGGTGCGGGAAAAACTTCAGCGATGCAATCTGGTCAAGAATGCTGTTTTTGAGGGATCGCGCTCCCACCGGAGAAATGGCAAACACATACTTGAAGATCCTATCAAGGTCGCGCGAGGCCGACGGGGCCATAACAATTCGATAGCGCTGTGGCACGCCCCTACTCCCCGTATTTCCTCTTCATCTCAGCCACGAAGTCATCGAATTTCACGTAATTGCCGGCCGCGATTTCGGCTTCGGCTTCCTCAATGGCTCGCAGGTCTTCTTCAGAAATTTCGTGTTCGTCGTTTCGTAGTTGCAAGACAGCCGCGACCAACAACTCTTCCGCGGAGGCATACTTTCCAGCCTCCAAGCTGTCGTTGATGAAGGTCTCGATTTCTGGTGGCAGCTTTACTTCCATAACAACCTCGCAAATCCGACCCAACCGCATTCTATCACGCCCGGGCAGTTCATGCTTATGCGAGTTCCGGCTTATGCCAATTCTGGCACATCCACCCAATGCATTGCGCGAGTATCCAGGTTTTGTTCGTTTGGGTGTGGATGACGCGGCGGGACAGCATCAAGGCCTGTTCAGTATCTCTTGTGATAATCGATCAGGTCTGACGATTTTGAGTGAAGGCGTCAACGCGCGCAGCCTCTGTCCATCAGGATTTGAGGCGGCATCGAGTTTAAGCAGTCGATTCTCAAACGTGACGAGAAAATCGGCGCCGCCAACGATCGCCAGATCGAACAGATGATTGTCCTTCGGGTGCAACGACAGCGAAAACTGCTGAGGCACGCTATCAAACCAATCCGCGAACTTCAGAAGAGCTTGAAGAATCTCGCTTACACGGGCATCGGTTAGGTTCGGAGCCTTGGCTCGAATCGCGGGGCGCGACAGAATACCCCTGATCTCCCCCAACAATGAGGCGCTCATGCACAGGCGTATCTGACCGCTTTGCAGCAAGCGGATAGTCGCGTGTTCGCGCCCCGGCGGCAGCGCCGCCCATTGAAAGACGACCATGCTGTCGTAGACTGCCCGGTAAGTCATCGCCCCCGCGCATCATTTTCTTTTCGCATGGCCTCAAGCTCTTGCCGGCCCAGGTCCATCAGCTGATCCTCATTTAGCCCTGCCGCGGCGAAATCCCGTCGCACCGGATCAAGTAGCTCGTCAAGCGTTGGAGATGTGACGGCGGTCGCCAACAGCTTGCTCACATAATCGTCGACAGACTGGCCAGCTTCACCGGCTTTAGCTCGAAGCCGTTGCTCAATCTCCGCAGGAACTACAAGATGAAGTGTCATCGTTTGCCTCACGTGCAATTGTAACATGATTGAGTCGCGACGCCGAAAGCCCAAGCAAACGCGTAGCGGCGCAGTGTGCCGGCATGCAGGGATTATTGGTCTGGGTGTGGACGGCACAGTGGGAAAGCGTAGGGTCCGTCTGCTCTGCAACGACGCAGCGCCCGTCGGCGACACCAGGAATATATGTTTGTAGATCCGATCGAGATCGCGGAAAGCCGTCGCCGAGATCAGAACGCGATATTGATCTGCCACGCGAGTCAGCTTCCGGTTTTCTTACGAAGTGCCTCGGCGAATTCATGGAATTCCACGTAATTGCCGGCCTCGATCTCCGCGTCGGCGGCCTCCAACTCACGCAATGTTTCGTCGGAGAGTGCATCTTCGTCAAGCTGCATCTGTTTGATGGCGGCAAGGATCAGTGCGTCGGCCGAAGGGAAATCTCCGGCACTGACACGTTCCTTGATGAACGCTTCTATCTCGGGTGGCAATTTTACTTCCATAACTCACCGTTAGGAACCGATCGATCAGACACAAAACAGTATACCATAATATCTGACGCGGTTTAGCATTGTCATTGAGGCAACTCCGGCACATCCACCCAACGCCTCTCCTTCCAGCTTTGAATCCCCAGCTCGGCCAGTTGCACGCCCTGGGCGCCTTCTCGAAGCGTCCAGCGGAATGGCTCATCGAGCGCGACATGCCGCAGGAACAGCTCCCACTGAATCTTGAACGCGTTGTCGTATTCGATGGCGTTGGGAATCTTCTGCCAACCCTCGAAAAAATTGATCGGCTGCGGAATGTCCGGGTTCCAAACCGGCTTGGGGGTTTCGGCGATGCTCTGCACCCACGCCTCGCGCAGGCCGGCGACGCAGGAACCTTGCGTGCCGTCGACCTGGATCGTCAGCAGATCATCGCGCCGGACGCGCGTGCACCAGCTTGAGTTGAATTGGCAGAGCGTGCCATCCTTGAGCTTGAAAACCGCGTACGCCGAGTCGTCGGTGTCGGCTTTGTACGCAGCGTGCGATTCGTCGATGCGCTCGGGCTGATCGTTATTTCCAACGGCCATCACGGACGCGATGGGGCCGAACAGATTGTCGATCACGTAGCGCCAGTGGCAGAACATATCGATGATGATTCCGCCGCCGTCTTGGGCGCGGTAGTTCCAGCTGGGGCGCTGGGCGGGTTGATTGTCGATATGGCCGGTGAAGACCCAGTAACCAAACTCGCCGCGCACCGAGAGGATTCGGCCGAAGAATCCCTGCTGGCGGAGCATCTGAATTTTCCGCATGCCCGGCAGCCAGAGCTTGTCCTGCACGACGCCGTTCTTCACGCCGGCTTTTTCGCACAGCGTCGCGAGGCGCAACGCCTCGGCGGTTGTCGTCGCGGTGGGCTTCTCGCAATAGATCGACTTTCGCGCCGCGACCGCCTTCTCAACAAATCCCGCGCGCTGCAATGTGCCCGACGCGTCAAAGAAAACCGGATAGCTCGAATCCCCCAGCGGCTCCGCCAGATCCGTCGTGTATTTCAATGGCTTGTCAATCACCGGCGGCCCATGCAACTCCGCAAGCTCTTTTAGCTTCTGCGCGTTCCGCCCGGTCAGAATCGGCTCGGGCATGAGTCGAAGCTTGTCGGAAATCTTCACGCCGCCCTGCTTCATGATCGCCAGGATCGAGCGAACCAGATGTTGATGGGTTCCCATGCGTCCGGTGACGCCGTTGAGAATGATGCCGATCGATCGAGTTTCCATAAGTTAATTTCCCGGGCGTGCCTGCTTGGCGATGTCGACTGCCGCGCGCGTCAGCCTCGTCACTTCATCAAACTTTCGATCGGCGAGGAGTTCCTTGCTCGCCATCCAGCTTCCGCCGCAGGCGAGGATCGGTGCGAACTTCAGATAACTCGCCAGATTCTCCGCGGTAATGCCGCCGGTCGGAATGAACCTGATCATCGAATACGGAGCGGCGATCGCCTTGAGCGTCTTCAATCCGCCGAGCGCTTCGCACGGAAAGAACTTGACCACGCTGAGCCCGTGGTCGAGCGCCATTTCGATATCCGTTGGCGTCGCCGTTCCCGGTGTAATCGGCACGCGATTGTCGATGCACCAGCGCACCACCTTCGGATTGAAGCCGGGAGACACGATGAACTTCGCGCCCGCATCCGCGGCGCGCTTGGCGGTATCGACATTCAAAACCGTGCCGGCGCCGATGAGCAGATCCTTGTGCGACGAGAGCGACTTAATCGATGCTTCGGCGGCGGCCGTGCGAAACGTGATCTCAACGATCGGCAATCCCCCCGCCGCCAGCGCGTCGCCCAGCGCGCCGGCCGATCCAGAATCCTCTATGGCCACGACGGGAATGATTCTTAACTCCCCGATTCGCTTGAGCGCGTCAGTGTCCGCCATGAGCGTGTCCTTTCATCATTGCCTCAAATCGGCTCTTCATTTGGTCGGGCGACAGTTTCTCAATTTCTTTGGTGATGAGCCAAACGTAACCAAACGGATCGCGAATGCGCCCGGCGCGATGGCCGTAGAATTGATCCTTCACCGGAAAGATGACTGTCGCCCCGGCGCTGGTCGCCCGAGCCACCCACGCATCGGGATCGTCGACTTCGATCGCCATGATCGCTGTCGTGTTGCCGACGGTGATCGGACTGCAATTGAAGCGCGGATTCTCATCGGCGACCGAGAAGTGCGCATCACCAACGCGAACCTCGGCGTATCCGATGCCGCCATCCGGGCCAGTCAGGCGATAGGATTCAGTCGCCCCAAACGCCTTGACGTAGAATTCGATCGCCTCCGACGCTTTCTTAAACGCCAGCATCGGCGAAAGTGATTTACAGCTTGCCATTGCAACCTCCGTCTAAAGTCGTTCGATCGTCAGTCCGCCATCAACAACGACTACTTGCCCTGTCGCATAACTGAACGCGCCGCCCGCCAGCGCCGCGACGGCTTTACCGACATCGGCCGGCGTGCCCCAGCGCTTCTCGACAGTCAATCCATTCTCGATCAAGCTATCGTACTTTTCCTTCACGCCGGCTGTCATGTCGGTCGCGATGATGCCAGGCCGAATTTCGTAAACGTCGATGCCGAATTCCGCGAGCCGGGTCGCCCAAAGTTTGGTGGCCATCGCGACGCCGGCTTTGCTAAGGCAGTAGTCGCCGCGATTGATCGACGCGACGGTCGCGCTGATGGACGACACATTGATAATGCATCCGCGGAAGCTCGCGTCGGCTTTTCGCTGCTCAACCATCCATCGCGCGGCGACCTGCGTCAGAAAATAGGGCCCGCGCAGATTCGTCGAAATCAGCCGATCGAAACTTTCCGGCGTCGCGTCCAGAATATCCGCCCGCACCGACGGCGCAACGCCGGCGTTATTCACCAGCAAATCGAGCCGGCCAAATCGAGTTCGCACCGCATCGAGCATTCCCGCGTGATCCGCCAGGTTCGCGACGTCCGCCCGACAATAAAGCGATCGTGCGCCGGCCTGCTCGATCGATTTCAGCGACTCGCGAACGTCACTCTCATCGCGACGCCCGTTGATCGCGACGTCGAATCCGCTGTCCGCCAGCGCCAGTGCGACACCCAGCCCAATCCCTCGGCTGCCGCCGGTCACCAGCGCAATTTTTCGAGTGCTCGCCATCTCAATTCGCCGGATCAAAGAAAGTGTAATACGGCTTGCCCGTCGCCACGCGATCGATCAGCAGCGCCAACTCCGTCGCATGATAATCGCCCCACATACTCGATTCGCCGCAGGGAATCTTGCGTCGCGGCGGGATGTAATCCCAGCCGTTGGGGCGATGATAAACCGAATGCAAAATCAGGCCCTGGTGATTGTTGTCTACCGCCAGGTATGGCTCAGCGAACAGTGTCTTCGCAACCGCAAGCCCGCCGCGCGTGTATATCGCCCCGCCGTCACCGAGATACCGGCCGAGCCGCAGCAATCCCTGAGCGGCGATTGCCGCTGCGGAGGAATCAACGGGTTCGCAATGGTTGAATGGGTCGGCTAGCCGCTCGCGCCAGTCCGCAAGTTTCGCCAGGCCCGGCGCGCCATCGTCCCAATAGGGAATTCCATCTGAAGCCGTGCAGTCGCGAAGATAGTGATCGGCGGTCGCGCAAGCGGCGGCTTCAAACGCCCGCATCGTCGCGGGATCAATTCCGCCAGCCGATTTCAAAAACTCCAGTTCCTCGGCAAATCCCAAAATCGCCCAGGCTAATCCGCGCGTCCACGTGCTGAACGGCGAATACCCTTGCTGCGTCGATCGGCAGCGGAAGTTGCCATCGTTCGTATTGAAAATCGCCTCATGGCTCGTGCGCCCGCGAACGTCGTACGTGTGCCCTGAATCGCCCATGAAGATGATGTATTTCGCGGTCGTCTTCGCGTGTCGCAGCAATCGATCGAGCAGGCTGATCTTTCGATCATTCTCCCCCATTAGCACGTGGCCAAGCTGATGAGCGACGCCCAGGATTCGCAGTGTTCGCATCGTGTCAACGAACAGCGAATGCGGTCCATTAAATGAATAGATAAACCCGCCGCCGTCGGATGTGTTCGTCCAACGACTGGCTTGCACCGCGCCGCTGGCTTTGATCGCCAGCTCGTAAAACGCCAGCTCCCATTCATTATGCGGAATGCGGCCTTCGCGCATCAGGCGGTGAAGATTTCCGTAGGTCGAGAGATTATTGAATCCGTGATCATGCACGCCTACGTGCGTGACGTGGGTCGCCATCCGCGAAACCGTGTTGCGTCGGCCGATCTCAAGCAGATCGGCGTCACCGGTTGCGTCGAACGCGAGAATCGGGATTCCGTACTGAAATCCTTGCGTCCATTCCGTCCAGCCGCGCGTCGTATAACGGCCTTCCACGGTAAACACCGGCGTGCCTTTTGCGATATCCCAGCTCGCATCGAGTTTTCGAGCTTTTTCACCAGCGAGCTTGAGCACCTGCGCCGCCGCGGGCTGCACGTCGGCGAAGGTGAGGTGGCCTGGGATGACCATAATTCATCGCGTCCCGATTACCACCGAGCACGCGGCCAGCGTTGGAATCGGCGCGTCTTCGACGAGCAGGCCCGAACCTTTGAGCCAGGCACGGTACTCAGCGCCGCTGTAGCAGCGGCCTTCGGTGAGGCAGAACAAGTTCGCCGAGTACATGGCCGTGCCGCGTGGGCCGTCCATCGCGTCGTTGAGCAGGGCGTCATGAATCATCAACCGCCCGCCGACCGGGAGCGACGTGGCCAGATTATCGATGATCTTTTTGCACTCGGGGACGTCCCAATCGTGCAAAATGTTTGACAGAAGAACCGCGTCGCAATCCGCCGGCGGCTCGTCGACGAACATGTCGCCGGCAATCAGTTCAATCCGATCGGCAACGCCCGCGGCGTCGGCGAACTCCCGCGCGACTTTCAGCACCTCGGGCCGATCCCAAACGACCGCGCGCAGATGCGGGTGCCGCTTCACGCACACGATGCTGTAAATCCCGGTGCCGCCGCCGACGTCGAGCAGCTTCTTCGACTGCGCCAGGGGAGCTTTTTCCGCGAAGACCGGCGCGACATTCTTCGCCCGCCCGGCCAGCGCCAGCGTCAGCTTCCGCGCCGCGGCTTCCTGATCCATCGCCGAGTGCACGCCCTCACGATAAATCCACCCAACGCCTTGCTCGTCGAGCTCGGCCCCGGCGGGTTTATTGCTTCGCAACCGCGTGGTGATCTCGCGCACGGCGGGATTCTCCGCCGCCTGCGAAACGTAATCGCTGATGTCGAATTCCCCGCCGATCAGATGTTCTCGCGAAACCGCCGTAAGATGGTTAATCCCATTCACGTCACGATAGACCAGCCGCATCGCCCGCATCGCGACGATGAGAACCTGGAATGGCCGCGGCTGCATTTGCAGCGCCGCCTGAAGGCGCGCATCGCTCGACGGCTGTTTCGCCAGTTCAGTGAACAATCCAAAGTCATGAACCGCCGACGTGAGCAGCGCGGTTTCGTAGATGCCGCGATAAGCGTCGAAGATCGGCTGCGGGTCGGTCGCGGGCAACTGAAAACCGGAAACTGGCACGATTCCTCCTGAATCGCAGACAGTATCCCGGCATTTCTCGCGCGTCCATCGCGGCGATGGAGTTCAGCCGACAGCCTGCAGCGCCTCGTCAGATGAGAAAGCGTCGGCGGGTTCGAAAATCTCGCGACCGTCGCGCGGCGCTGGAGCCAACGCGGCGCCGCAGCGCGGACAATCGCGGCGGCCAACGAACCGCATGCGATGGCAATGAGCACACTTTTCGCGGGACGGCCAATCGTTCACGCCGAGCATCACCACAAGACCTGCCGGTCCGAGCAACAGGTTCAGAACCGACCAACCCAACGTCTTCCACAAACCAAATCCGCAGCGGATTCCGATCAGCACTGTGGCTGTGGCACATAGAGCGGCGGAAATCCATAGAACCAGCGCGAAAGACATCTGGAACTCTTCCATCCGCAGATCAAACAGGTCATCCAGGATCCACGCCGGGCATATCATTCGCGCGGCGACGGGAAAGATCGCGCCGAACGCCATCGATTCCACTTTCTTGGAACTTCCGAGCGAGCCGAGGCGTGGCAGGTCGCTTCGTCGAACCAGCGCGCCATCCGCGGAATACTCGAACATCCGCGTGCGCGGCGGCGCGATTCCTGGATTTGTAAATGCGCGCACCAGCAGGTGATGGTTGGACGGAAGCTGCGCCACGTCAAAGTTGCAAGAGTTCGGATCCTGCTCCCACGGCACGGAATATGAAGACTGCCCATCGACGCTCAGCACGTGCAGCCGGGCGTGCGTGGCAACAAGAATCTTCGCATTGGTTCCTTGCCCAACTTCGACCGCGGAGAAGACCGGATCATCCGCGACGGCGACGAAGACCGGCAAAACGCGCCGCTGATCGAGTTCAAGCCGATAGACGATCGATTCGAACGCCAGCACGCGCGAGCGCGGCTGAACAGAAAGGTTCAGCGGAATTCCATCAAACCGCCGATCCGGCAGAGTCGGAGCCGGCGAAAATCCGTCTGGGCCGATCGCGCCAATCTGCACACGGGAAACCGGATCGAACAACTCGATCAAGTGTTGTGGGATGTCGTAGATCGCCAGGAACCGCAGCCGCACGCCAGGGAGCGCGCCGCCGCGCAAAGCTTCCAGGCCCGGATTGGGAAAGCGATAACCGGCGTTCGTGTACATCAAATCCAGCGGCCAGGGAATTGAGCGCGGATCGACAAGATGGCCGTTGAAGCTGACAAATTGGTCCCGGTTGGCCGGATCATCGAGATCCATTCCCTCGTATTGCCGGAGCGGGTTGCCGGCAGGATCGGTGAAACTCCAGCCGCGTTCCCCATGTTCGATGGTCTGCGTGACCACGACGGCGTCTCCATGGCGGTCGACCTGATAGTATTGCCACCGTCCGCCGGAAATGAACGCCTGGCTGAAGCCGAGCAGCCCGATTCCGACGGCGAGCGCGCCGGGATATATTATCGCGCCCAGCGCCAGGCGCGTGATCCACGAATCGTCCGATGCGCCATTGCTGGCAAAGACGCCCCACGCCGCCAGTGCGCCGATCAGTTGCACGCAGAGGATCACCAAAACGCTGAGCCAGAACTGCGCGATGAACATCGTGATGAGGAAACTGCTGGCCAATGCCAGCCCAGCGGGCAGCAGCCGAGTCCCAAACCAGCGGGCGCGGCGCAGCGTCAGCACCATGCCGGCAAAGTAATACGAGCCGGCATTCAATACGTCGGCCAGCATCGGCAGCATCATGCGCCCCTGATATGGAACGCCCAGATTTCCCGGTCGCGAAGCCCAGATGCCCGCAACCAGGCACGGCAGCGTCAGCGCGGCGTATAGCAGAAGCAGCCCCGCCGCGCATTTTGCGGCGAAGATTCTGCCGCGGCTCACGGGCCGATGAACCACAAAACTCCAGTTGTCCGGCCGCGTTTCGAACACGAGTTGCACGACGCCGAGCAAAATCCCGGCAATCGGCGCCATCCACAAGGTGTAGTGCTGCGCCAACTGAAACAGAATCATCGGCTCGGGCTCACGCAGGTCGCGGACGATCATCACCAGCAACGCCGCGAAGACGAGCAACGCCCATTTGAGATTCTCCCGCAGCTCTCTTGTGAATATGCCGATCATGACAATCCTCCGGCCGACAGCGCCAGTTCGGGCGATGGAGTTGGACGGTCGCTTTCGAGCGTCCCGCCGAGGTAGCTTACAAATGCGTCTTCCAGGCTGATGGGAACTTCGTCGATTCGCATGGCTCCGAGCCCCTGCATTGTGGTGCGGATATCCTGAGAAACGTTTACGAGCATCAACCGAAGCTGGCTGCCGCGGGAAATGGATTGAATGAGTCCTCGCATCGGCGGAAGCCGCGGCGGCGAGCCGTCGAAAGTCAGCACGAACTGCTGCACGCAGCTTCGGAATGTCTCGAGCGAGCACTGCGCGCGCAGAATGCTGTAATCGAGGACGGCGATGTGATCGGCCATGCGTTCGATGTCAGCCAGCAGGTGCGACGAGAAGATGATTGTGCGGTCGGCTTTGCGCGTGGCGTAGACCATGGACTCCAGCAGCGAGCGGCGCGCGACCGGATCGAGGCCGATCGCGGGATCATCGAGGATCAGCAGATCCGGCTCGGGCGCCAGCGTCATCGCCAGGCAAAGCCCGGCGCGCTCGCCGCGGGACATGTTGCGCGCCCGTGTATTGGGGTCGACGCGAAAGAACGCGAGCACCGATTGAAACAATTCGTCGTTCCAGCGCGGATAGAACCGCGACTGATAGGCCTGGGCATCCTTGACGCGCATCCAGCCATGAACCGGATGGCCTTCGGCCAGATATCCGATACGGGCGCGAATCGCGGGGGAAAGACACCGGCTGTCGTGGCCCAGCACCAAGCTTTCGCCCCAGCTCGGCGACAGCAGGCCGAGAATCATTCGCAGCGTGGTCGTCTTGCCTGAACCGTTGCGGCCGAGAAAGCCGAAGATCGATCCGCGCGGCACGCTCAGATTGAGGTCGTACACGACGCGTTTAGCGCCAAAATAGCGCGTGAGACGGCGGGCTTGGATCGCGAGGTCGCTCATTGAAGATCACTCCCGGTTTGTTTGGAATTGCGCGAGCTTGCGCTCCAGCGCTTCATGAAGTTCCTCGGCGGTGAAGCCGAGCTTAATTCCTTCGTTGACGTAGGCGTCGAGACTTGCTTCCAACCGCCGACTGCGCTCGGCCTTGGTATAGATGGGCCGGCGTTTCGCGACGAACACACCTTTGCCCTTTTGCGCTTCCAAAACGCCGTCGCGAATGAGATCGGCGTAGGCGCGCGCCACCGTATTGGGATTGAGCACCAGATCCTCGGCCAGCGCGCGCACGCTCGGCGCCTGCTCTCCGGCCGTCAGCTTGCCGGCCGCAATGCCCCGGCAAATCTGGTCGACGATCTGCCGATAGATCGGTACGGCGCTTCCGGTGGAAATGGCAATTTCGAAGGGCATCGATAACTTGCCTTAACTGTATTAATGACTCTAGTACAGTAAGATGCCCGCCAAAATCTGTCAACACATTTTTTGCGACAGAAGGCAAAGCGATCATTCGGCGGGATCAGATTTCGCCAGGCTTTGTCGCCTCAACCATTCGCGTTGTGGCCCATGGGCCGCCCCACCACACGTGCCAGCCGAGGCCTCGGCGATTCAGGTGGGTCATGCTGAGTTCATTCAGGCGACGAAGATAATCGCGCGTTCCCCACAAATCCGCGATCAGCAATCGGCCGCCCGGTTTCAAGACGCGGACCGCTTCATCGATTGCGCGATCGCGTTCCGACGCCCCATTGATGTTGTGAAGCGCGAGGCTGGAGACGATGACGTCGAAGTGATCGTTCGGAAACGGAAGCGATCTGGCGTCGCCGGTGACGAGGGTGACGCGTTCGGAAACGCCTTCAGCGATTGCGTTGAATCGGGTAGCGTCGGCGGCATTGCCGGATTGATCGGTCTTGTGCCACACATCGACGCCCACCGCATGTCCCTCGGGAAGGCGGCGCGCAACGGCAAGGAGCACCGCACCGCGGCCGCACCCCAGGTCGAGAATCCGTTCGTCGCCGCGCAGCGCTAAGCTGTCAAGCACGCGTTCCCAGACGATGAACTTGCCGCGTTTGGAGGCATGCAGCGCGAACCCCATCATGCAGAGCCATGCCGCCGCGCCGAGATACGGCCAGATCGAGCGACTGACGATCCCGAGAACGATATTTGCCGCCGCCAGAAAAATCGGGATCGGCACGAGCAACGGCGCGTCGATTCCATAGCTTCCGCGGCGCGGAGGCGTCGTCGAGCTCATGGGATCGAGTATACCGCCGCGCGCAACAATGCCGGATTCGCGCACCAACAACTCTTGTCTGCTGCCACTGTCGTTCAATCATCTTCGTGGAAAATCGCCGGCAGATCGCGCGCCCCGTGGATGACGCGAACGATGAGAATGATCTGGCCGTCAATCCGGTAGAAGATGAGATGGTTTGGAAAACCGCGGACAGCAATTTTGCGCAGGGCCGCTAACTCCGGCCGACTCGATTCAAAACGCGCCCCTCGGCGAGGATGCTCACAAATATCGTCGATCGTTCGCTCTACCGCGTCATAGAACTTCGCGCCGGCTTGGGGGCTGTTCCCGGCGATATAGAGCGCCGCAGCGTCGATGTCATCACCGGCAGCCGTGCTTAGCTGATATTTCATTTTTTGCGGCTCTGGCCGGCGATGCGTCGCGCCAGTGATCGCTTTTTCTTCTCGAAATAATCAGCGGTGACCGGTATGACCCCGCTGCTTAAGCCTTCGAGAAGTTGATCCTCCAGTTGCTTCCGCGACTGCTCTCGCTCTCGCTTCTCGCGGATCGCTTCACGCACGAATTCGCTGGCGGAGCCGTAGATGCCCGACGCCACTTTGCCGTCCACATAGCTTTTGAGCGGCTTCGGCAATGAGATATTCAAGGTGGACACGTTCGATTGCGACGCCATGAGTGCATTCTAATGATGTGGCCAAGCTTTGCCAATCTTTGTTATGATCTGATGGGTGGCTTTGCGATGCGTTTCGTTCGGCAACACCGCGAGGGATTCCGATGAATCGGGTCAGTCTTATTGGTATGTTTGCGGCCTGTCTTGCGGCCATGCTTTGTACGCGAGAAATCTCGTTTGGACAGCGCGATCTGACTTCGAGCAATCCACCAAAAGCCGTTCAGGTTGCGGTCCAGCCGTTCGACCTGGCGGACGTTCGGCTGCTGGATTCTCCCTTTCTCGCGGCGATGAATCGCAACGCCGAATACTTGCTGCAACTGGAACCCGATCGGTTTCTGCATTACTTCCGCACTGAAGCGGGGCTGGTGCCGAAGGCCGAGGCGTATCGCGGGTGGGAGTCGGCAAGCGAAGGAGCCGGGCGGTGCCTGGGGCATTATTTGTCGGCGTTGTCGCTGCAATATCGCGCTTCGGGAGATCAGCGATTTAAGGATCGGATTCAATATATTGCCAGCGAATTGGCCGCGTGCCAGGCGGCCAATGGCAACGGGATGCTGTCGGCGGAGGCCGGCAGCAAGCGGTTCTGGGGCGAGCTCGCTTCGGGGAACAGCGACGCGCTGAAAAAGCATCGAGTGCCGTGGTACATCCAGCACAAGATGTTCGCGGGGCTGCGCGATGCGTATCAACTGGCGGGCGTTACGCCGGCACGGGAGGTTCTGCTTCGATTGTCGGATTGGGCGATCGATGTCACGCACGCGTTGTCCGACGCGCAGTTTCAAAGCATGCTCGAGCAAGAGCACGGCGGCATGTGTGAGGCGCTGGCCGATGTTTATGCGATCACCGGCAACGTGAAGTATCTGAAGCTCGCCGAGCGCTTTGAGCATCGCAAAGTGATCGATCCGCTGGCGCGCGGCGAAGATCAACTCGCGGGGTTGCACGCCAACACGCAAATTCCGAAATTGATCGGCGTGGCGCGTCTTTACGAATTGACCGGCGACGCGAGCGATCGCAAGACCGCCGAGTTCTTCTGGCATCGCGTCGTCGAATCTCACAGTTATGCCAACGGCGGCAACAGCGATGACGAGCGATTCGACGCGCCTAATGCGCTAGCGGCCCATCTGCGCGTGAGGACATCGGAGACGTGCAATACCTACAACATGCTGAAGCTGACGCGGCACTTGTTTCAGTGGGAGCCCAAGGCGGAATACGCCGACTATTACGAGCGCGCGTTGTACAACCACATCCTGGCGTCGGTTGGGCCAGGGCCAGGGAATTACACGTATTACATGGCGATGAAGCCGGGGCATTTTCCGGTTTACAGCAGCCCGATCGACAGCTTCTGGTGCTGCGTCGGCACGGGGATGGAGAATCACGCCAAGTACGGCGACAGCATTTATTTCCATCACGACGATCAGCTTTACGTGAATCTCTTCATTCCATCAGAGCTGACATGGGCCGAGCGCGGGATGAAGCTGCGGCTGGAAACGCGGTATCCGAATGACGGGCAGGTTCGGTTGACCATCTCCTGCGACAAGCCCGCCTTGGCAACAATTCACGTGCGCTATCCGAAGTGGGCGCCGGCGGGAATGAGCGTCAGCGTGAATGGCGCTGCAATGACGGTCGACGCTCAGCCGAGCTCTTATTTCACGATCGATCGAACCTGGAAAAGCGGGGACGTGCTGGAGTGGACCTTGCCGCTGACGCTGCGAACCGAAGCGCTTCCCGATGACCGAAACACCGTCGCGATCTTTTATGGCCCGCTGCTGTTGGCCGGCAAGCTTGCGCCTCTCACGGCCGAGCATCAGCTTCTGCACGATTCGCCCGCTTCCGGCGGCGCAGATCCAACCGTTCCAGAGCTTTCAGTTGGTGCAAAGCCCGTTGACCAATGGATTGTTCCGATCCCGGGGCAGGCGGTCACATTTCAGACACGTGACGCCGGGATGAACAGCGAACTGACTCTCGTTCCATTCAACCAGATCAGCCACGACCGATACACCGTCTACTGGCATCTGGTCGATTCGAAGCGGGGTCAATGACGCTTGAAGTATTGCACGTCGCGCTCGTGTTTCTCGGCGGCGGCTCTCGAAGAGAACGTGCCGAGGTTGCGACGCTTGCCCGTGCTGGGGTTCAACTTGCGTGAGTAAAGGCGATACTCGCCGGATGAAAGTTTGCGAATCATGACAATCTCCTTTTCGAGCGCAGAGGGTTCCGCGCGGCGATCAACTCACGCCACAAACACAGCGGCGAGCAAGCTCACCGGCTACACGAGTGACGATGCTCTAATGACCGCGCCGAGCGCGCGTAGCAGCAGCTTTCTTAGCGGACGCAGATCGCGCCGTGGATGGGCGTCGAGCGGCTGCGGCACCGCCCATCTTGCCGCCCTTTTCGTAAACCGCTTTGCTATCGCTTGTGCCGACGCCCGAGCCACTCTTGCGACCGCCATGCGTGGCTTTGTTCACGGTCGCCCACGCGCGGCGCTCGGCTTCTTTCTTTGATGTGCCGCGCTTCTCATAACCTTCCTCAATATGCTCGGCCTGTCGCTTTTGCTTGCCGGTGTAACTGCTTTTGTCGCCTCGTGGCATCGCGGACTCCTCGTAAAAAACCTGCCGATCGGTTTTGCAAATCCGATGCCGATTCGGCTTGAACTGCTCGGCCTGCCGTTTGCTCCCGTAACTTCATGGCAACGAGCACTGCGGAAATCGAGAAAGAGTCGATCGAGGAAGCCGAGGGAATTGGCAAGCCGGGGACAATCGCGTCAATCGCAATTCACAATGCGATTCTCGCCGGCGGCGAGCCAACGCGAACTATTGCCGACATTCTGCACGGCACCTGGCTGGGCCATCCGCTGCATCCGATTCTGACGGACATCACGATCGGCGCGTGGACGCTCGGTTCGGCGTTCGATGTTGTCGCCGCGGTGACACAATCTGACGCGGCTCGCGACACCGCCGACCAGCTCACCGCGATCGGCACCGCGAGCGCGATTCCCACCGCCATCACCGGGCTCGTCGATTATTCGACCTTTCCCGATTGGTCGGCCAACACCGCCACCTGGCATGGCCTGCTGAATATCGTGAACTTCGGACTCTACGCGATGTCCGCGCGCGAACGCCGACGCGGGAACCGTAGTCGCGCGGTTGCCTACTCTGCCGTTGGGATGGTGCTAACGGGCGTCTCGTCCTGGCTTGGCGCACACCTGGTCTACAAGAGCAGGGTTGGCGTCGACAACAGCGATCAGTTCGAGAAGCCAACGACGTGGAAGCCCGTGGCGGAGCTAGCGCACTTGCAGCGGGATACGCCGCGCGTCGTGAAAGTTGACGACAAAGATGTGCTGATCTATCGAGACGGCGACGAAGTGTATGCCGTCGGGAATAAATGTGCGCACGCCGGCGGCCCTTTGAACGAAGGCAACTTCAAAGGCTCATGCGTGGAATGTCCGTGGCACAATTCGGTCTTCGACATGCCCGACGGCAGCATCGTGCATGGCCCGAGCACGCATCCGCAGCCCTATTTCGAAACCCGGGTCCGCGACGGCCAAGTCGAAATTCGTTTGCCTGAAGAAGTGCAGTGAAAAGAGCCCCATGAAGTTGATATCCGGCAAGCCGTTCTGGAGCACGGATCGCTCAGAGAATATTTCCGCACCGCCGCTCGATCGGGATATTTCGTGCGAGGTCGTGATCGTTGGCGCGGGTATAACAGGCGCATTGATCGCGGATGCGCTGAGCGCCGACGGGTTTGATGTTGTTGTCATCGATAAGAATCAGCCCGGCCGGGGAAGCACGAGCGCCAGCACATCATTATTGATGTATGAGCTCGATGTACCACTGCATGATTTGTGCGAAATGATCGATCCGGATGACGCTGCCCGCGCTTATCGGCTGGGTGTCGATGCGATCAAGCAGATTGCCCAGCTCGCATCGGAGCTGCCGACGGATTGCGCGTTTCGGATGAAACCGAGCGCCTATCTCGCGGCTCAGCATGGGAACGTCAGCGATCTTCTCGCCGAGTTTGAAGCCCGGCGCGCGATTGGAATCAGCGTCGACTGGCTATCGCGAGCCGACATCGCTTCGCGATTCAGCTTCGAGCGTCACGCGGCCATTCTTTCGCACGATGCCGCCGAGATCGATCCAATGCGGTTCACGCTGGCGCTGCTGCGCCGATCAATATCTCGTGGCGTTCGCCTGTTCGGCAACAGCGCCATCGCGTCAGCGACGCCAACCGATAATGGCATCATCGTCCGCACCGAAACCGGCCGCGCAATTCGCGCTGGCAAGTTGATTCACGCCACGGGTTACGCGGCTGCCCAATACATCGGCAAGAAACTCGCGATGGGTCGCGTGACGTATGCGGCCGCGACGACGCCGCTGAGAAGCTTCGACGGTTGGTGGCAGCAGTGCCACTTATGGGAAGCGACTGACCCATATCTCTATCTGCGAACGCTGCCCGATGGCCGGGCGATGATCGGCGGCCTCGATGATCGCGGCTTGCGATTCATCAACGACACGCAACGCCAGCAACGCAAGTGCACCTTGTTGGCCAATCGGTTTGCCAAGCTCTTCCCGCGCATCGAATTTGAAATCGCCGCCGCGTGGGCGGGTGTGTTTGAGACGACGCGAGATGGCATGCCTTACATTGGCGCGCATCCCGATTTCCCGCACGCCCTGTTCGCCCTTGGATATGGTGGGAATGGAATCACCTTCGCGGTGATGGCGGCGAATATCCTGCGTGACATGCTTCGGGGGCGGGAAAATACGGATCTGCATCTGTTTGCATTTGATCGGCCGTCGGTGCATCCCGCCGCGACTGTTGCATCATAGCTACAACAGGCCATGACGATTTCGGGTAGAATGGTTCGTGCGGATCAGTCGTTTCTCCCACGAGCCACGCTTGACGTTATCTCGATTCACGATCGCTTCGGTTCTCTTGCTGCTGCTCGCGCATGTCGCGACAGCCGGCGTCGATTTCAATCGCGATATCGAGCCGATCCTGGCGGACAATTGCTATGCGTGCCACGGGCCTGATCCAGCCGGGCGCAAGGCCGGACTTCGGCTGGATATTGCCGACATTGCTTTCAAGAAGTTGAAAGATGGCGCGGTTGCGGTGATCCCAAGACAAAGTAGCGCCAGCGAAGTCATCCGTCGCGTCACGTCGAGCGATCCGGACATGCACATGCCGCCGACCGGGCATGATGCGCTGTCGGCGGCGCAGATTCAGACGTTGAAGAATTGGATCGACCAGGGCGCGCCATATCGAAAGCACTGGTCGTTCGAGAAACCCGTGCGGGCGGCGCTGCCAAATGTAAAAGATACGAGCTGGCCGAGAGGGGCAATCGACCGATTCATCCTGGCGAATCTCGAAGCGCATTCGCTGCATCCATCGCCGCCGGCGACGAAATATGAAATCGCCCGGCGGGTTTCACTCGATCTGACGGGATTGCTGCCGACGCCGAGTGAAGTGGATGCGTTTATGAATGACGCGAACGCGGATGCATACGAGCGATTCGTCGATCGATTGCTGGCCAGCCCGCGCTTCGGCGAGCACCGCGCCCGCTACTGGCTCGATTACGTTCGCTATGGCGACACCCACGGCCTGCACAACGACAACCAGCGCGACATCTGGCCGTATCGCGATTATGTGATTCGCAGCTTCAACGCGAACAAGCCGTTCGATCAATTCGCGATTGAGCAGATCGCGGGAGATCTGCTGCCGGCGCGCGACGTCGATCAGCTCATCGCGACGGGTTTCGTTCGCTGCAATCTCAGCACCGGCGAGGGTGGCGCGATCAATGAAGAGATTCTCGCCAGCAACAATCGCGATCGTGTGGAATGTTATGGGTCGGTTTTCCTCGGCCTGACGCTCGGCTGCGCGGTGTGCCACGATCACAAGTTTGATCCGACGACGCAGAGAGATTTCTATCAACTGACGGCGTTTTTCAGCAATCTCGCTGAGCGGCCAGGCAATGATGACTTGCTGGATCATCCGCCGGTTCTGCGGATTCCGAAGCCGGAGCATCTCACTGAATACAACACGGTTTTGAGTAAGGCGTCGGCTCTGGAGCGACAGCTTCGCGAGCGCGAGAAGCGATCGGACCTGATTGAAGATTGGATCGATTTTGGGCCGGCGCCAGAGGCGGTTTCAACGCGCGATCTGCAACTGCGACTGCGGCTCGATGAAGGCGCCGGCGATGCAGTGAAGAACAGCGCGCCGGCGGCTCGGAGCAAATCGTATCAAGTGACCAACGCCGGCCCGGTGTGGGGCGAGCAGGTGTGGCTGTGGCCCTCGATGCGAATGCAGGCGCAATCTAAGCTGAGCGCGCCGGACGTGGGCGACTTTGACGCGAGCCAGCCGTTCTCGGCCGGATGCTGGGCGCAGGTGCGCTGGAATCCTGCGCAAATCGGCGATGTGAATTCCGGCGCGCTGATGGCCCGGCTCGATCCAAAGGACAAATTCCGCGGCTGGGATCTGTACGACGACAAGGGAAAGCTGGACGTCGAGTTGGTGAACGACTGGCCCAAGAGCGCGATCAAGGTGGAGACGACCGCTGCCACGTTCACCAAGGGCGATTGGCATCACGCGTTTTTCACTTATGACGGCTCGGGAAAAGCCGCCGGCGTTCATGTTTTTGTCAACGGGAAACGCCAGGCGATCACTGTCATCAAAGACGCGCTGTCGGGCGACATTCGCACGAAGGCGCCATGGGAACTGGGCCGGCGGCATAATGCCGACGTGATGAAGCTCGCGCGGTTTCAGGATGTTCGCGTGTACAGTCGGGCGCTGAGCGATGACGAGGCGGTACGCGTGCCGCGAGAAGACTACGCGGCGGAGTTGTATGGAATGCCAAGCGATCGGTGGAACGTCGATCAGCGTCACGCGGCGACGCAATTTTATTTTGATCAGGTTGATGACACCTCACGGAATCTACGGCGCGAGCTGGCGACACTGACGGCGAAGCTCAGTGCACTGTCCAAAGATGGCAATCAGACGATGGTGGCCGCCGATACCGATGAACTTCCACTGGCATATGTGCTGACGCGCGGCGCTTACACGGCCCGAGCACAGCGGGTGACGGCAGACGTGCCGGCGTTCTTGCATGGGACGCATGCGGTGGACGCCGATCGGCTCGGGCTGGCGCGATGGACGGTCAGTGATGAGAATCCGCTGACGGCTCGCGTGATCGTCAATCGCATGTGGCAGGAGCTGTTCGGCGTCGGGCTCGTCGATACGCCGGGCGATTTTGGAATGATGGGAAGCCGGCCGTCGAATCCGGATTTGCTTGACTGGCTCGCGGTGGAATTCCACGAAAGCGGCTGGGATGTCAAGCATATGTATCGCCTGATGGTGACATCGGCGGCATATCAGCAGTCGGCGGTTGTGTCGCCACAACTCTTGGACATTGATCCGCAGAATCGCTGGTTGGCGCGCGGGGCGCGGTTTCGGATGGATGGAGAGATGCTGCGCGATTCGGCGCTCGAAGCTTCGGGGTTGCTCGTTGAGGAGATCGGTGGCGCCGGGGTGAAGCCCTATCAGCCGCCGGGTGTTTGGGAGGCGGTGCGCGGGCTGGCGACGAAGCCGCAGACGTGGATTCAGGATCACGGGGCCGGGACGTATCGCAGGTCGATCTACACGTTCTGGAAACGGCAAGCTCCGCCGCCCGACATGCTGGCGCTGGACTCGCCGATGCGCGACATGGCGTGCACGCGGCGCGATCGCACGGATACGCCGTTGCAGGCGCTGGTTCTGTGGAACGATACGCAGTGGGTGGAAGCCGGGCGTATCCTGGCGGCTCGGGCGATCGATGCGACGACGAACGATCACGATCGGTTGAACTTCATCGCCCGCGCGATTTTGTGCCGGCCATTGGATAATGAGGAAAGCGCGATCTTCCTTGGCTCGCTCAAGGAGTTTCGCGCCAAGTTTGAAGCGTATCCGAAAGCCGCCGCCGCACTGGCTGGCGTTGGCGACGCACACGGGCCGACATCGCCCGAAGCCGCCGCGTGGGGCATGGTGGCGATGCAGATTTTCAACACGGACGAGGCGCTGAACAAGTAATCTCGCAAGGCATCGCTCATGAAACAACATCATCTTTGCACGGATACAGAGAACGTCGCGATGCCGGTTGATCCGACGCTGCGCCGGGAGTGGCTCAAGCTGGAAACGCGCCGGCGATTTCTTGGGCGCGCGGGAACCGTGCTCGGATCGGCGGCGCTGGCGACGCTGCTTCAATCGCAGAATGCCTTCGCGACTGAAACCGCGCCGGCGATCCGATTTCCAAACTTCGCGCCGCGCGCCAGGCGGGCGATTTACCTGTTCATGTCAGGGGGTCCGCCGCAGCAGGATTTGTGGGACTACAAGCCGCAGATGGACGCGTGGTATGACAAGGATCTTCCCGAATCCGTTCGCGGCGGCCAGCAACTGACGGGAATGACCGCGGCACAGGCGCGGTTTCCCGTCGCGCCGTCACACTTCAAATTTTCGCGCCATGGCCAACAGGGAACCTGGATCAGCGAGCTGCTGCCGTGGACGTCGAAGATCGTTGATGAGCTGACGATCGTGAAATCGCTCTACACGGATGCGATCAACCACGAGCCGGCCCAGCTTCTGATGAACACCGGCAACATGGTAACCGGCAAGCCGAGCATGGGGGCATGGCTGTCGTACGGACTCGGCAGCTTGAATGATAACTACCCGACGTATGTCGTGATGACGTCGAAAATTCCGCAGGGCGTGAACCCGCAGCCGATCAGCGCCAAGTTCTGGGGCGCGGGATTTCTTCCGTCGCAGCATGCCGGCGTCGCGCTGCGATCGAGCGGCGATCCGGTGCTTTACCTCAGCAATCCGCCGGGCGTGGATTCGGCTACGCGCCGCGCGATGCTCGACGGCGTCGACAAGTTCAACGAACTGACGAGCCGGCACTTTGGCGATCCGGAAACGCACGCCCGCGTTGCACAATATGAGATGGCGTTTCGCATGCAGACATCGGTGCCCGGATTGCTCGACCTATCGGATGAGCCGGCGTCAACGTGGGATCTCTATGGGCCGGACGCGAAGGAGCCGGGCACGTTTGCTTACAACTGCCTGCTGGCCCGGCGGATGGCCGAGCGGAACGTTCGCTTCACGCAGATTTATCATCGCGGCTGGGATGTGCACAGCGATGTGGTGACGCTGCTGCCGCGACTGTGCGCCCATGTCGATCGCGCGTGCTATGCACTCGTCACCGATCTCAAACAACGCGGCTTGCTGGATGACACGCTGGTGATCTGGGGCGGCGAATTTGGCCGGACGATCTACAGCCAGGGCGGCTTATCGAAGCAGAACTACGGGCGCGACCACCATCCAAAATGCTCGACCGCGTGGATGGCCGGCGGCGGCTGCAAGCCGGGCGTGCAGTTCGGGTTGACTGATGATTTCAGTTACAACATCGCTGAGAATCCGGTTCACGTGCGCGATTTCCACGCGACGATTTTGAATTGCCTGGGAATCGATCACGAGAAGCTGACGTTCAAGTTCCAGGGGTTGGATCAGAAGCTGACAAGCGTGATCTCGGCGAAAGTGGTGACGCCGTTGCTTGGCTAGCGAATCCCCAAGTTTCACCTAACCCTACCGTGGTGAAGAATCAATGAAAGTGGAGAAGCGCGACATTCCGGGGACGCGGCTTAAACCCGAGCTCGAACGAAACACGATTCGTAGCATACGAGCGAAATGGAACGTTCCGCTTGTAAATTACTACGGACCCCGTGAACATCGACCCGCTTCGTTGTGGTCTCGGTTACCAGAGTCATCGCTGGAAACAGATCGATCAGTTCTTTGCAAGATTTCCGGGAAAGACGATCGGTACTTTCTGTACATAGAAGATCCCTACCCTGGCATGATCTATGAAGCGGCGCTCGAAGAGATCGTTGGGTATTTACTAAGTGTTCCCGAATATGGGTTTCGGCCGTCGCATTATATCGTTCCGACAAACTTGAATTGGCTTGTCGCGCATACTGACGAAGAGATCAAATCAGGGCATCTGGTGCTGTTTGACGGCCCTGTCCCACTCTCCATCGCTTAGAAGCGGTTTCAGAACCGGATAATAGACTCATTTAAGCGACTTTCCTTTGTTCGGTGAGATGCTGGAGTTTGTTCACGCAGATCACACAGCAGGCGAGTTCGTTGAATGCCTGCCA
>Ga0182024_10008035_pt1 | contig 22472 bp, 24 predicted proteins | sample P32metaG_FD_120480 | JGI IMG/M metagenome (GOLD analysis project Ga0182024, IMG submission 120480) | Permafrost microbial communities from Stordalen Mire, Sweden - P3-2 metaG (Illumina Assembly) | ecosystem: Environmental > Terrestrial > Soil > Wetlands > Permafrost | place: Sweden: Stordalen... | reverse complement strand
TGGCGGCGCGCGCGGCCAAGGTCAACGCGGTGGGCGTCGTCGGCCTCGTGGAGAACATGCCGTCGGGCTCGGCGCAGCGCCCCGGCGACATCGTGACCTCGATGTCGGGCCAGACGATCGAGGTGCTGAACACCGACGCCGAGGGAAGGCTCGTCCTCGCCGACGCGCTCTGGTACTGCCAGGACCGCTTCAAGCCGGCGCTGATGGTCGACCTCGCGACCCTGACCGGAGCGATCATCGTCGCGCTCGGCCACGACCATGCCGGGCTCTTCGCCAATGACCATCCGCTCGCCGAGCGCCTCATCGCCGCCGGCAAGGCGGTCGGCGAGAAATTGTGGCGCCTGCCGCTCGACGAGGCCTACAACCGGGCGATCGACAGCGATGCCGCCGACGTCAAGAACATCGCCGGCGACCGCGCCGCCGGCAGCATTATCGGCGCGCAATTCGTTCAACGCTTTGTCAACAAGGTGCCATGGGCGCATCTCGACATCGCCGGGGTCGCCTGGTCGAAAAAGGATGCGCCGACCGTGCCGAAAGGCGCGACCGCGTTCGGCGTGCGCCTGCTCGACCGCTTCGTGTCCGACTATTATGAAAAGGATTGAGCGCCGCTGTGGCCGAAATCGGCTTCTATCACCTGCTGTCGACACCGCTGGAACGCGCGCTGCCGCGTCTCCTGGAGCGCGCCGCGGGGCAGGGGCACCGCATCGTCGTCCAAGCGGGCTCGCCGGAGCGCGTCGAGCACCTGAACGCGCTGTTGTGGACCTTTGACGAGGCCGGGTTTCTGCCGCATGGCTCGGCGCGGGACGGCAACCCGGCGGCGCAGCCGATCTGGCTGACCCACCAGGCGGAAAACCCGAACGGCGCGGCGATCCTCTTTCTCGTCGACGGCGTCGCGGCCGACGATCTCGACGGCTTCGCCCGCTGCATCGATATGTTCGACGGCAACGACCCCGAGGCCGTCACGGCGGCGCGCGACCGCTGGCGCGCCGCGGCGAGCGCCGGCCACACGCTGACCTACTGGCAGCAGACCGGGAAGGGCTGGGAGAAGAAGGCCTAGCGACCGCGCGGATTTCGCCCTTTATCCCCTTACCGGAGTCAAATGCGGGGGAGGCGCAATGACGGGCGGCGGGGAGATCGGGGTGAGGCACCGGCCCGCATAGACGATGTCTCTGCCGTTGCTGAATTGCGGGCCGGACGGCGTCGGCGCATCGGGGACGAAGCGTCGGGTATCGACCACATAACCGTCCGCGCACATATCGTGTGCCTTGAGCGCCGCGACGAGCCAGCCTTGGCGGATGCGTTCGGCGGCGCCGTCGTCGTTCTCGGTCATCACCGTACTGGTGTGCGCGCTATAGAGAAACGAGCCCGGTCCGGTCGCGGTGAAGCCTTCATGCCGGTCGCTGCCGACGCATCCGGTCAGGGAGAGCAGACCGACCGGAAGGAGACAAACAAGAGCAAGCGCGCGCATCGGTCGGGTCTCCGCATCCTGGACCGTCTTCTAATCCCCGATTCCGCGCCGCAGGGCAAGCGGCGGCGATGGCGGCTTCCCGATTCCGGCGGTATAAGCCGCGCGCGGAAGAACCACGGGCCGGGTGATCGCATGACGGCGGAGCAACGATTTGGCCGCGCCATCGGGTTTGTCGCCGGCGCGATTCTGGTGCTTGCCTCGGTCGCCGCGGCGGCGCAAGACGAGCCGAAATCGTCGGCGAGCTCCGAGCCGACGGCAAAACCGGCCCCGGCCTTGCCGGCCCCCGCCTTGCCGGCCCCCGCCTTGCCGGCCCATGTCGAGACGCATCATACGATCCAGCTCGGCCAGCGCGGCCTCGATTATCGCGCGATCGCCGAAACCATCGCGCTCAGCGACGACAAGGGCGACAAGACCGCATCGGTGTTCACGATCGCCTATCTCGCCGATGCGCAGCCGGGGCAGACGCGGCCGGTCGCCTTCCTGTTCAACGGCGGGCCGGGCGCCGCGGCGGTGTTCCTGCAGCTTGGCGCGGTCGGGCCGCGCATCATGGAGCCGACGCCGACCGGCGTGGTGCCGAACCCGCCCGTGCGGATCGTCGACAACCCGTCGACCTGGCTCAACTTCACCGATCTGGTCTTTGTCGATCCGGTGGGTACCGGATTCAGCCGCGGCGACGGCAAGGACGACAATCCGAGCAAACGGTTCTGGAACGTCAAGGCCGACATCGATTCGCTCGATACGGTGGTGCGGTTATGGCTGACCAAGCACGAGCGCTGGGGCAGCCCGGTCTATCTGGTCGGCGAGAGCTATGGCGGGTTCCGCGTCGCGGCGATGGCGAAGAGCCTGGAGCGCGACGAAGGCATCATCCCGAACGGCATCGTGATGATTTCGCCGGCGCTCGATACCACGTTGCTCAATCCCGACCCCGCCGATCTCGTCTACGCGGCGGTCGAACTGCCGGCCTATGCGGCGACCGTCGCGGCGCTCGCGGGCAATGGCAATTTCGACGCCGCGCCGGTCGAGCGGTTCGCGCTGTCCGACTATCTCACGGGGCTTGCCGCGATGAAGGGCGTGCCGCCGCCGGGCGACCCCTTCATCGCCAAGGTGGCGGCGACGATCGGCCTGCCCGAGGACATCGTCCGGCGCGAGCGCGGCTGGGTCGGCTGGGATATCTTTGTCCATGAGCTGCGCCGTGACCGAAACGAAGTGCTCAGCCCTTATGACGCGACCATCACCCGCGCGGCGCTGGCCAACCCGTATGACCATACTGCCGGCGATCCGGTGCTCGACAATGCGATCGCCGCCTATACCGCCGCGTTCAACGCCTACGCGCCGGACGGGCTCGGCTACCACACCGAGCTGCAGTATCGGGTGCTGCCGCTCACGATCAGCCGGCAGTGGAATTTTGACGGCGCGCGCGAGGGGCAGGACGGGCTCGGCCTCGCGCTGTCCGGGTTGCAGACCGCGCTGCTCGACCACCCGGCGACCAAGGTGCTGATCGCCAATGGCCGCTACGATCTGGTGACGCCGTATCTCGCCTCGCGCTGGTTGATCGATCAGCTCGCGATCCCGGCCGCGGTGCGCGACGCGATCAGCCTCAAGGTCTATGACGGCGGGCATATGATGTACATGCGGCCGCAATCGCGCCAGGCGCTCGCCGCCGACGTGGCCGCGCTCTTCGCCGCCGCCAAATCGCCCTAGGGAAAGGCGATCTTCGGCGGGCGGCGGACCGCCTCGATCATCCGCTCGAGCGCGGCGGTGAGCGCGTCGGCGGCCTGCGGGCCGGCTTCGAGATGGCGCAGGGCCAGCGCCGCCGCCTCGATCGTCGACAGCGCGTCGCCCCTCGGTTCGCGCCGCACCTGGCCGAGCCGCGCCGGGCGCGGCGGGTCGAGCACCATGCGGTGCAGCTTCAACAGCCAGGGATTGCGCCACCACAGCGTCTTCGCCTGGCTCCACGTGCCGTCGAGCAGGACGATGCCGCGCAAGCCGCCGAGGATCGCGCTCGGGTCCTCGACCGACTTGCCGTGCCGGTCGAGCAGCGCCAGCTCACGCCGCTTGGCGGTGGGGTCCGGCCGCGCCGCGCCGAGATGCAGCACCGCCCAGCGCTTCGGCTCGGCCGAGGCGCCGATGACCCGCGCCAGCCCCGGCCACGAGAGGCCGACCACCAGCTTCGACCGACGCAATGTCGCGCACAGGAGCGGCGCGGTCGACAGCGCCTCGCGCCGCTCCTGGGGATGCTGCAGGATCAGCACGAAGACGCGGTTGTCGATCGAGTCGGCCATGTACAAACACTATACTCGCGCTTCGGCCGATGTCCTTCCTCGCGCCGGCAAGCCGGGATATCCTCGGCCCAACAATGCGCCCCGGGACCCGTCAACTCTTGATCTCGCTGATCGTCGCTTGCGCGATGTTCATGCAGAACATGGATTCGACGGTCATCGCGACGGCCCTGCCGGTGATCGCGCGCTCACTGAACGAAAGCCCGCTGCGCCTCAACGTGGCGATCACCTGTTACCTGCTGAGCTTGGCCGTGTTCGTGCCGATCAGCGGCTGGACCGCAGACCGGCTCGGGGCGCGCCGCGTGTTCAGCGCGGCGATCATCGTGTTCACCTTGGGCTCGATCGGCTGCGGCCTGTCGAACTCGTTGCCGATGCTTGTCGTCTCGCGCATTGTCCAGGGCATGGGCGGGGCGATGATGGTGCCCGTCGGCCGGCTGGTGCTGCTGAAGACCGTGCCGCGCTCCGAGATCGTGCGGGCGATGTCCTATGTCAGCCTGCCGGCGATGCTGGGGCCGGTGACCGGGCCGCCGCTCGGCGGGTTCATCGCCACCTACGGATCGTGGCGCTGGATATTCTTCATCAACATCCCGATCGGGATCATCGGCCTCATTCTGATCAACCTCTTCATCGAGGATTTTCGCGAGACCGGTGCCCGGCCCTTCGATCTGCGCGGTTTCGTGCTGACCGGGATCGGGCTGGCGAGCCTCGCCTTCGGTTTCGAGACGATCGGCCGTGGCGCCGTGCCGGCGACGGTTACGTTCGGATTGCTGGCGGTTGGCGCGATCTGCGTGGTGTTCTATGTCCGCCATGCGAAGCGGGTCGAGTTCCCGGTCATCGATCTCGCGCTGATGCGCATCCCGACCTACGCGGCGGCGACGATCGGGGGGTTCCTGTTCCGCATGGGGATGGGCGCGCTGCCTTTCCTGCTGCCGATGATGCTGCAAATCGGGTTTGGGCTGAGCGCGCTGAACTCCGGGCTGCTGACCTTCGCCAGCGCCGCCGGCGCGATGACGATGAAGTTCGGGGTCAATACGATCATCCGTACCTTCGGCTTCCGTGCGGTGATGTGCGGCAATGCGGTGATCAGCGCCGGGTTTCTCTTCGCCTACGCCTTCTTTCAGTCGACGACGCCGCATGTCGTGATCTTCCTGGCGCTGCTCGCCGGCGGGTTCTTCCGCTCGCTGCAGATGACCAGCATCAACTCGCTGAGCTATGCCGACGTGCCTCCGGCGATGCTGAGCCGCGCCACCAGCCTCACTAGCATGTGCCAGCAATTGTCGCAGGCGGTTGGCGTGGCCACCGGGGCGCTGCTGCTCTTCGTGTTCATCGCGCTGCGCGGTGAGGCGCAGCCGACGGCGCTCGACTTCTCGTTCGCCTTCGCCGCGGTCGGCTGCATCGGCATGCTGTCGGTGCCGTTTTTTCTGAAGATGTCGCCCGATGCCGGGTCGGAGGTCAGCGGCCGCGGCAAGCTGGCTCAGTCGTGAGCCGGCGGCTGCGGCTGCTCGCCTGGAACATCCGCCAGGGCGGCGGCTCGCGCTTGGCGGCGATCACCGAGGCGCTGGCGCGGCACGACGCCGATGTGCTGGTGCTGTCGGAATATCGCGGTGGCGATTCGGCGCTGCGCTTGCGCGAGGCGCTGGCGCGGCTCGGCTACCCGCACATCACCGCGCCCTTGCCGCCTCCCGGCAAGAGCGGCGTTCTGGTCGCCGCGCGCCGGCGGTTTCGCACCCACGCGCCACTCGACGACGCGCTGCCCGAGCCCTACCGGCTGGTCCATGTCGAGATCGGCAAGCTCTCGCTGTGCGGCGTCTACATGCCAAACCTGCTGGCCAAGGTGCCCTATTGGGAAGCGGTCGTCGCGAGCCTGTCCGGCAGAGCCGATGGGCACGCGCTGGCGATCGGCGACTTCAACACCTGCCGTGCCTATGTCGACGAGCCGGGCGCGATCGACCGTTGTGCGTATTTCCTAGATCGGATCGCCGAGATCGGGTTTTGCGACCTGTGGCGTCAGCGTTATCCCGAGGGGCGAGAATTCTCCTGGTTCAGCCATCGCGGCAACGGGTTTCGCATCGACCATGCATTCCTGTCGCCGGCCCTGGCGAAACGCGCCGGGCCGGTGCGCTATTCGCACGATGAGCGGCTCAGCGGCCTGTCGGACCACTCGCCGCTCATTCTCGATTTGCCGAGTTAGAATGGAATAGCGATTAGCCCGGCCGCGCCTTCTTCATCTCGGGCGGCAGGTCATCGCGCCAATTGCGCCCGGTGTCCCAGCCCCAGGCGCGGATCGCGTTACGCTCCTTGATCACGTCCTCGATCTCGGCATCGATCGCGGCGATCGGGCGGTCGCCGTTCGCCTTTTCCAGGTACAGCTTGTAGAGCCGGTCCCAGATGATGGTCAGCCGCTCGCCCTGCTCGGGGGTGAACGGTGGAAAGAAAGGCTCGGCCTCGGCCATGTCGGCTCCGTCCAATGCGTGACGATGACGACCGCAGCCTAGAACGGGAGTGGTTAGCAGCCTGTTAAGATTGCCCTCTTACTCGCCATCCGCCGCGATCGCCTCGCGCATGCCGCCGAGTTGCCGGCGGATAAGCCGAGCATAGAGCCCGTTGCGTGCGACCAGCTCGGCGTGGCTGCCGATCTCTATGATGTGTCCGCGGTCGAGCACGACCAGGAGATCCGCGTTGCGCACGGTCGAGAGCCGGTGGGCGATGACGATCGTCGTGCGCTCGCGCATCAGCGCGTCGAGCGCGGTGCGTACCTGCGCCTCGCTGACCGCGTCGAGATGCGAGGTCGCCTCGTCGAGCACCAGGGTTGGCGCGTTCTTGAGGAAGGCGCGAGCGATCGCGACCCGCTGGCGCTGGCCGCCCGACAATTGCACGCCGCGCTCGCCGACGCGCGTGTCGAGCCCTTCTGGCAGCGAGATGACAAATTCCGACAGCGCCGCCTGGTCGAGCGCCCGGTAGATCGCCTTCTCGTCGGCGTCGGGGCGGGCGAGGGCGACATTGGCGCGCAGGCTGTCGTTGAACAGGTAGGTATCCTGCGATACCAGCGAGACGCGGCCGCGTAGGTGGTCGAGCTCGAAATCCCGCAAATCGACGCCGTCGATCAGGATGTCGCCGGCGCTCGGGTCCCAGAAACGCAGCAGCAAATTGGCGAGCGTCGTCTTGCCGGCGCCCGAGGGGCCGACGATCGCCAGTGTCGCGCCCGCCGGTATGTTCAGCACGACATCCTGCAGCGCCGGGCGCCGCGCGCCGGGATAGGCGAAATCGACAGCCTCGAAACGGATCGCCGAGCCGCCGACCGGCGCCGGCGGATGCAGCGTTCCGTCGACCACCGTCGGCCGCTCGTGATGCACCGCGAAGAGCCGTCGGGTCGAGGCGATCGTGTCGGCAAGCTGGCGGCTGACCTGGGCGATCTCGGAGATCGGCAGGAACGACGACAGCGACAGCAGGATCAGCAAGGGCAGCATCGTCGCCGCAAGCTGGCCTTCGGCGACCAGGGCCGCGCCGACGATCGCGACCGCCAAACCGCCGAGACCGGTGCAGATTTCGAGCTGCGCGGTTTGCGCCGTCAGATCGCCGAGCAGCTGCAGCCGGACGGTCAGATAGTCGTCGACCGCCGCCATGAACCCCTCGCGCCGCTGTCCGACGGCCTGGAACGCGACGAGGTCGGAGAGACCCTGAATCGTCTCGGTCACATAGCCGGCGAGGAGGCCGAGCCGGTCGCGGGCCACCGCGCCGAGCCGGTCGATCTTCGTCCGCATCACCCACGGCGCCAGCGCGGCGTAGAGGATGAAGGGCAGGATCGCCAGCGCGATCGGCCAGGCGACGAAGAACAGCGTCAAGAGGACGGTCGCCGGCACCAGGATCGCCACCAGCGCCGGCGCTACGGTATGGGCGAAGAAATATTCGACCGTCTCGATGTCCTGCGCCGCGAGCGCGATCAGATCGCCCGAGCGGCGACGCACCAGATAGGCCGGCGCCAGCGTGTCGAGCTTGCGGAACAAATCGATCCGCATCTCGGCCAGCAGGCGATAGGCGATGTCGTGTGCCAGCCACGATTCGATCCAGTGCAGGATGCCGGCGAGCGGCGCCAACAGGCCGAGCAGGATCAAGAGATAGCCGAACGGGGCACCGGTCTTGACCGCCGCGACCGCCAGCGCGCCGATGATCCCCACGCCGATGAACGCGGCGACCCGGCTGATGCCGGCGCCGACGACGATCGCGAACTTGCGGCGCCACGGCTTGATGATCTCCATCAGCGTCGCCAGCGTCTTGACCCAGCCGACCTGAGCCGCCGCCGCGGCGGCCGCGACCGGTGCCTCCTCGCCGTAATCGGTGGTCTCATCGCCGCCGCTGCCGCTCAACGCCGGCAATTCGTCGAGGGCGAGGGTGTCGTCGCCGCGCTCCTCGGCTTGCGCGCCCATCAGCCGGCGATACGCCCCGTCCTGGCGGATCAGGGTCGCGTGGCTTCCCTGCTCGACGATCTTGCCGCGGTCGAGCACGAGGATGCGGTCGGCGCCGATCACGCTCGACAGGCGGTGCGCCAGGATCAGCGTCGTGCGGCCTTGCGCCAGGCGGTCGATCCCTTCCTGGATCACCGCTTCGTTCTCGGCGTCGACCGAGCTTAGCGCCTCGTCGAGTATCAGGATCGGCGAGTCGCGCAGGAGGGCGCGGGCGATCGCCAGGCGCTGGCGCTGCCCGCCCGACAGGTTGACGCCGCGCTCGCCGAGCATCGTCTGGTAGCCCTGCGGCAGCGCCAGGATGAACTCATGCGCGTTGGCATCGCGCGCGGCGGCTTCGAGTTCGTCCGCCGTGGCGGCGGGCCGGCCGAGCCGCAGATTGTCCTCGACCGTGCCGTGGAACAAATAGGTGTCCTGGTGGACGACGGCGATCTGCGCGCGCAGCGTCTCGGGATCGAGGTTGCGCAGATCGAGGCCGCCGATCCGCACCGCGCCCGCTTGCGGGTCGAAGAGCCGCAGCAGCAGCCGAGCGACGGACGATTTTCCCGAGCCGCTCGGGCCGACGATGCCGATCTTCTCGCCGGCGGCGACCGCGAACGACAGCGAATCGTGCGCCGCGCGCCGGCCGCCCGGATAGGCGAAGGACACGTTGTCGAACTCGATGGTCGGCGCGAGCGGCCTCTCGCTAGCGTCCGTGGCGTGGGCCGGCACCAGCGGCTCGGCTTCGAGCAACGCGGTGATCCCGGCCGCCGCCGACTGCCCAACCATGCCCTGATGCAGCACCGAACGCAGGTCGCGCAGCGGGCGGAACACCTCGGTGCCCGCCATCAGCACGATGAGCAGCGCGGTGATGCTCATCTCGCCCTGCGCGACGCGCCACACCCCGAGCCCCAGCGCCGCCGCCGCGCCGATCGCAATCCCGGCATCGGTGATGCCGCGCGTCATGACGCTGGTCGACAGCACCTTCATCGTGGTGTTCGACAGCTCGCGCGCCCGCTCCGCGAGCCGGTTGCCGTAGGCGGTGCTCTGGCCGAACGCCTTCAGGGTCGGCAGACCCTGCACCGCGTCGAGGAACTCCGAGCCGAACGCCTTCATCGCCGCCTGGCGCAGCCGGTTCCGGCCGCTCTCGACCTTGTTCCAGATCGTCGGCGCGATCAGCGTCACCAGCGCCGCGATCAGCATCACCGTCGCGACCGGCAAATCCCACCACAGGATGAACAGGAAGATCGCGATCGGCGTCAGCGCCGCGACGCAGACCTGCGGCACGTATTGGCCAAAGAACGTCTGTAGTTGCTCGACCCCGTCGACGACCGACAGCATGACCCCACCGGTGCGCTCGCCGGCGAACCACGCCGGGCCCAATTCCGCGATCTTGTCGTAGAGCCGGCCGCGCAGATCGGTCTGCACCTGCGCCGCGGTCTGGTGCGCGATCAGCGTGCGGTAATGGTCGAGCAGGCCGCGCATCACCACCGCCATCGCGACGCCGGTCGCGGCGATCGCGATGGACAGGAAGCCGGAACCCGCGAACACCCGCGCGAGCATCGTGCCGAGCAGCGTGAAGCGGGCGATGCCGAACGCGGCGGCGCACAGCCCGATCAGGATCGCCAGCGCGATCCGCCCGCGCAACCCCCGTGTCAACTGCCATAGGCGTCGGTCGAAATACATCAGCGTGTCTTTTCTTCCGAATTGGCCGCCCGTTGCGCGTCGTTGAGCGTCCGCGGGTCCTCGACATCGACCGTGAGATGCTCCGTCGGCCGCGGTGTCGCGGTCACGATGCTCACCCCGTTCGGGGCATGAAAGCGGTGCCAGGTGTTTTGCGGCACCACCGCCACCATCCCGGCGCTCAGCTCGTGGGTTTGCAGACCCTCGTCGGTCATCAGATGAAGCGTCGTGGCGCCCTCAACGATCTGCACCAACTCGTCGCCGTTCGGGTGCCGCTCCCACGCGGCATCCCCCGAAAACTTGGCGCTGTAGATGTTGCCGTCGCGGTACGGCGCCAGCGTAACGAAAGCCCCCGTCGCCTTGCGCTCGGCCTCGGTCGACTGCGGCCGGCGTCCGCGCATCATCGGCATCTTGCCGAGGGTGCCCTTGAGATCGAGGATCGCGACCATCTGTTCCTCCCTCCGTGGTTTGACGATACTGCCACATATCGGCCGGTAAGCGTTGCCCCGTCCGCTACTCGAGGGTCCGCGGATCGTCGACATGGACGGAAGGATGGTCGGTCGGCTGCGGCGTCGCCGTCATCAGCGTCACGCCACCACGCGAATCGAACCGGTGCCAAATCCCCCGCGGCACGACCGCGATCATGCCGGCCGCCAGCGCCAAGGCCTGCGGTCCTTCATCGGTCATCAGATGCAGGGTCGCCGCGCCGTCGAGGATATGCACGAGCTCGTCACCGTTGCGGTGACGTTCCCATCCGCCTTCGCCGGCGAATTTAGTGGTGAAGATGGCTCCGTCGCGATACGGCGCGAGCTGCGCGGAAGAACCCTGTCGCTCCGCTCTGGTCGTCTGCGGCGTCCGCTCGTCGAGCATCTTCAGCTTGGCAAGCTCGGACGCCAGATCGATGACGGTGACCATCGGTTATTCTCCCAATTGTCCGTCGCGGCAGGAGCGCGGCATCGAAATCATACCGCTACGTTTTGATTTCGGTGACCATCAATTTCGGGAACGTGCGATACGATTCCGTGTCGGAGAACTTCCGCCTGCCATGATGAGGGCCAACAGCGATGGGGAGCACGTATCGACTTGCCGTTCGCAGGTGAGCCCGATATCGGCAAGCAGCCGGTCGTCGAGCCGCGCGAGGCTGTGGCGCTCGCGCGCCTGTTCCCGCCGATGGGCGATGATTGTGAAAACGCGCCCGATTTGGCTAAAAGCGGAATTTAGCGATGAAGAGCCGGCGAACGGTAGTTGACGAGCGATGGCGGGCATTGCGGCCTCCGTTGGCGAAATTGATCCTCGCTTCGCCCCATAATTTAGTGATACAGTTCATTATCTCAATTCGACAAAATTGAGAGATAACGATACAGGATTGTATCATGGTCGCTCTCGATGAGGCGCCCGTCGCGGGTGCGGAATTTCGTCGTGCGCTGCAGGATCGGCGCGGAACCGTCGCCGCGCCCAACGCCTCGGCCGGGGTGATGGACTGGGATGACGTGCGCGTGTTTCTTGCCGTCGCCCGGCACGGCTCGCTGCGCGCCGCCGGCCGCGCGCTCGGGCTGAGCCAGCCGACGATCGGCCGCCGCCTGGCCACGTTCGAAGCGACATTTGGCGGGCCAACCTTGTTTGATCGGTTGCCCGAGGGGCTGCGCCTCAATGCCGCCGGGGAGAAACTGGTTCCGGCGGCGGAAAGCGTCGAGCGGGCCGCGCTGATGCTGGAACGCCGCCGTGCGGCGGCGTCGCCGGTGCTGAGCGGGACGGTGCGGGTCTCCGTCGGCGAATGGGCCGCGGGGTTTCTCGCACGTTGTCTTTCCGACTCAGGGCCGACGGCGCTGCCGGCCGGGATTACGCTGGAGCTGGTCGAATCGCGGCAGACGGCGAACCTCGCGCGCCGCGAAGCCGATCTTGCGGTGCGCCACCACCCGCCCGAAAGCGGCGATCTCTACGTCGCCAAGGTTGGCGTCTTTGCTTGCGCCGTGTATCGCCGGCGCGGCTCCACCAGCGATGCTTGGGTCACCTACACCGAGGAGCAGGCGCATTACGCGACGGCGCGCTGGGTGCAGCAGCAGATCGACAAGACCGGCGGCGCGGTCGCGCTGCGCGCATCGGGCATGACGATGCAGCTGGCCGCGATCCGCGCCGGCAGCGGGCAGGGGGTTCTGCCGTGCTACGCCGCGGACGATGATCCGCTTCTGGAGCGATTGACCCCGCCGGTGCCGGAGATCGCCGCCGAATATTCGGTCATCGTCCATCGCGACCTGCGCAGAGCCGTTTGCGTGCGCGCGGTGATCGACTGGGTCCGCCGCGCCTTTGCCGAGCAGCGCGACGCGCTCGCCGGCGTCCGTTAGGATCGCTCCGGCAACGAGGGGGCCCGACCATGCATCGAGTGTTGATCACCGGCGCCGGCGGCGGCATCGGCCGCGGCCTGCGCGAGACCTTGCGCGGCGTCTACCCGCTGCTGCGCCTCTCCGACCGGGTGCCGATCGCCGCCGCGCGCGACGGCGAGGAGGTCGATCAGACGGAACTAGCCGACATGGCATCGGTCGAGCGCATGGTCGCCGGCTGTGACGGCATCATCCATCTCGGCGGCATCTCGGGCGAGAATACCTGGGAGAAGATTCTCGAAGGCAACATCGTCGGGCTCTACAACATTTTCGAGGCGGCGCGTCGCGCCGGGGTCAAGCGCATCGTCATGGCGACCTCGAACCATGCGGTGGGTTTTTATCCCCGCGCCCAGACGATCGATCACCAAGTCACGGTCCGCCCCGACAGCCGCTATGGCGTATCGAAAGCGTTCAGCGAGGCGCTCGCCAGCCTCTATTCCGACAAGCACGGCATCGGTTTCCTGTGCGTGCGCATCGGCAATTACGGCACGCGGCCGATCGACAGCCGGCGCCTGGCGATCTGGGTCAGCCCGCGCGACCTGACCCAGCTGGTGCGCATCGGGCTGGAGCACCCGGATGTGCGCTACGAGATCGTCTATGGCGTCTCGGACAATCAGCGCTCGTGGTACGATAACGCAAACGCCTACCGGCTCGGCTACAAGCCGGAAGACGATTCCGAGCCGCAAGCGGCCCAGGTGCTCTCCGCCGAAGCCGGCCAGCCAAAAAACCCGATCGCCGAGAAATACCAGGGCGGTACGTTTTGCGCCGAGGAATACGCCGCGGAGAGCGAACGGACCTAGGCGGCGCTAGAGCGAAACGTGGGTAAGTTCAGTCGCCTGCCTCTTTCTTGTCGCTTCCCGGCGAAAGCCGGGACCCACTTTTCTGCACCGGTGACGATTGGCCAGTGGACCCCGGCTTTCGCCGAGGAGCGGGAAAGGAGGTCGAAGATCACGGCCCGCCCCAGTGCTGCTGCCAGCGCGGGATAACCTCGGGGTTGCAGACATAGCGCGGCACCTGCCCGGCGAGCAGCCTGCGCACATTCTCGACCGCCACATCGGGTAGACGGCCGTAAGCTTCTTGCGTGTGGCCCACCATGTGAGGGGTGAGTATCGCGTTCGGCAGATCGCGCAGCGGACTGTGCGGCGGAAGCGGCTCGGTCGTGAAGGCATCCAACGCAAGTCTCAGGTCGGGCCGCTGCCTGGCGAGCTCGCACAGCACCGGCTCATCGATGATCGCCCCGCGCGCCGTATTCACCAGCACGGCCCCTTCCTTCAGAAGGCGGAGTCGGCCGGCATTCAACAGGCCGGCGCTATCGCTGTTCAGGGTCGCGAGCACGCAGACGATATCGCTGGTGCGCAGCAAGGCTTCCAGCCCGACAAAACGGACATCGCCCGGCACTTGGTCGGGGACCCGCCTTGTGTAAGCCTGGATCGTTACGTTCCAGCCGGCAAGCCGTGCGGCCGTTGCGCGCGCGATCTGACCAAATCCGATCATCCCGACGGTCTTGCCGCCGAGCATTCGGGCGCTCATGTGCGCGGGTCGAGCCCGGTTCTCGCGCAACACCGCTTCGGTGCCGTGCAGATCGTAGAGGGCTGCGAGCATCAATAGGATGGTTGCCTCGGCCATGCCCTCGATGTTCTCCGTGATCTGCCCATTGGCCACCAGGATGCCCAGTTCCGTGGCCGCCGCGATGTCGAAACCCTCGACGCCGGTGGTGGGCGATACGATCCCGCGCAGGCGGTTGGCCGACCCCATGAGCGCTCGGGAACAGGTAAACCCCGATGGGGCGACCAAGGCGTCTACACCGGTCAAGCCGGCGTCCGCATCGTGAAACGCGGCGAAATCCTTATAGAAAACAACATCGTGTCCCAGCCCGCGCAGCCGCTCCGCGATGTCCGTGAGCAGGCTCGCCGAGCGCGGCCTGCTTACCGCGACAATCCGAGACTGGGTCATTCTTCTCTGCTCCTCGACCCATTTGCGGGAGCGGTAAAATTAACGCGTCAGCCGCCGCATCGCCTGGTCGATCCCCGCCAAGGTCAGCGGAAACATCCGGTCCTCGACGAGGTCGCGGATCATGCCGATGCTCATCGTCCCGCTCCAATATTTCTCCGGCACCGGGTTGAGCCACACCGCCTGCGGATAGTGTTCCAAGAGCCGGCGCATCCATACCGACCCGGCCTCGTCGTTCCAGCGCTCGACGCTGCCGCCCGGACGGTCGATCTCGTAGGGGCTCATGCTGGCGTCGCCGACCATGACGACCTTGTAGTGCTGGTCGTAAGTGCGCAGCACCTCCATCACCGGGATCTGCTCGACATGGCGGCGGCGCGAATCCTTCCACACGCTGTCGTAAAGGCAGTTGTGGAAATAGAAATGCACGAGGTTCTTGAACTCGCCGCGCGTCGCCGAGAACAGCTCCTCGCAGACCCGGACATGGTCTTCCATCGACCCGCCGATATCGAGGAACAGCAGGAGCTTCACCGCGTTGTGCCGCTCCGGCACCAGCTTCAGATCGAGCCAGCCGGCATTGTTGGCGGTCGACTTGATCGTGTCGGGTAGGTCGAGTTCAAGGTCGGCGCCGTCGCGGGCGAACTGCCGCAGCCGGCGCAGCGCGAGCTTGATGTTGCGCGTGCCCAACTCGATCGTGTCGTCGAGGTTGCGGAATTCGCGCCGGTCCCAGATCTTGACCGCGCGGCGGTTCTTGCCCTCGTGCTGGCCGATCTGCACGCCCTCGGGGTTGTAACCGTGCGCGCCGAACGGCGACGTGCCGGCGGTGCCGATCCATTTGCTGCCGCCTTGGTGCCGGCCCTTCTGCTCGGCGAGGCGCTGGCGCAGCGTCTCCATCAGCTTCTCCCAGCCGCCAATCGCCTCGATCTGCTGCTTCTCCTCCTCGGTGAGGTAGCGCTCGGCGAGTTTCCGGAGCCACTCCTCGGGCAGCTCGGTCATCGGGTCGGTCGGGGTTTCGAGCCCCTTGAAGCACTGCCCGAAGACCCGGTCGAAGCGGTCGAGATAGCGCTCGTCCTTGACCAGCGTCGCGCGCGACAGGAAGTAGAAATCGTCGATGTCGAAGGCCGCGACGCCCGCCTTCATCGCCTCCATCAAGGTCAGGTATTCGCGCAGCGACGTCGGCACCTTCGCCGCGCGCAATTCGAGGAAGAAGGAGGTGAACATGCTTTACCCTCTCCCGCATTGCGGGAGAGGGGGGACCTGCAGTGTTAGCGGCAGGTGGGTGAGGGGAAAAGCGGCGGCGAAACCCTCACCCGTCTCGGGCCTGCGGCCCTCGCCACCCTCTCCCGCAATGCGGGAGAGGGGATGTTGCATCGCCTTCATGTCCGCCTAGCCAGCGGCTTGAGCGTCTGGACTAACTCCAGTGTGTCGATATCGCCGTCCCAATAGGCGACGATCGCCGCCGTATTCAGCGCAATCCAAGCGAACACTGACCGTTCGTCGTCCGGGGAAAGCCGGCCGGCGATCATATGCGGCGTCGGGCGCACCGCGACGACGGCGGTATTGTCGATGGTCATCTGATTGCCGTGGGTCAGGTTGATCTTGACTCGGACATCGTGACGCGCGTTCCCGCGCGGGCTGACCCAGACCGTCATCGGCAGCCCGGTGGTGCGCGGGTAGAGGTTTGCCATCTCGAACAGCTCGCCGGTCTCTACCGAGTTTGTCTCTTGCGTCTTGAGATCGTCCGGCATCGCCGTCACCCGCGTTCCCGCCTGTTCAAAAACGCCAACCGCTCGAACAAATGCACGTCCTGCTCGTTCTTGAGGAGCGCGCCGTGCAGCGGCGGGATCAGTTTCTTCGGGTCGCGCTGGCGCAAGGTCTCGGGCGAGATGTCCTCGACCAGCAGGAGCTTGAGCCAGTCGAGCAGCTCGGAGGTCGAGGGCTTTTTCTTCAACCCCGGCACATCACGGACATCGAAGAAGATGGTCAGCGCCTCCTGCACCAGATCCTGTTTCAGCCCGGGGAAATGCACCTCGACGATGCGCTCCATGGTCTCGCGGTCGGGGAAGCGGATGTAGTGGAAGAAGCAGCGGCGCAGGAACGCGTCGGGCAGCTCCTTCTCGTTGTTCGAGGTGATCATGACGATCGGCCGCTGCCGCGCGACGATGGTCTTCCTCAGCTCGTAGACGAAGAACTCCATCCGATCGAGCTCGAGCAGCAGATCGTTCGGGAACTCGATGTCGGCCTTGTCGATCTCGTCGATCAGCAGCACCGGCGCCGCGTCGGCCTCGAGCGCATCCCACAACTTGCCGGGCTTGATGTAGTTGGCGATGTCGTGCACCCGCGCGTCGCCGAGCTGGCCGTCGCGCAGCCGCGACACGGCGTCATATTCGTAAAGCCCCTGCTGCGCCTTGGTGGTCGATTTGATGTGCCAGGTGATGAGGTCCTTGCCGAGCGCCTTGGCAACCTCGTGCGCGAGAATGGTTTTTCCCGTTCCCGGCTCGCCCTTGACGAGGAGCGGCCGCTCGAGCGCGACCGCGGCGTTGACCGCGACTTGCAGATCCTGCGTCGCGATATAAGTTTCGGTGCCCTCGAAGCGCGGCATGAGGCGATAACCCGGCTGTTGTGTCGCGGATGACATACCGTGTGAGGCTGCGACTTACCAGCGCAGCAATCGCCGTGCCGCCTCTCGCGAGGCGGTTTTCAGATCAGCGTGAGCGCCGAAGCGTTAGCCTCAGGCGTGTTCGCGCGAGTGGTCGACAACCGTGGTGGTGGCGCTCGGCGCGGCGGCGGGAGGCGGCGCCGTGACCTGAGCCGTCGGCGCGGTCACCACCGGCTCGTCCTCTTCCTTCATGCCGGACTTGAACGCCTTGATGCCCTTGGCGAAATCGCCCATTACCCGGGGCAGCTTTCCGGCGCCGAACAACACGAGGACAATGGCCAGAACGACCAGCCAATGAACAATACTCATCGAACCCATTGCACGACCTCGGCAGCTGACGAGCGGTCATTCTAGCAGATTTTGCACCGCGCCGCGAATCGCGCCCGAATCCCTCGCGCTCCAATCGGCGGCTGGGCTACGACTTCGTGCCGCTTTCCCGTAAAGTCAAGCCTCGCCCCGAGGAGTACCGCATGGACTATGTTCCGCCCGCCGACCCCGCCGCGTGGGAAGAGCGCCGTTCCGCCGCCCATGACGCGGCGGCGCGCCACGCCGCGGAATGCGAGACGAAATGGAGCCGCGACCTCGAAGTCGAGATCCCGCGGCAATTCGAGGAAGCGCCGCCGTGGAACGCCGTGCTCGGCCCCGTGCGACCGCGCGGCGGCCCGAACGGGCTCATCCTGCGCGGGGGGCAAATCATCGCGGAATGGGGCGACACGCGGCAGATCGGCCAGACGTTCAGCGTCGCCAAAAGCTATCTGTCGATCCTCGCCGGCCTCGCCGTCGACCGCGGCCTCATTCGCGACGTGCACGAGCCGGTTTGCCAAACCGTCGATGATGGCGGGTTCGACCCGCCGCACAACAGCAAGATCACCTGGCATCACCTCCTCCAGCAGACCTCCGAATGGGAGGGCACGCTGTGGAACAAGCCGGACCTGATCGACCGCAACCGCGCGATCCGGCGGCGCCGGATCGCGCGGCGCGAAGAAAGGCACGCATCGCGATCTCGCGGAGCCGGGCGGCTTCTGGGAATACAACGACGTGCGGATCAACCGGCTGAGCCTCGGGTTGCTGCGCTTGTGGCGGCGTCCCTTGCCGGAGGTGTTCCGCGAGCTGGTCATGGACCCGATCGGCGCCTCGCGCGACTGGGAATGGCGCGGCTATCGCAACTCGACGGTGACGGTCGACGGCCGCGCGATCGAGTCGGTCGCCGGCGGCTCACATTGGGGCGGCGGCGTCTTTACCCACGCTCGCGACCAGGCGCGCGTCGGCCTCTTGATGCAGCGCGGGGGAATGTGGGGCAACAAGCGTATCCTTTCGGCCGAATGGATCGCGCGCAGCCGCGTGCCGTGCCCGCTGTTCGCGAATTACGGGTATCTATGGTGGCTCAACACCGAGCGGCGACGCTATCCGAGCGCCCCCGCCGGCAGCTATTATGCGATGGGCGCCGGCGGCAACCAGATTTGGGTCGACCCAGACCACGACCTCGTCGCTGTCCTGCGCTGGACCGACCCGGCGGCGATGGACAAGTTCATGGGCTTGGTCATGGCGGCCATCGCCTGATTGATCGTCATCCCCGGGCTCGGTCCGGGCCGTGACGGGAAAAGGATTCGCATGGCTGCGGGCAATATCGTGCAAGGGGCGCTGTTCACCTTGATGGTGGTCCGCGCCGCCGCGCTGCGCGAACCGGCCTTCGAGGACGAGCTGGCGCAGCAGATCGGACGCAGCCCCCGATTCTTCCAAAACGCGCCGGTCGTGCTCGATCTGCGCGGTGTCGAGAACCTGACCGAGGTGGGCGAGTTCGAGACGATCAAGGAGAAATTACAGGCGCTGACGCTCACGGTGGTCGGCGTGCAGAACGCGCAGCCGGCGCAGCTCGAGGCGGCGACCCAGGCCGGGCTGGCGAGCTTTGCGCCGAGCTCCAGCACCCAGCCTCGCGGCGAACCGGCCGCGGCTCCGCCGGCTCTCAAGGCGCGGCTGGTGACCGAGCCGGTGCGCTCCGGCACGCAAATCTACGCGCGCGGCAGCGACCTGATCGTCACCGCCTCAATCAGCCCTGGCGCCGAGCTCGTCGCCGACGGCAACATCCATGTCTACGGCGTGCTGCGCGGCCGCGCGCTCGCCGGCGCTGGCGGCGACGGGGCGGCGCGCATCTTCTGCACAAGGCTCGAGGCCGAGCTGGTCAGCATCGCCGGGCGTTATCTCGTCAGCGAGCAATTGCCCGCCGGCGTGCAAGCCTCGCCGGTTCAAATCGCGCTCGTCGATGACCAGTTGACCATTACGCGAAATTGACGCTCATCATTGCCGGCGAAGGCTGGCCGTCGAGGAACAAAAAACCAATCGGGCGACGCAGGGTCATAGGGGGAGGGCCAGGATTGGCGAAGGTAATTGTGGTCACATCGGGGAAGGGCGGCGTCGGCAAGACGACGACCTCCGCCGCGTTTGCCGCCGGCTTGGCGCTGCGCGGCCACAAGACCGTGGTGATCGATTTTGACGTCGGCCTCAGAAACCTCGATCTGGTGATGGGCTGCGAGCGCCGCGTCGTGTTCGACTTCATCAACGTCATCAACGGTGACGCCAACCTCAACCAGGCCCTCATCAAGGACAAGCGGCACGACAACCTCTTCATCTTCCCGACCTCGCAGACGCGCGACAAGAACGCACTGAAGCGCGAAGGCGTCGACCGGGTGATGGAGGAGCTGAAGCAGCAATTCGAGTACATCATCTGCGACAGCCCGGCCGGGATCGAGCACGGCGCGATCACCGCGCTCTATTTCGCCGACAGCGCGGTCATCGTGACCAACCCGGAAGTGTCCTCGGTGCGCGACAGCGACCGGATCATCGGCATCCTCGCCTCGAAATCCCGGCGCGCCGAGCGCAACGAGCCGCCGGTCGACGTTCATCTATTGCTGACCCGCTACGATCCGGCGCGCGTCGCCAAAGGCGAGATGCTGGCGGTCGACGACGTGAAGGAGATTCTCTCCATTCCGCTTCTCGGCGTGATCCCCGAATCGGAATCGGTGTTGCGGGCGTCGAACACCGGAACCCCCGTGGTGTTCGACGAGGACAGCCCGGCGGGTCGGGCCTATGTCGATGCGGTCGCTCGGTTTCTCGGCGAACAGCGCGAGATGCGCTTCGTCAAGCCCGAGCGGCGCAGCTTTTTCCGGGCATTGTTTGGTAGGGCGTGATGGGGTTCTTCCGCTCGCTGTTTCCGCCGAAGCGCTCCAGCGCCTCGATCGCCAAGGAACGCCTCAAGATCGTCCTCGCGCACGAGCGGGCTGGCAGCCGCGCGCCCGATTTCCTGCCGACCCTGCAAAAGGAGCTGCTCGCGGTTGTCGGCCGTTATGTCGAGATCAGCGAGGACATGATTCGCGTGACCCTGGGCAACGCGGGCGACACCTCGACGCTTGAGATCAACATCGAGATCGAGGGCGCGAAACCCAAAACCGGTTCTGGCCCGGCATTCAGCGCGGCGGTGTGATTTAGCCGCCATCCCGGCGAAAGCCGGGACCCATTCCGTCGCTTCTCGCCACCCGCCTGATGGGTTCTAGACAGCAAGGCTCGCACCCCGACGGAGCCGGGGCTCCTAACCTTTAGGATGGTTGGAACACAGGCGTTCCCATTCCTGCTTGACCATCGGGTCGACCTCAGTCGCCAGCCGTTCACGGCATTCCGCCTTGGCCACGTCGCCGGCTAGCCTGCAAAGTGCCCAGACCGCGCTCGCTCTGACCAATGGCGCGTTGTCATCGAGGCACTGCCGCGCCGTATCGACCAGCGCCGCGTCGCCGCTATTGCCAATCGCGATCAGTACGTTGCGCAGGAAGCGGTCGCGGCCGATGCGCTTGATCGCGGTGCCGGCGAACATCCGCCGGAACGCCGCGTCGTCGAGCCGGGCGAGAGCGGCGAGGCGCGGCGCGCTCAGCTCCGGCCGCGGCAGGAAATCAGGCTCCGCGGTGGCGCGGGCGTATTTGTTCCACGGACATGCCGCGAGGCAATCGTCGCAGCCATAGATGCGGTTGCCGATCAGCGGCCGCAGCTCGGGATCGATCATGCCTTTGTGTTCGATCGTCAGGTACGAAATGCAGCGCCGCGCATCGAGCTTATACGGGGCGGGAAACGCGTTGGTCGGGCAGGCGTCGAGGCAGTTTCTGCAAGTGCCGCAATGGTCGCCGCCGGCGGCATCGGGTTCGAGCGCGAGGCTGAGATAGATTTCGCCGAGGAACAACCACGAGCCGAATTCGCGCGACACCAGATTGGTGTGCTTGCCCTGCCAGCCGAGCCCGGCCTGCTGCGCCAGCGGTTTTTCCATGACCGGCGCGGTGTCGACAAAGACCTTTAACTCGCCGGGCCAGCGCTCGGCAATCCAGCGCGCCAGCGCTTTCACGCGCTTCTTGACCGTGTCGTGGTAGTCGCGGCCGCGCGCGTAGATCGAGACGATCCCGCTGTCACCGTCGGTGTCACTCTCGGCGTCAGCGCCGTAATTGAGGCCAAGCACGACGACGCTGCGCGCCTCGCTCCACAGGGTTCGCGGGTCGCCGCGCCGCTCGGCATGCGCCGCGAGCCAACCCATCTCGCCGTGATAGCCACGCGCCAGGAACGCGGCGAGGTCTTCGCGGGCGCTGTCGGCGAGCCGCGCCTCGGTGAAACCAACCGCGTCGAACCCGCGCGCCAGCGCCTCGACACGGATGGCTTCCCGGATTTTGAGAGCTGCGTTCTTTTCTTCATCATTCCCGCGAAAGTGGGAATCCAGGGCCACCGCTTCGTCGCTAGCCCCTGGGCCCCCGCCTTCGCGGGGTCGACGAGGAGTGGCAATGACCGTCATCGCCTCAGCCGCGCCCGCGAAACGGCGCGATCCCGTGATCGGGCAGGAAGAGCCCGTCAGGTGGCTCGCCGGTCTGGTAGAACACGTCGATCGGGATGCCGCCGCGCGGATACCAATAGCCGCCGATGCGTAGCCATTTCGGTGTCGCCGCCGCGATCAGACGGCTGGCGATGGTCAGCGTGCAATCCTCGTGGAACGCGCCGTGATTACGGAACGACCCCAGGAACAATTTCAATGATTTGCTCTCGATAAGCACATCCTGTGGCACATAATCGATGACGAGATGGGCGAAGTCCGGCTGGCCGGTCAGCGGGCACAGCGCGGTAAATTCAGGGCAGGTGAAGCGCACCGCATAAACGACTCCGGGATGCGGATTAGCCACGCATTCGAGTTTGGCCTTGTCGGGCGAGGTGGGGAGCCGTGTCGGCCGGCCCAATTGCGTCAGCCCCGCCGGACGCCGCGCGCGGGTCATGCCAAAGGACTCATTGGGGCGCCTCGAATTCCGCAAGCCTGCCCGCCATGATCGCCTCCCGCATCGCCGCCATCAGATCGGCGTAATAGGTCAAATTGTGGGTGGTCAACAGCATCGCCGCAAGGATTTCACCCGCTTTGACAAGGTGATGCAGATAGGCGCGGCTGAACCCGGCGCAGGCCGGGCAACGGCAGTCCGGGTCGAGCGGCGCGCTGTCCTCGGCGTGGCGGGCATTGCGCAGGTTGAGCGCGCCGGTGCGCGTGAACGCTTGCGCGGTGCGGCCCGAGCGGGTCGGCAGCACGCAATCGAACATGTCGATGCCGCGCTT
>Ga0182024_10008034_pt1 | contig 22480 bp, 17 predicted proteins | sample P32metaG_FD_120480 | JGI IMG/M metagenome (GOLD analysis project Ga0182024, IMG submission 120480) | Permafrost microbial communities from Stordalen Mire, Sweden - P3-2 metaG (Illumina Assembly) | ecosystem: Environmental > Terrestrial > Soil > Wetlands > Permafrost | place: Sweden: Stordalen... | reverse complement strand
GGTATTAATACACTTTCAAAAAAAACATAAAAAAAGAATAAATTTGTAACCAAAAAGCTAACAATTAAAAAAAGTTCAATTAATAATACATATATAATAAATTGTTTATAATTAATATTAAGATTGCCAGATGCAAAAATACAAATAGGCATAATAAATGTTGTTAACAATAGAAAGCATAAGGAAATCCCATCAATTCCTAAAGATAAATTCAAATTATATTCCGGAATCAAGGGTAAATAACATATAAATTGAAATTCTATTTCTGATTTATCAAAAAGATATCAAACATAAATTGACATTAATAAAACAATACTAGTAACAATCAAAGATATCTCTCTTACTGTTTTTTCGTGGTTTCGCGGTACAATACATATAATAGCAATTCAAATGCTCAAATATTCAATTATAAATAATAGTATTGGTAAATTTGTCATTGGCTTATGTAATGGTTTTAAAGATTAACTACCTCATCAATAAACTGTAATAAAAAGAAAAATCCAGACAACATCTACAAAATGTCAATATCACGCAGCGGCTTCAAAACCTAAGTGCTGATCTTTTTGAAATGAATATCGAGCTAAATAACTTTCAAGAGATTCAACTTGTCCTACAAACATAAAATTTCTTAAATAATTCCTTCAGTTATTTCATACATCAACTTTATAGTCTTGTCAATCCACAAGTTTTAATGTATTTCTAATATCTTCTGCAATTGTTCTATAACGTTTTTTAAGAGGAGGAGCAGATATCATTTTATAAATAGGAAATTGCCGAAATACATGAAGACGAGAAGAACTAATAATACTACGAATCAAACAAAATAATAAAAAAATAGTTCCAATAGTTACATGTAAACCATGAAAACCTGTTGTAGCAAAAAAAGTTGAACCATAAATATTTTCTTTTCAACGAAACGTAATTCCATATTTGTACTCAATACCTTGACATCAAAGAAATGTTAAACCTAAAATAATGGTAACTAATAAATGTTTTTCAAATAGACCGAAATAACTATAATTTCTTATCTGTAACATTGCACGATGAGCTAACGTTATAGTAACTCCAGAAGATAATAATAGTAAAGTATTAACGAGAGGTAAACCTCAAACATCTAAAGATTGTATACTTTTTGGCGGTCAAACACCACCAATGGCAATAGAAGGTGCTAAGCTTACATGAAAAAAAGCCCAAAAAAAAGCAAAAAAAAACATAATTTCTGAAACAATAAATAAAACCATACCATATCTTAATCCTTTACGAACCGCAATTGTATGATATCCATGTCCTGCTTCTACAACAACAGTAATAAATCAAACAAAAAGAGCTGAAGAAAAAAAAAATCAAGCACTATGAAACATTAAATCATCTAAGAAACGAATATAAGAAACGTCCGTAGAATGAAGATAAAAAACAATATTCAAGACAAGAAGCATAACAGCAAAAGCAGTAAGAAGAGGTAGTTGACTCTGATCAACTAAATGAAAGTGATGTTTCTCTTTAAATTGAAAAAATTTATTAATTGTACGTGTTTTATTCATTAAATGTAAATAACTCATACCGTGAAGGCAAAAACGGATTATATAGTGTATTATTTGCTTTTTGTAAAGAATTACCGAATCTTCAAATTCTATTTTGATAATAAAAACCAAAAGTTATGTGCTTTGAATGCTTTAAAGAAAGTAATTGCATGATTTTAAAAAATTGTTCTTTAGTAATCTGTTTATTACTTACCGCGATATAATTAGATTGTTGGATTAAAATTTGTGTTTCTGTTTGATTTATTGCTAAAATTCTTCGTATTGGAGATGTAATTCTATGTAATAATAACCCATATGCGCGCAAAAATTGAACAAGAATCTGTAAATGTGTTTTTTTTGATTGCGTAATATAAAAATAAATAGTTAACAATTCAGATTTTTTATGTTTATATTGAGTTTGATTTAACATTATCGATCGACTTCTCCAAATACAATATCTTGTGTTCCAATAACAGTTACAACATCAGCTAATAAATGATTTTTAGTCATCATATTAATACCTTGAAGGTGTAAAAATCCAGGGGCTTTAATTTTACATCTATATGGTTTACTTGTATTATCAGATATTAAATACACTCCGAATTCGCCTTTTGGTGCTTCAATAGCGGTATAAATTTCATTTGCTGGCACACTAAAGCCTTCTGTGTATAATTTAAAATGATGAATTAATGCTTCCATTGATGTTTTCATAATGGCACGGGAATCACTAATAATTTTTTGATTATCTGTTTTAACTGGACCATCTGGCATTTCAATAACCTGTTCAATAAGCCTTAAACTTTGACGCATTTCTTCAATTCTAACTTGATAACGATCAAAACTATCACCATTTTGACCCAGTGCAACTTTAAAACTCAGTTTTTCATAGAGCTCATAAGGTTGATCCTTTCTCAAATCGTGATTAATTCCTGATCCACGAACCATAACTCCACTAAAACCCATACTCTCCGCATCTTTTTTCGTAAGAATTCCAATATTTGTTAAACGTTGTTTTCAAATTCTATTTTGAGTTAATAACGTTTCAATTTCATCAATTCGTGCACTAAATTGTTTAACAAAAAGATATACATCCGAAAGAAAACCTAAAGGTAAATCTAAAGCAACACCACCAGGTCTAATATAAGCTGCATGCATACGTGCTCCGGAAACACGTTCATAGAATTCCATTAATTTTTCCCGTTCTTCAAAAGCTCACAAAAATGGAGTTAATGCTCCTACATCCATTGCATGAGTTGTAATAGCCATTAAATGATTTAAAAGTCGTGTAATCTCATCAAATAAAATGCGAATATATTGTGCACGCAAAGGTATAACACAGTTTAAAGCCTTTTCAATAGCTAACGAAAAAGCATGCTCATTAGCCATCATAGAAACATAATCTAAGCGATCAAAATAAGGTAAAGCTTGTAAAAAAGTTTTATATTCGATTAATTTCTCGGTTCCTCGATGAAGTAAACCAATATGTGGAATTGCTTTTTTAACAACTTCACCATTCAATTCTAAAATTAATCTCAAAACACCATGCGCTGAGGGATGTTGTGGACCAAAATTTAAATGAAATGTTTTTGATGATTTTCTTCTCTTTTTTTGTAACATTAAATTAAAAAAATGAGCTTGGCAGGACTTGAACCTGCAACTTAACCATTATGAGCGGTTTATTCTACCCTTGAATTACAAGCTCTAAACTATGATTTTAATGATATTTAATTAAATTTTCGCCAAATAATGAGAGTCGGACTTGAACCTACACCTTTGGGGCATGAGCCCAAAATGCTAACCATTACAACACCTCACGACAAACTGTAATTTTACTGAAAATTTAATTAAATATTTTGGATTATAAACTTTCGTAACTCTTCAACTGGAACTTTTTGATTTGAATCGATTTTCAAATATTTTGATCCTGGAGCTGACAGTGAAATTAAAGTTTGCTTAATAGTTTGTATCTTTTCAATAGGAATTTCATCTAAATATCCTTGTAACCCAGCAAAAATTAAAACCACTTGTTGTTGTACAGATAATGGAGAAAAACGTTTTTGTTTTAATAATTCAACTAATCGAACTCCTCTTGCTAAAGTCTGAAGCGTAGTTGAATCTAAATCAGAAGCAAATGAAACAAAAGCTTCAACTTCTCGAAATTGAGCTAATTGTAATTTCAAAGAACTTGCAATTTCTTTTATTGCGCGAACTTGTGCAGCGGAACCAATACGACTAACAGATAATCCGACGTTAATTGCAGGCAAAATTCCTCTATTAAAAAGATATTTTGCTAAGAAAATTTGACCATCGGTAATAGAAATAACGTTTGTTGGAATATAAGCAGAAACATCTCCTTCTTGAGTTTCAATAACAGGCAAAGCAGTTAAAGAACCCCCGCCTAAAGAGTCACTTAATTTTGAAGCTCGTTCTAATAAACGTGAATGTAAATAAAATACATCTCCCGGATAAGCTTCACGACCTGGAGGTCTGCGAACTAATAAAGACATTTGACGGTACGCAACAGCTTGTTTACTTAAGTCGTCATAAATAATTAAAGCGTGTTTTCCATTATCGCGAAAGTATTCTCCAACAGTTGCACCAGAATACGGAGATAAATATTGTAAAGCTGCCGCGTCAGAAGCCGTAGCTGCAACAATTGTAGTAAAATCTAGAGCATTTTCTTTTTTTAAACGTTCTACAATTTGAATAACAGTTGAACGTTTTTGTCCTATCGCAACATAGATACAATAAATTCTATTACTATCTTTCGTTATATGAAATTGCTTTTGATTAATGATAGTATCAATAGCAATTGCTGTTTTTCCTGTTTGTCTATCTCCAATTATTAACTCACGTTGCCCTCTTCCAATTGGAATCATAGTATCAATAGCAGTAATTCCAGTTTGCACGGGTTGATTTACTGTTTGTCGCTTAATAATACCAGGAGCTTTAACTTCAATTGCATGAAATTGATTTTGTGAAAGCTTCAAGCGACCTCGACCATCAAGAACATTACCTAACGCATCGATAACACGACCTAATAGGATTTCTCCTGTTGGAACACTAACAAGACGTCAACCTCTTGACACTTGAGTACCTTGACTAACTAATCTTTCATTTCCAAAAATAGCTACAGAAACAAATTTATTCTCAAGATTTAAAGCAATTCCTGTAACGTTAACAAATTGATTTTTTTGTTTAGTTTTAAATATAACAAATTCTCCTGATTGAATATTTCTTAAACCTGTAATTTTTGCCACACCATCACCTACAGCTACAACAAGACCTAATTCGTCTCAATTAGTTTTAATAGATTTTCGTTCAAAAATTTTTTTAATTTGTTTTTTTATTACATTAATATTTGGTGTTGATTTTGTTTTAGTTAAATTTTCCTTTTCCATTTTGACAGTCAATTTTTTGCTTATGTCCAATCCTTGTGATTGAGGACGATTTTGAACATTTTGCGATCGAGCATGTTTTAGGTTTAAATTTTTTTCAGTGTTTTTGTCTTGCATTTTTTTTCTTAAGAAATTTCTAACAATTTAATGAATAATTTCATTAAAGCTAATACAGAAGGTTCTAAATAAACAAGGACATTAAGACTCGTCTCTATTCTATTCTGAATGTAATATTTATCTTAATGTATATACAGGGTTGATTTCAAATCCAATTGTTTTACTTTTTTATCATCTTGAAATAGCTTTTATTTATAATTTATTTCTCCAACTGCACGTTCCCGTACAGTTACCTTGTTACGACTTCGTCCCAATCAGCAATTCACCTACGTAAGCTGTTAACGCAGAAGCCAAAAAGCAAAACACGTTACATATCCCACTTGCAGCAAATCACCTCTCAGACCGTGACGGGCGGTTTGTACAGAGCTCCAGTACCAATTCACCGCAACTTTGCTGATTTGCGATTACTGGCGATTCCTTCTTCATATCTTCAAGTTGCAGAAAATAATCTGTTTGAGAACGTTTAAGATTTGCTCACGAATAGATTGCTTCTCATTGAAATTCCCAGTGTAGCAAATGTGTAGCCCGATTCACAAAGGCCATGACGACTTGCCTTCATCCCCAGCTTCCCCCAAGTTTCCTCAGGCATCAACTTTAAATTAATTTGCTTTATATTATCTGATACAAATAATGTTTTTTAACAAAGAAATAATTAAAATCAAGGGTTTCACTCGTTCATAGGAATTAACCATCCATTTCACAACACGAACTTACGACAGCCATGCAACACTTGTATAATTGTTAAATAACTAAAGTAAATGGTGCATAACAAAACCCTACTTTTCTTTTAGTATTGACAAAAATGTTCACGAATCGGTAAGATTAAACGAGGATTATCAGATTAAACCACATGCTCCACCGCTTGTAAGAGCTCCCGTCAATTCCTTTAAGTTTCAACCTTGCGATCGTACTACCCAGGCGGATCGTTTAACGCGTTAGCTGTAAGAGAATTTTTTTCAAATATTCCTTTAACAATCATCGTTTACGGCGTGGACTACCAGGATACCTAACCCTGTTTGATCCCCACGCTTCCGTACCTCAGCGTCAGTTAATGTTAGAAAGATGCTTTCGCTTTCGGCGTTCCTTCTTATATGCCTACATTTTATTGTTAACATAAGAAATTCCTCCCACACAACATTAACTCAAGTTTCTTAATATATAGATCTAATACTACAGTTATAACTCTAACATTTGTAATCTAATCATAGAAACCGCCTACATACCCTTTACGCCCAATAAAGCTGAATAACGCTCGCACTGTCTGTCTTACCGCGGCTGCTGGCACAGACTTGGCCAGTACTTCTTCCTAGGTGATGGTACAGTCATTATCTTCCCACCTGAAAGCGCTTTACAACGTTTGCCTTCTTCACGCACAAATTCTTGCTGGGTCAGGCCTTAGCCCATTGCCCAAGATTCCTCACTGCTGCCCCCCGTAGGAGATCGAACCTTCTTTCAGTTCCGATGTGGCTGTACGTTCTCCCAAACCAGCTACGAATCATCAGCTTGGTAAGCTTTTACCTCACCAACTACTTAATTCGACATCCGCCCATCTGATAACGACGAATCTTTTTATTCAAATCCAAAAAATGGACTTGTTTTTATTCGGTATTTCTCAAATTTCTTCGTAAGTATATCCCGAATTATCAGGTAAGTTCAAATGTATTATTCACCCGGTCGCCACCTTATCTTATCGTAAGAAGAATGTAAGATAATGTTTGACTCGCATGTGTTAAGCAGAATTCTAGCGTTCATTCAGAGCCAGGATCAAACTCATTAAATTGCATAAAAACAAATTTAGATTTGTTTTCTTTTTACAACCTATTTTAATTTTTTATTAAAAGCCAATAAGATGTTTCCGCTTAAAAATTTTTAACAACTATAAAACTGAAAAAAAATATAAAAAAAATTACCTTAAATATAAAGCCAATTATTCAGAAAACAATGTTTTTAATAAATGTTAACCTTGTGAAAAAAACCTTTATTTTTTCATTTCTTTCGGTGTTTTTCTACTTATTTTACTAAAATGTTGATTTTTCTTTTTTGAACCATACCTATAATACAAATAAACACAAAGTAATTCTAATAGAAAAATAAATGGAGAAATCGCAACAGGACATCTAAGCATAAATTGACCCATAAATGTATCCCGATGATCCATATAATACATACCAAGACCTAAATTTAAAGACAAATCTGATAAAATAAGTCCAACACGCATTTTTCAATTTAATCACCCACCTCTATCAGATAATCATTTATTATATAGATGGCCCGCATATCAATAGCTAGCAATTAATACTCCTAAAGATGAACATCATTGATATCAAGGTCAAATATTATAAAATTCTCAAAATCGTACTGATAATGTTCTTGAATTTTTTGGATTTGATACCATTAATACAACACGATTGTGATATACTGCACCAAACGAGAATACTCGCGTTCAAAAAATATTCATTTGTATTTCCCGATAATAGTTACACAAGCGTTGAAACCGAAATTTCAAAAATGTTAAAAATTTATATAAATACGTAATACTAAGATCAAGATATAAAAAAAAATATGAAACAAATACTCAATATATTGTGGTTAAAAAAGTTACTTTGTCGATTTGAGGCATAATTTTATTTGTATTTTTTAGGTTTAGGAATTATACTATAACCTGGTCTTTGAACAAAATCGGTACCGGAAGAATCTAAACGATAACCTTCTTCTCAAGCGTTTCATATCTCTAGTCTTAGTGCCACTAAGTTATCTTCTATCAATTGTTGAGTTCCAGGTAATTTTGGACTAAAATAAGCAAATATGCCACCATAACGTTCGCCAAAAGTATGAAGAAAAAAATTGGCAAATTGAGTTTCGGTACACATAGCTTGCAATTGTTCGCCTAATTGTGTCAAGAGCGTGCTTTGATAAAAAACAATAGCTTTTCAATATATATACTCGCTACTGTGTTTTGTTGCATATTCTGTTTTTACAGCTTGTTTTTCTAATCCTTCTGGCATCTTTTCTATTTTTGAAGGATATACTATATCAAAATTTCGAAAATCTTTTGGATCGAAGTATAAATCTTTATATCATTGTGCTTCTGGAAGCGAAACGTATGAAAAGAGCAAAAAGAACAAAACCAATATAACTCCTATAACCTTAAGATGATTTGGAATTATTTGTACGGAATAGTTTATTTTTATTTTTTTATTATCGCGCATTGTCGTGTTTAATTTTTAGAAAGTTAAATTTTTGTGAAAAGTTATTTAATTCGAATTGATGTTCTTCAATTAGCAAACGTTCAACTAAAGGAATAAGAGGAACAAAAAATAAAAAATATAAAAAATATAAAAATGTAAAGACTTGACTAGCTCCAACATAAGGTGCTGTTGCAGGTTTTCCTCCCAAAAACAATAAAATAAAAAAAATAGCACAAAAAAATCAAAACGAAACTTTATGTAAATAAGATAAAGGACCAACTATAGCATTTATAGGAATTTTATAAAAAGGAATTAAAAAAAGAATTAAAATAGCAGCTAACATAAAAATGACACCTCCTAACTTATTAGGACAAGATCGAAGAATAGCATAAAATGGAGTAAAATATCATTCTGGTACAATATGTGATGGTGTTACTAATGGATTAGCTGGTATAAAATTATCTGAATGGCCTAGAGCATTTGGATAAAAATGTACTAAAAACAAAAAAAAAAACAAAACACCAGTAAGCGCAAAAATATCTTTAAATGTGAAATATGGATGAAATGGCATTTTATTAAATGAATTAACTTGTGCTGGATTCGTTGAAGTTACTGTATGTAATAAAATTAAATGTACAAAAATAATTGCTGTAATAACAAATGGCAAAAGATAATGAAGACTATAAAAACGAATTAATGTCGCATTACTTACAGAAAAACCACCTCATATTCAATAAGCAATATTTTCTCCTACAAAAGGAATTGCAGTAACTAGACTTGTAATAACAGTAGCACCTCAAAAACTCATTTGTCCTCAAGGCAAAACATAGCCAATAAAAGCTGTAGCCATCATTAATAAAAAAATAACAATTCCGGATCATCATAAATACCGGCGATCATAAATATAAGAACGAAAATATAATCCTCTTCCAATATGAATATAAAGTAAAATAAAAACCATTGAAGCACCATTTGCATGTAAATAACGTACTAAATAACCATTTTTGACATCGTTCATAATATGAATAACAGAAGAAAAAGCTAATTCTGTATGTGCAGTATAATGCATAGCTAAAAAAATACCTGTAATAATTTGTATAGCAAAAATAATTCCTACTAAAGAACCGAAACTATATGCATAACTAAAATTAATAGGGGTAGGGTATAATAAAACATGATTTGAAACCATTTGTAATAAAGAATCTTTTGAGTTAGTTAATCTATTTTTTATTTGAGTCCTCATCATTGTCTCTGCTTTTTGTTCTAAAAACCGAATAAGATTAAAAAAGCCATCATTAAACCGAATAAAGCAATAGCCTCTGTTAAAGCAAAACCTAAAATAGCATAAATAAATAACTGTTTTCCCAACGAGGGATTTCGTGCCATCGATGCGATAAGCGCAGCAAAAACAATTCCAATACCTACTCCTGATCCCGATAATGAGATAGTAGATAATCCTGCTCCAACAAATTTAGCTGATTGTAATAAACCTGTCATAAAAATTTTTCTGAAAAATAGAATAAAAAAGGTAAGATTAGCCGAAACCAATCTTAATTAAAAGGTTAATTATTTTGTAAAGAAGAGAAGAAAAATGAAAACTAAACTAACAATTAATATATAAATTACTAAGCAATGTTACAACATATAATACGACGTTAGGACTCGTCTCGGTGTCTTTCTAAATGTGATATTTATCTTAATGTACGAATTATCCAAAACTAATTGTTCTGGTGTGCGATATATTAAGACTCGTCTCTATTTTAATTTAAAGATAATATTTATTTTACTACTGTGGAAATATTCAGAATACATTGTTCTAATGTGCTATGTATTAAAATTCGTCTTTGTTATATTCTGAATCCAATATTTATCCTAACGTATGCGTTTCACTTATAAAATTAATTGTTTCCGCCAGAAACAAGATATAAATACTTATTTCCAGCGAAATCGACTATTAAGTCGGTTTTGGTATACTTCAACTGCATAAGCGATGTAGCGCCTTCGTAAAAAACTAGGCCGTTTTTTGGTGAATGTTCATAGCTCAGAACAAATTCGTCTTTCTAATGAAGATGATCGATTTAATTTAACCGAATCTACAAATCATTTTAATGCGATAATAATCTGTCTTCGTGGTAATAAAGGTATAGGTACTTTTTTAAATTCTCTTCCTATCCGTTTTGAAATAAAACCAAATAAAGGGCGTATTTTCATTAATGTAGAAAATAAGAGAACAATTACATTTTTTTTTGTCTTATGTTTCACTTTACGAAAAGCATTTCAAACATACTTTTCAACCAAAGCTTTTTTACCTTGGCGCATAAATTTATTTGTTAATTTAGCAAATCAAAATGATCGATAAAGAGCGTCCGATCGAAACTTTAGTTTCTTATATTTTTTAATACATCATTTTTTTTTTTTTGACATTATTATCAATAAGTATATTTTCGGTAACGATGATCGACACGAGTATAAATTTTTCTTGCTCCATATTTTGACCGCGCTGTCCTTCTTGAATGAATACGTTTAAAATCAAATTTGCCTCTTATAATAGTATATTTCATTCCAGGAAGATCTTTAACACGCCCTCCTCGAACTAATACTACGGAGAATTTTTGTAAAGAGTTTACACCAATACCTGGTATATATGCATGAACTCGATCAAAATTCGATAACATGACTCAAGCTACTTTTCGCAACGCGGAATTTGGTTTTCTAGGTGTCATAACAAAAACTTTTAAACATGTTGCCTTTTTTTGAGGACACTTTTCTAAATTAGGTCTTTTGTTTTTGTGTTTTTTAAGGGGTCTTTTTTTTCTTAATAATTGAGTAAGTCGTGCCATTTGGTTAAATTGTTTTCTTTTTTTTACCTTCCTTCCTAATAACTAAATCTTTACGATAACGAATTCCTTTTCCCTTATATACATCTGGTGATCGCAAAAAACGAACCGCAGCAAAAAAAGTACTAAGAGCAACTAGATTAACACTTCGACCACGAATTAAGGTGGCTTTTTTATTTGTAACAAAAGATTTAAAATAAGGGTATTTAATTTTTAATAAATGACTGTAACCCACATGAATTGTCAATGTTGTTGGAGAGATATTAAACTTATAACCTACACCACGAACGCGCAAAAATTTCTTAAAACCGACACTTGCACCAATAATTAATTGTTTAATTTGTATATGCAATAAACTTAACTGCTGTGTTTCTAATTTTAAATTAGGAAAACGATATGTATCAAAAAAATTAAATCCAACATTTAACATAGAGGGCGCATAACGAAACCAGTTTTTGTTAATATGAAATGGAAACGATCTTGAGAGTTGTTGCTTCCATGTATAATAAGGTCCCGAAAATCAACAAACAAAACCGTTATTAAAACAATGCATTTCAAAAGCCAAAAGTTCAGGTATATATATTTGTTTTTTTACTAATTTTGACATCTTTTATTTATATAATTGACAAAATTAATTCCCCCCCACAATTTAATTTTTGGCATTGCGAAAGACTTAAAATTCCATATTTGGTACCTATCAATGCAAAAGAATTCGGATAATGTTGTACAAAAGATTTTAATGTTTGCGCGGAAATAAATCGTTTTCTTCCACGAGACGAAAAAAACATAATATTTTGAATTAAAGGTATATTTCTTGAAGCGTCATAATGCAAAAAAACTTTAACTTTTTGTACATTTAAAATATGATATCCGGAAATAATAGCTTGTTTTTCTAAATGATTAAGTACACCTAAAAGATTTTGTGTTAAAAAGGGATAAGTAAAAAAAAGTTGTCGTGTATAAACAGCACGAAAATAAAAATGAAAAAATTGTTCGATTTCTCGTTTCCTTTTTTTTTGTATTAAATTTATCATCACAACTTTATTTTTGTTAATATTCTTATCAACTAGCTTTAGATAAACCAGTAAAATAACCTGCATTCGCATATGCTTTAAGTTTTAAACGAGATATTCTGTACGTTCGATAAATAGAACGACTTCGTCCTGTTAAAAGACAAATACTACGAACTTTGGTAATAGCCGAATTAAATAACACCTTTTGTTGCAAATTAAAAAGATATTTTTTAAAATGCGTATTTGATATGTGTACGAAAAAAGGATTTAAAATTAAAGACAAAAAGTGTACAATTTCTTTTTTAGAAATTTTCCTTCTTAATTTTTCAGTTTTTGAACTAATTTTAAGCATAATGTTTCTAAGATTCTTTTTTTATCATAAAAGTTTGATAATTTTGAATTCAAGGGCTTTGAAGTGTAAAAGTACGATATTCTTGAGCTAATTCTACAGGTTCGTAACGTAAACGTTTTTTACTATCGTTATAATAAATTTCAACAAATCCAGTTAAAGGAAAATCTTTTCGTAGAGGATGCCCATTAAAACCATAATCCGTTAAAATACGTCGTAAATCAGGATGTGAATCAAAAAACACACCATATAAATCTCAAACTTCTCTCTCTAATCAATTTGCACTATTAAAAAACGAAACAACTGAAGGTAATGGTAAAACTTCATTTGTTTTTACAATGACAATGATACGCACATTATATCGAAAGCTATGTAAAAGATATCCTATGGAAAAACGCTTTTTTTTTCCGGGAACATCATAACAAGCAAGATCTACAAGTTGTTTATACTGGCATAATGTATGCTTTTGTAAAACATAAAGAAGAGCGCGTAAATTATTTGACGTGGTTTTAATTTCGATATCATTATTTTTGATCCGAATTTCTTTAATGAGACTTTTTAAAATCATTTTTAAAAAGAAAACATATTTTTTTAAAAATCAAATTTTTTGTTCTATTAAGTTATTCATTTTTGAGAAGTTTAATCTTAAAGAAAAAAAGTTATAATAATAATTATGATTAACAATGAAGAAAACATAAAATAAGCATAATGATATACATACCCAGATTGCATATTTTTCATTTTACTAGCTCCAGAAAATAAAACATATGAAAGTCCATAAGGACCAAATAATTCAAGAACTCCTTTATCCAAAGAACGAAAAACTGTTTGATATGCGAATTGCAACAAAGGCCGATTTATTAATTCATTATAGACAATATCGAAATATCATTTATGAGTTAAAAAATGGTATGCTTGACGTACAAAATATTTTAAATCTCCAGTAATAATTGGTTGTCTTATATTTTGAAGATCCAGAATTATTTTTTGGTAATAATAATATTCTCTATTATTAATAATTTCTAAAGCAGGTGTTAATGGACTGTCAACAGGATATGGCAGAACAAAATGACCTGTTATTTCATATTCTTTTACAAAACCTGCAGGAGTATATAATTTAATAAGTTGTTCTACTTCAGTGAGACTTAAATTTTTGGATTCTCAGAAAGAATCATTTAACTTTTTATCAATAATTTGATTAAGTTCAAAATCCGACGTTTTGGTATTAAAAATATACGGTGTCATAAGAATTCAAAGAATTTTATTTTTTCTTTTTGAAACTCAAAAGAAAGGAGAAAAAAATAAACAAACTAAGGCTACAGCTAAAAGACTTAAAAAAAAAGGTAATAATTTAATTCAACGAAAACTATAAGTTTCGTTTCAAAAAAGTTGCAATTCTCCTAAAGATAAATTAGGTAAACCAAAAAATTCAGCATCAAGTTGATTATTATTTTCTGGTAGAATAAAAATACTATTATTTCAAAAATCTGTGCCTAATCCTACAAATAAATCTTTAGCTAAATAACCTAAAAAAATACTTCCAAAACTTAGAATGCCTAAGGAAATAGCCATTTTTCAAGGTAATTCGTGGACATGGTTTATTACAGTACGAAAACCATTTACTTTATAAATAAATGTCATATAAAAAACACGAAAAGAATAAAAAGACGTAAAAAACGCTGTAACTAAACCTAAACTATAAGCAAAAGAACCTTCAATTGTATATTTTGTTAATGCCAATTCTAAAATCAAATCTTTTGAATAAAATCCTGTTAAAAAAGGAAAACCCATTAAAGATAAAGAACCAATTAAAAGCATTATCGATGTAAATGGTAATAAAGATCCTAAAGCACCAAATTTTCGCATATCTTGTTCATTTGATACACTATGAATTATAGCTCCTGCACTTAAAAACAATAATGCTTTAAAAAAAGCATGATTCGCTAAATGAAATAAACTAACATGGTACGTTGATAATCCACAAGCAAAAATCATATAACCTAATTGACTACATGTGGAATAAGCAATAACTTTTTTGATATCATTTTGCACTAAACCAACTGTCGCAGAAAAAAAAGCTGTGGTCGCACCAATAAAAGTAATCATTGATAAAAGTGTAGGTACATATTCAAATAAAGGTGAGCATTTTATAATTAAAAAAACTCCTGCAGTAACCATCGTTGCCGCATGTATTAACGCAGATACTGGAGTTGGACCTTCCATTGCATCTGGTAATCATGTATGTAACCCTATTTGCGCTGATTTCCCCATAGCACCAATAAATAATAATGAACAAATTATAGTTAAAACAGGTAAATCAAATCCGCAAAAAGTTAAAGTGGAATTTAAAAGAAATGGTGCAAGAGAAAAAATAACATGTACATCTAAAGATTTAAAAACAAAAAAAATAGAAACCAAACCGATTGTTAAAGCAAAATCTGCTATACGATTTACTACTAAAGCTTTAATTGCAGCTTTATTTGCTTGCAATCGTGTATATCAAAAACTTATTAAAAGATATGAACACAAACCAACACCTTCTCAACCGAGAAACAAAATAACTAAATTATCTCCAGCAACTAATAATAACATAAAAAAAGTAAATAAAGATAAATAAGACATAAAACGAGCTAGGTGCGGATCCTGAGACATATAATCGGCAGAATACAAATGAACTAATGAGGAGACTATATTTACAACAAGCAACATAATTAAAGTTAAATTATCCACATAAAAACCTCAATCTACTTGTAAAAAATCAGAATAGATTCAGGTACCTGCTTTTACAAAGATCAATTTTTGGTTAAAACTAACTTTATAAAAGAGTATAACTGTAAGAATAACGTTTACAAACATTATAATAGTCGTTAAAAGGACACTGCCATTTCGACCAATAAATCGAGCAAAAAAAGCTGTTAACAAAGAACTAATTAAAGGTAATATTATAATTAAAAGAATCATATTTTGTTATTTAAACGTTAATAAGATTATAATAAAAAAAACACAAAATTACAAGCAACTAAATTAATAAAGCAAATAAAGTGCAACCAAAATTTCGGAGAAGGAGGGATTCGAACCCACGAAGAGAAAATTCTCGCTAGTTTTCAAGACTAGAGCCTTTGACCGCTCAGCAACTTCTCCAAACTTTAAGTTTACTATAAGCCTAGGTAGACTCGAACTACCAACAGCACGTTTATCAGACGTGTACTCTACCCTTGAGTTATAGGCTCCCAAGCATACAGTATTCTTATTTACAAAAAAAAGAATTTTAAAAAGAAACAAAGGGTGATGTCGGATTTGAACCGACGACCCTTTGGTTAACAGCCAAACGCTCTACCCTCTGAGCTAATCACCCGCATAAAAAAGATTAGCTAAGCATATTGGGACTTGAACCCAAAACCCGCGGCTTAAAAGGCCGTCGCTCTACCAATTGAGCTATATGCTCTATAATTTATTACAGGAAAGGAGGGAATCGAACCCCCACTTTGAAGTTTGAAGCTTCACATTCTACCACTAAATTACTTTCCCAAATAAAAAATTTAAATTTATAAACACCAATACTGAAATATTCTCTATAGGAATCCAACCTATGTTTTCGACGTGAAAAGCCGACGTCCTTGCACTAGACGAAGAGAACTTTTCTTATAGAATACTTTTTTTATCTTCAGGGTGAAAGGATTTGAACCTCTGATCTTCTGCTTCCAAAGCAGGCACTTTAACCACTAAGCTACACCCCGAAATTAAACATTTTTTCTACGTTGCTATAACTACCTGCTATCGGACTTGAACCGATACTCTAAAAGAACTAAATTTTAAGTCTAGCGCGTCTACCATTTCGCCAAGCAGGCAAAAACGTAAACCATAAACATTTATTTTGGAATTTTTCTAAAGTCTTTTGCTTAAAGCTGGGATTGAACCAACGGCCCTTGGATTTTCAGTCCAATGCTCTACCTCTGAGCTATTTAAGCAAAAATAATCTTTTGTTTTTTCTTCAAAGAGCGATCAACGGGAATTGAACCCATGTCTCTTGAACCACAATCAAGTATTCTGCCACTAAACTATAATCGCCAACAAATTACAAAAAAAATATATAATTAAACCATAGATTAACTAAACTATCCTTAAAATTCAATTTTCATATTTAAAATATGACGAAAAGGGGACTCGAACCCCTAACCCTTGGATTATGATTCCAATATTCTACCATTGAACTATTCCGTCCAATAATAGTTAAAATGCGAGGAAAACGGGAGTCGAACCCGCAGCTTTTAGTTTGACAAACTAATGCTTGACCTTTAAGCTATTTCCTCTTATTAATTTTCTTGTTGGGAAAGATAGGATTCGAACCTATGTAGAAATAATTCGGCGGATTTACAGTCCACTGCTTTTGACCACTCAGCCACTTTCCCTATAATTTCAACGGAAAAGGTGGGATTTGAACCCACACAATAGGTTTAGCAAACCAATCACCCAACCTTTGGGACTTCTCCTAAAAATATACACTTTTTATAAAAGATAAGTTAAAAACATGTAGTATTATTAGCGTTAAAAGCATTACTTTGCGTTTAATTTATTGTCTACTTTTAAATTTTGCAATTGAAAATATATAACCTATAAACATTATATTCTTTAATGCTTTGAAAAAAAGATGTAAAGGAAGTTTCTTACTTAAATGCTTTCAGTAATTATCTCGTCTAGATATAGCTACGCAACGATGCTTTTGGTTCAACAATTGCTAAACTATATATCTATTTTACCCGGTCCTCTCGTACTAGGGATAAATCTTTTTTCTTTTTTAAACTATCAGTACATAGGGACCGAACTGTCTCACGACGTTCTAAACCCAGCTCATGTACCGCTTTAATCGGCGAACAGCCGAACCCTTGGAACCTTTTTCAGCTCCAGGATGCGATAAGCCGACATCGAGGTGCCAAACAATTCCATCGATAGGGACTCTAAAGAATTATCAGCCTGTTATCCCCAGCGTACCTTTTATTTGTTGATCGATAACCTTTCCATATAGAATTACCGGGTCACTATGACCGACTTTCGTCTCTGTGTGACTTATTAAGTCTAACAGTCCAGCAAACAATATACCATTGTGCTCAAAAATCAATAAAAATTGATTTGAATCTACCTATATACACCCTCGTTACATTTTAGAAGGCGACCGCCCCAGTCAAACTGACAAGTATTAACTTTTCATTAAAAGCTTTGCTTTTAATTAAGCTTTTTAAGTTCCAAAGAGTGATATTTCATTTAACATGTCAAAATCAACTGGCATTGATTGGTTCTACATTATCACTTATGCTACGCATTGAATTCAAAAAAACAATTAATACAGACAGTAAAGGTGCATGGGGTCTTTCCGTGTAGCTGATAGGAATGCCGCATCTTCACGGCAAGTTCAATTTCACTGAGTCAATATTGGAGACAGTAAAGAAGTCGTTATACCATTCATGCAGGACGGAACTTACCCGCCAAGGAATTTCGCTACCTTAGGACCGTCAGAGTTACAGCCGCCGTTTGTCTGAAATTCAATATTGTGCTAAAACACTCAATTTTCATGTGCAGACACCGGGCAGGTCTCAGACCCAATACTTCATTAATTAATTTTGCAGAGTCCTGTGTTTTTACTAAACAGTCGCTTCTTTCATTTTCATGACGCCATTAAAACTTTTTTTTTAAGGGCCCTCCTTTTTCCGAAGTTACAGAGTCAATTTGCAGAGTTCCTTCAATATTGTTACCTCAATCACCTTAGTATATTCTACCAGTCCACCTGTGTCGGTTTTCAGTACGGTACATAGCAAATTTTTTTCGAACCCATTTTCAATACGATTTTATTTTGGTCCTACATCAAAATCATATCTCAAGAAAGATAAATGTTATTTGCCTAGCAACTGTAGATCGTTTTTCATCTTACAGCTTTCTTCCATTAAAGTTTGCATTAACAAATCTTCTTAGGAACCGTCTAACTCTACACAATTGTAACTTGAATGTAGAAAACCTTGGACTTACGGCGAGCGACAATTTTTTAATAATCGTTATACGTTACTCATATCAGCATTTGCACTTTTAATTCACAAAAGAATCTAACAATTCTTTTTCATCGAATATAAAACGTTCCGCTACCTTATATCAATTTAATTAAAAATTGAACATATAATCAAAACTTCGGTGAATCGAACTAGTTTCACAACATTGTCAATGTTAAACAACTAAACCAATAATTTTTAACGCTTTTTTTAAAGAATGGCTGCTTCCAAGCCTACCTTTTGATTGTCATTGTTATTTAACTATTTTTCACTATTATCAATTTCTTAAAAACCTTAGTTGATGATCAGGGCTGTTTCCCTTTTGACTTTTGACCTTAGCACCCAAAGTCTGATTGTTATCTTTTTTTTAGGTATTTGGAGTTTCCATATATTCAGTAAGATCTTCTAAATCCTCCTCATACTAAGAGTGCTCTACCCCCTAAAAATTTCTTATTACGAAATGTAAAAACAAATCATTAAAATAAATAACACTCTACTTAAATAGATTTCGCGGAAAACCAGCAATAATCAAGTTTGATTAGCCTTTCACCCCTCAACGCAATTCTTCACTGTTTTTTGCAACAAACTAGTGTTCGTTCTTCAAGCTTTTTACCCTCTAAATCTGATCACGTTGAGATCACTTGACTTCGGGTTTAATAATTATAACTTTTGGCTTTTGATTAACCATCTATTTTCATTTTGCCTTCCACTATAATGTTAAGCTTGCTATAATTATTAAGTTGCTGACCCATTATACAAAAGGTACCATATTTTTCTTCTATGTGATTTTTATTTTTTTTATTTCAAATCTTTTCACTCCTTTAAAGGTCTCTCTTTCATCTTTCCTTCACAGTACTTGTGCACTATCGAATAATCTTGTATATTAAAAGATCGAGGATGGTTCCCCGTTTTTCATTCAAATTGTCTATCGAATTACTATAAATGTGTATTTTTTTTATTTACACAGGTCTTTTACCTTCTTTGGAATCATGCGTTCAACATTTTTTCGACATAAATAAAAAAAAATACACACGCACAATTATACGTGCAACTTTTTATTTCAATTTCGCTCGCCACTACTTTCGAAATCTCTATTGATTTTTTTTCCTCTAACTAATAAGATGTTTCACTTTGTTAGGTTTTTAATCATTATTGTAATTTCTTCTAGGAGATTACGATCGCATCAGCAATATTATCTTTGATCGAAAAATTTCGTTTTTTTAACGTCCTATTACAAGATTATCAAGATTTCCATAAAAAAAACGTTTTTTACTTTTTTTTTACTGAGTTATATCTTTTCAACAAAAATGTAAATGAAAAGAGATGTTTCTTATCTAAATTCATTCGTTTTCATATACGCAAACCAACCGAATAAATAAATCACATATAAAGTTTGAAAAAAGAGAAACATAATTTTTTCCTTTAAATTTTTTATTTAGAGTCGTGTCTCCTCCAAAATTTGAATAAATTTTTATTATAGTACATATGTTTTAAAAAGTTAATAACGTATAAGTAAACAGGCTTAATTTTTATCTGAATAGTAAATATAAACTAACATTTTATTGCATTAAAATGAATTTCCTTTTATTTACATTACGATTTATTTTGTTTTAATACGTTATACTTAATAAAAAAACGATATCTTTTTGCTTAACTTTAAATTCTGAAAAGTAGCTTTTTAATTCATTTCTCAAAAAAAATTAAAGTTTCAATTTATTGCAATTCGATTTCAGCGGGATATCTTTCGTATAAAAACAGATCTAACAACATTCTTTAATGAGCATTAGCCAAGAGGTAAGGCGATAGGTTTTGAGCCTATTTACCAGAGGTTCGAATCCTCTATGCTCAAACATCTTTTTTTGAAATAATTTTTTTTTTATCATATAAAAAAGCACATGGTACAGGTAATTTTTTTGCTGCAGCCATTAAAATTTTATATGCTTTTTTTGGTAACATGCAAGTTAATTCAAAAAGAGTTTGACCTGATTTAAGACGTGCAATTCAATAATTAACTGCGCCTTTACCTTTACCCATGCGAATTTCATTAGGTTTAGCTGTAACTGGTATATCCGGTAAAACACGAATTCATAAAAATTCATGTTTACGCAAATCCCGAGAAATTAATCTTCGCGCGGCTTCTAATTGTCTGCTATCAATTCGGCTATATTTTAAAATTTTAAGCCCATAAATGCCATAATACAAACTAGTAGCTGTTTTTTTTCGTTCAATTGCTTGTAAACGACCCTTTTGTAACTTTTTAAATTTTGTACGAATAGGTATCCTAATACTCTTTTTTTTTCTTTTCATTTTTTAATAATAAACTCAAACCTTAATTCCAAAAGTACCAATACGTGCTTTCGCTTGCGCCATAGCAAAATTAACATTTTCAGATAATGTTTGATGTGATTTATGTTGTTTAAATTTAGTAAGTGAAAATAAACGAGTTTTTCTAGCTCCATTGATGCGTCCTATTAACGCAATTTTGTATCCTAAACCTCTTTTTAGAGGTAAAGTTCTTAAAATTCTATGAATATCTTTTAAAATTCAACGGTGTTTTTTGACATCTTTTACAATTTTTGCTATTTCTTCTGCTAATAACTGAGGTTCTAAATATTTGGAAAATAACATAAGAGAGGGAACAAAACTTTTGATAAACTTTCTTTTATTAAATTGCGAAAGAGTATTTTGTTTTTTTTGCTGTTTTTTTTTTCATTTTTCATATAAATAAACATTTCTTTTTGATAAATTTTGCGTTCAAAGCTTAGGTGCACAGAGTTTGTTTTTATTTCTTAAAAAAAATTTTTGTTTATTAAAAAATCACAAATTGAGAAATTGAGAAGAACTTTCTTTTAAAGACTTTTGTTTTGTTTGACTAAACCTTAAATGAGTTGTCGTTTGCCCAATATAAATATATCTTTTACCAAAAACACTCTTTTTACTATATTTTATTGTTGTACGAGTACCTGTTTTTTTATACTTTTTATTTTTATTAGGAAAAACTAATCGATAAAACTTTAAATTTTTAAATTGGTTTAAAGGTCATAAAATTTTAACTTGAACTTTTAATGTAAAATATTGCTGGATTAAGCTTTGTATCAAAAATTTTACTTTATACGTTGTTAAAAATTTTAAATTCTGAAAATAATTGTGTCGATAAGGAATACGATAATTAAATCGTGTTTTTAAAGAAGAACGTTTCCGAGAAAAAGGAAAACGTCTTTTTTTTTTCCGAACTATTATATGAGGTCTGTTTTTTTGTTGAAATCTAATCAATTGAAAAATATATAATCCCTTTGGTATAATTTTTGATTTTAGTATTACCTTACGCATTCGGATATGAAATCTTCTATTTTTTTTTTTCCATCGTGTAATCAAAAAAGAATTAAACGGATATATTTCGTTTTCTTGTGGTTTTATATTTTGAACAGAATGAAATTTTACTGGAAAATATTGTACAAAAAAATCAGAATTTTGTTTTTTTCTATTTAACAATAATAAAACCTGTAATGTCCTTTTTGAAAGATCTCTCTTTCGATTTTCAAATAAACTAAACTGGCTCCGTAAACTCATTATTTTGAATATGGAAATAAAATATCATTCAAGCATAGATTGATAAAAATGGTTTTGTGTAGGCATCAAAAATTGATAAGGTAAAGTCGTTTGAAAATTTAAGCTTTGCAAACGTATAGCACTTGTTCGAATTTGTTTTTTAAGTAAAGATCTTAAAGCAAAAGATTTCAATTGTTCTTGCAATAATTTTCAAACAAGATTCAATTTATGTTTAAGTTGTACTTCAAGAATTGTTTTTTTAAAAAATGGATTTTGTTGTGATCAATCCGTAATAAAATTTTGTTGATAAGAAAAAAAATACAAATTATCTATTTGCGCAAGTATTTTTTTTTTTTTTTTAATTTAACAAATAAATTAAAAAAAATGAAATTTAGTTTTTTGGAAATTAATTTTTGTTTTTTTTTTTAAACATTTTTTTAAAAATAAAGGTGCTTTTTGAAAAAAAAAAAATTT
>Ga0182024_10008033_pt1 | contig 22481 bp, 19 predicted proteins | sample P32metaG_FD_120480 | JGI IMG/M metagenome (GOLD analysis project Ga0182024, IMG submission 120480) | Permafrost microbial communities from Stordalen Mire, Sweden - P3-2 metaG (Illumina Assembly) | ecosystem: Environmental > Terrestrial > Soil > Wetlands > Permafrost | place: Sweden: Stordalen... | reverse complement strand
AGCCACTCTAACCTGTCCCGTTCCTCTTGGCTCATCTCGATTCGCTCCATCCTTCAGCCTTGCGGCTGTCAAGAGGAACTTTCTACTTTGGCCAATTAGGAACTTCTCACTTTGGCGCGACAACCTACAAATCTTGACCTACATGCCTTGACAAATAATGATATACTAGCGCGCTAAGTATTCGTAGTATTCGTTTCTCTATTCATAACGGGCGGGACGTTCCGGCTGAGTGTCACAAGGGGAATGCCAGCCCGAAGGGAAGGTGCTGTTGTGAATGATCTTCTCGTCATTCGCGTCCTAATTATTGCCGTCCTAAGTTGCGCGGCCTTCTTCCTGAGGCCGTTCAATCTTAATGGGCCTGTCGCTGCCGCCGTCGGCGCCGCGGCCGGACTCTCGGTTGTCCTTTTCGAGATCCGCATCAAGCAGGTCAGCCTCACCCGCTTGATTGGCGCTGCCGTCGGCAGCGTCCTCGGAATTTTCGGCGCATTCCTCATTTCTCTGGTGCTCGGTCATGCCGTGCCCGCGAGCGATGCAACCATTCCCTTCATTGAAGTCGTGCTCCTCGGCTGGATGATGTACTGCGGCCTCGTGGTCGGCGCGGCGAAAGGGGAAACGCTGAACCTGGCGGCGTTCGGCGGCCTGTTCGGCGCCGAAAAAGTGTCGAAGACGGTCTTCAAAATCCTGGATACCAGCGTCATCATCGACGGCCGCATCGCCGATATCGTCGAAACCGGCTTCGTCGACGGCACGCTGGTCATTCCTCAGTTCGTGTTGCGCGAATTGCAGCTGGTCGCCGATTCCTCCGATTCCATGAAGCGCAACCGCGGCCGCCGCGGCCTCGATGTTCTCCAGCGCATTCAGAAAATGCCGCAGCTGAACATTCAGATTTTTGAGGACGATTTCCCCAACGTCCGCGATGTCGACATGAAATTGATTGAGCTGGCCAAAGTGTATGACTCAAAAATCGTCACCAACGATTTCAACCTCAATAAAGTCGCGCAGCTTCACGGCGTCCAGGTTTTGAATATCAACGATCTGGCGAACGCGCTCAAACCCGTCGTTTTACCGGGTGAACTGATGCGTGTCTTCATCCTAAAGGAAGGGAAAGAATACAACCAAGGCGTGGCCTATCTGGACGACGGGACCATGGTGGTAGTCGACAACGCGCGTAAGATGATCTCGAAGACTATCGACGTGGCCGTCACCAGCGTGTTGCAAACCACCGCCGGCAAGATGATCTTCGGCCGATTCGACGAACGCACACACGCCGTGCATGATAAGGATCGTCCCCCGGCGCGCGAGCACGTAACTCCCGCCGCCGGCGCCTGACACTACCCGACGCGGGGCACAGACTTCAAAGGCTGCTGAAAAAGGCCTTTTAGCCTCCGCTTCCTGCGGTCGCGGCTCGGTAGATCATTGATAACAGGAAGCACCGATTCCGAGCCGCGACCACAGGGAGCGGAGTTTGCGAGTTTTTCAACCCTCTCAGTCTGTATGATGTACGCTAAAATCAAGCTTCTTTTATGAGAGTCTCCGTCATCCTCCCGGCCGCAGGCCTCGGCACGCGCATGGGCCGGGAGAAATCCGGCATCAGCCGCAAGCAGTTCATGCTGCTGGACGGCGCGCCGATCCTGATTCACACGATTCGCAAATTTCTGCAATGCAACTCGGTCGCGGAAATTGTCGTCGCTCTGCGCGCCGAGGACCTCGACTGGGCCCGCGGCCTCGTCCTCCAGGAACATCCCGTGAAACCTGTCCGATTCGTCGCCGGTGGCGATAGCCGTCAGCAGTCGGTCGAAAACGCGCTCGCCACGCTCCCTCCTGATACCGAGCTCGTCGCCGTGCACGACGCCGTGCGTCCCTTCATCGAACCTTCGCTGGTGGAACTGGTCATCGCCGAAGCCGCCATCTCCGGCGCAGCCATCGTCGGCATCGTTCCCGTCGATACCGTGAAGCGCGTTCATAAGAACAAAATTCGCGCCACTCTTCCCAGGGAGCACCTGGTGCTGGCCCAAACGCCGCAGGTCTTCCGCTTCGATCTGCTGAAGAGAGCTTTCCAGCTGGCCCGCGAAGACAGTTTTACGGGCACCGATGAATCGAGCCTGGTGGAACGCCTGGAGCAGGTCGAAGTCAGCGTCGTCCAAGGCAGCGACCGCAATATCAAAATCACCAAGCCGACGGATATGGAGCTGGCGCGCCTGTTTCTGGATGAGGAAACGGCGGGAAAGCCGGCGTGAGAATCGGGCAGGGCTGGGACGTCCACCGGCTGGCCGCCGGTCGCCCTCTTATTTTAGGCGGCGTGACCATTCCATCCGAGTTCGGCCTCGACGGCCACTCCGACGCCGACATTCTATCGCACGCCATCACCGATGCACTGCTCGGCGCAGCCGCGCTCGGCGATATCGGGATGCATTTCCCGGATACCGATCCGCAATGGAAAGGCGGAGACAGCAAACAGTTCCTGGCGTTCGCCGCGTGGTTGGTTCGCGACAAGGGTTACGAGATCGTCAACGTCGATACCACCGTCATTCTGGAGCGTCCGAAACTGAAAGAGTTTCGTTTGGAGATCCGTGAAGCGTTGGCCAAAACCATCGGCATCGAATTGAACTGTGTTTCGGTGAAATTCAAAACCGCGGAGCGTGTCGGCCCGGTGGGCGAAGGCAAATCGGCCGAAGCGCAAGCCGTCGTCCTTCTGGACGTCAAATAAGCAGCACCAGCTTGCCCGTTGTCTGCCTTCCTTCCAGGTCGCGATGCGCTTGAGCCGCGTACGCCAGTTGATAAACGTGTTCCACCCGCAAAACCAGCTTTTTCTCGGCGATCCATTGAAAGACCTGCGCCGCCCGCCAATCGAGCTCCGTGCGATCCGAAATGTAATGCGTCAGCACCGGTCGCGTGAAGAAAAGCGAGCCTTTCTGGGCCAACAACAGCGGTTCAAACGCCGGCACCGCCCCGCTCGATTGCCCGAAGGACACGGCCATGCCGCGCGGCCGGAGACAATCGAGACTTCTCATGATCGTGTTGGCACCAACCGAGTCGTAGACCACATCGACGCCTTTTCCATCGGTCAGCCGGCGGGTTTCGGCGACAAAATCCTCAGTCGAATAAAGAATCACCTCGTCTGCTCCCGCCTCCCGGGCCAGCTTCGCTTTTGCTTCCGTTCCGGCCGTGCCGATGACTCTTGCGCCAGCCAGCTTCGCCATCTGCACCAGCAGCCTCCCGGTGCCACCCGCCGCGGCGTGGATCAGCGCCGTATCGCCTTGCTTCAGAGGATAAGTAGAATACGCAAGATAGTGAGCCGTCATGCCTTGCAGCATCGCCGCGGCGCCGTCCTGAAAACTGACGGTATCCGGCAGCGCGACCAGATACGATTCCGGAACCAGCGCATACTCGGCGTAAGACCCGCGCGCCATAGCCCACGCCACGCGGTCGCCCTTTTTAAACAGGGTACCGTCCTCGACCGTGCCCGCGCCTTCCGATCCAAGGATCGCCGAAAGGGGTAACTTATACAATCCGCTGCGGTGATACGTGTCGATGAAGTTGACGCCCGACGCCTCGACCTTCACCAATGCGTGTCCCGGAGCGAGTTCCGGTTTCGGCATGTCGCCGTATTTGAGGACATCAGGTCCTCCCGTTTGCTCAATGTAGACGGCTTTCATGGATTTTCCTTTGCAGATGAACAGCGCCCGCGTAGAGCAGCAAATACGCGAGCGTTATGGGGAAGAATAACAGACGCGCGATGGCAGGGACCGCCGCCGCTCCGGTCAGGCCGGCGCGAAACGAGATGAAATGAAGGATCAGACGCCACTGGCCCCGGTCGGCCCAGAAGAAATCACAATTCTCGTTGACGACGAAGAGCTTGGCCGGGATTTTTGCCGCCAGCCACCATTTCCATTTCGTCATGATCGGCTCGGCCGCGCAGATGATGCCCAGCGCGGCATAGTCGCGCGACTTCAATGTGGCCAGCAATTGCGCGCGACTCGCTGGATCGGTGTAATCGGTGACGCGGTAGAGAGTGCCGCGAAAACCCTCGGGGACGCCGGCGAAGCAGGTGACCAGATCGATTTCGATCGAGTCGCCGAACATTTGAAACAGCTTGGGGATCAGCGTGTCAAACAGGTGCCGCGAGCCGCTTTCGACCAGCAGGATGCGCGTCAACGCGGGAATGTCGCGGCGGAAGAAGTGGCGCAACTGACGATTGTACCGAAATTAAAATATCTTGACAATTTTATCCATTTATCCGCATACTTGGGCGTCTACTTCCCGCGTTCCGCTCCTTCCTGTCGGAAAAAATAACACATAGCCTGTGTCAAATGGGAACACTTTTATGACGCTTGTAAATAGACGTGCGTGCGAAGAGCTCTGCCTCGTCCTGACCGGCCTGTTCGCAATTTTCTGGGCCATCCTTCGCGCCTGCGTGCAAGCGATCACGCTGGACGAAGCGGACACCTATTTTTGGTTTGTGGCCCGTTCGGCGGGGTATGTGTTCTATCCTTTCTCGAACAACCACGTCCTGAATACGCTGCTGATGTGGATGACAACCCACGCCTTCGGCACGTCCATTGTCACGGTGCGGGCGCCTGCCCTGGCAGGGGCAATTGTCTATATATTTACTTGTTATTTCTTGTGCCGCAGCATTACGAGTCAATTCCGGCTTCAGCTCTGTATCTTTATTTGTCTGACTTATAATCCATTTATTTGCGATTTTATGGTGGCGGCGCGCGGCTATAGCCTGGCGGACGCGTTCCTGCTGGCGGCGGTCGCGGTTCCAGTGTGGCACCGCGCGAAGGGCGAGCCTCCTTTGCGCGAGTGCTGCATCTGGGCGTCGCTGGCGCTGGGGCTCTCGTTCACGGCGAACTTTTCCTTCGCCTTTCCCGACCTGGCGGCGTACCTGGGAATTCTGAGCTGGGCGATCCGGCGGCGGGAAAAGGAATCGATCAAACGCGTCGTCGAATGGTGCACTCTGCCCGGTTTGTTCGTCGCGCTGCTGCTCTGCGGATACCCGCTGACGCACTGGAAGCGCGAGGATCTGTGGTGGGGCGCGCACTCCTTCGGGGAAATGACCAGGAGCCTGGTGCAATCGTCGCTTTATCAACTGAACCCGGGATTCCGCGATTCGGGACTGTACTGGCTCATGGATTTTCTGAAGCCTTTGCTGCTGCCCGTCCTGGGTGTTCTATGCGCCTGCCAGCTGGTGGTGACGCGACTGGAAGGTTCGTGGCTCCGGGACGCGAGCACGCGATGGCTGGGTAGATTCGCGGCGGCGCTGGCAGGCATTGTGATCCTATCGATGGCGATGAGCTGGCTGGCGTTTCGCGTCGATAAACTGCCTTTGCCGCTGGGACGCACGGGAATTTACCTGGTTCCTCTGTGCACGCTGATCGCGGGGATTATTGCCGCCGCGCCCGCGCAATCAACGGTCTCGCGATGGCTGGGGCGAGCGATCTCTGGCGTCCTGATCTGCCTGGCATGCTACTTTCTGCTGTGCCTCCGGCTGACTTATTTCAGGGAATATGAATGGGATGCGGATGTGAAGGACATTTATTCGGTCCTGGCGCGGATGAACCATACCTACGGCGTGACGGATGTGGGAGTGGCGGGGTTTTATCTGTCGCCGCTGAATTACTACCGGGTGATGTCGAGGGGAGAAAGTTTTTCAGAGTTCACGCTAGTGGAGCCGGAGTCGCATGTCGACAAGCCGGTTTACGTGATGCATGGGTTGTATGAGAAGGGGTTTTTAGAGAGGGAGAAGCTGGTGGTGATTTACAAGGGGAAGAAGTCGGGCGTGGTGATTGCGGTGAAGCCGGATGGGGTGGTTCCGGGGAGGTTGGTGGAGCCTTGAAGCATCACGGGCATCGACACGAGTGTCGACGCGGCACGCATAAGTGCGTGCGCCACAAGGGCGGCAAAACTTTAGTCCGTGTAACCGGCTATGGAGGTCGCGGGATGGGCCGCGATTCCGCCGATGACGATGGAGCCTTGGGTCTGGGCGCTGGTGCGTGGGCCAGGGATGACGATGCCAGTCAGGTTCAGGGGATCGGCCAGGGCTACGTCCACTTCCTCGCCCAAATTGGGGGAGCGGCGGACCGACCGCAGCAGGTCGACAGCTTCGGGTCTGGCGAATTGTTCGCCGACGAAGCCGGAGATGAAACGGCCTCCGCGAATTTCGCCGCGGGCTTCCATCCTGCGGTAGGTGACGAGAAGATCTCGCCAGGCCGGAGCCAGGGGTTCGCGCGATAGGAGATCGCGGAAGACGACACCCCAGCGGTCGAGCAGGAGCTTGGCGAAGAATTCGACATCGGTCGATTCCGCCTCCGCACGGTCGAGCAACGCCCATCGTCCGGCGGAGTGGCGAGGACGTTTGGCGCCTCGGGCTCGTCTCTGGGGATCGAGCAGGGCGCGGAGATTGTCGAAACCGTCGGCGGTGACCAGGCCCGCGGCGACCAATTCCCAGAGTGCGTCCTCGACTTCGCTGGCCAGGCGTCCGCTGGATTTTACTAACTCGACAAAGAATGAAGCACCGCGCTTTTGAAGCGACTCGAATACGTCGCGCGCCTGATGGGACAGAGGTGTTTCGGTGCGCGGCGCAGCCAGTAGTGAAAAATCTTCGCGGCGGAAAAATGTGATGGGCGCGCTACGCGTCGGCCGGACGCGCTTGGTGGGCGAATCGGGATCGAAGGCCTTGTGAGGCGAGAGACGGCCCCAGGCGATTTCGCCGGAGAGGCACAGCTGGTCCAGCAGTTCGGGATCGTAATCGGCGATGCGCTTCGGCAGAACCGAGGTTTCCCAGGCTGCGGAGGGGATTTCGTAGCCTTGCAGTTGTTTCAGGATCTGAAACAGGCCGTCGACGCCGTGCAGTTGCGTGCCTCGGGCCATGTGCTGCCAGCGGCAGAGGAAACGCATGAAGTCGGCGGCGGTGACCGGCTCGATTTCCTTGCGCAGGCGGCCGAGGGTCAAGCGATGAATGCGAGCCACGATGCGGCGGTGGCAGAATTCTGCCTCCGATGTGCACATGTTTGATGCAGACCATGACCCTCGCAGGATCTGACCTTCGGCTTCGAGGTGGGCCAGCGCGATTTCGACTTCTACGAGCGGCAGGCTGAGGCGCTCGGCTAACGCGACGGTGGTCGTGGGGCCGATGGAATCCATCCACCCTCGGAGGATGGAGATGTAGTCGGCGGTTTTGTCGAGACGCTCGGTTGCCACCCAGTGGCCATCGACGATACTGGCGCGGCCCTTGGCGCGGAGTTGATCGAAGAAGTATTGCCACTCGTCGACCGGCGGAAGAAGGATCAGCGTGAGCAGAGCGTCATGAAGTTCATCGGGATCGCGCACGACAGGCCAGGATTCTTCGGCCACCTGCGCGATGGCCGCTGGATCGAGGGCGCCCATGCCCGCCGCATCGTTGGTGTTCAGAGTTCGGCGAATGATGACGGCCCGGGTACGGCGTTCTTCAAGAGGCGCGTCGTCCAGAAACGCGTAGGGATTGGCGTTGAGAATCTCGTGGCAGAAGGGCGAGGGCTCGGGCGTATCGATGGCGACTGTGCGCAGAGTGCCGTCGGCCATGCGATCCAGAATGTGGATGAGCCCTTTCAAATCCATCGCTTCTTCCAGGCAATTGGCAATCGTTTCATTCACCAGCGGATGGTCGGGAATGCGAATTTCGCCGGTCAGATTTTCCGCGCAGGCGACCTGATCCGGGAAGCAGGCGGCGAGCAGATCGTCGGCGCGCATGCGCTGCAAGGGCGGCGGAACTTTATGGCCACCCGCGAAGCGCAGAACCGCGAGAGCCCGCTGCGCATTCCACTTCCAGCGCGCGCCGAACAGGGGCGAATCGAGCATGGCTTGCGTAAGAACGTGCTCGGCGGTGGGCGTTTTCAGGAAATCGAAGACTAGTTCGAGAGGGAAGGAATGCTGGTCGCTGAGCGACAGGACGAGGCCGTTATCGGTCGCGGCGGCTTGCAGCTCGAAATTGAAGGTGCGGCAGAAGCGCTTGCGCAGGGCGAGTCCCCAGGCCCGGTTGATGCGCGTGCCGAAGGGCGAATGAATGACCAGTTGCATGCCTCCGCCTTCGTCGAAAAATCGTTCGGCGACGATGACGTCCTGGCTGGGAATAACGCCGAGAGCGCGCTGGCCGGCGTTGACGTACTCGACGGCTTGCTCGGCCCCGCGCTTATCGAGAGAGCATTCGCGCTCCAGCAGCGTCATCGCGTTTGTCCGCATGCTTACGCATGGCGGTTCCGAAGCTGCGCCTGCGGCGAAGATGTCTTCACGCAGGCGGGCGACTTCGCGCGATAGTTCGATGGTGCGGCCGGGGGCTTCGCCGTTCCAGAAAGGAATCGACGGCGGCTGGCCGTGCGCATCTTCGACGCGGACGCGGCCGTTTTCGACGCGCTTGATGCGCCAGGAGGTTGTCCCGAGCAGAAAGATGTCGCCCGACTGACTCTCGATGGCGAAATCCTCATCGAGTGTGCCGACGAGCGTGTTTTCGGGCTCGGCGACGACTTGATATTGCGTGGTTTCCGGAATCGCTCCGCCGTTGGTGATGGCGATAAGGCGCGCGCCCCGGCGGCCTTTGATGACGCCGTTGACCTGGTCGCGATGCAGCATCGCTCCGCGGCGTCCGCGCATGGTGGCGATGCCTTCCGACAGGACTTCGACAACCGAGTTGAAGCTTTTTCGAGTGAGATCGCGATACGGGTAGGCGCTCCGCACCATCGCAAAGAGATCTTCCTCCGACCATTCTCCAGTGGCCGCAGTAGCCACTAACTGCTGAGCAAGGATATCGAGAGGTGCATTGGGGATTTCGATTTTATCGAGGATTCCGGCGCGGATGGCGCGGACCAGCGCGGCGCATTCAATCAATTCGTCGCGCGTGGTGCAGAAGAGGCGCCCTTTGGGCAGCGCTCCCACCCAGTGACCGGCGCGGCCCACGCGCTGCAAGGCGGCGGCGATAGAGCGGGGCGATCCGATCTGGCAGACGAGGTCCACGGTGCCGATATCGATGCCGAGTTCAAGAGACGCAGTCGCGACGACGGCGCGCAGTTCGCCTCGCTTGAGACGCTGCTCGGCTTCGAGGCGCAGCGAGCGCGAGAGGCTTCCATGATGCGGCAGGACGGCCGTCTCGCCCAGGCGTTCCGCAAGGTGATGGGCGACCTTCTCGGACAGCCGGCGCGTGTTGACGAAGACCAGCGTGGTGCGATGCTCCAGCGCCAGATTCGCCAGCCGGTCGTAGATGTCCTTCCACATCTCATTACTGGCGACCGAGTTCAATTCGTCGCGAGGGACTTCGACGGCCAGGTCCATGGCCCGCCGATGGCCGATCTGGATAATTTTCGGGTCGCGGCCCAGGAACTGCGCCACCTGTTCGATAGGGCTCACTGTGGCCGATAGACCAATCTTCTGGAGCGGCTCCTGAACGAGCGCCTCGAGGCGGGCAATCGACAATGCAAGGTGCGAGCCGCGCTTCGATCCGGCGACAGCGTGAATTTCGTCGAGTATGAGAGTCTTCACGCGCCGCAGCATCTTGCGTCCGCCTTCGGAAGTCAGCAGGATGAAAAGCGATTCGGGCGTGGTGACAAGAATGTGCGGCGCATGCTTCATCATTTGCAGCCGCTCCGAAGCGGGGGTGTCGCCGGTGCGGACGGCGGTGCGGATGGGCGCGAGAAGCACGCCTTCGTGTGCGGCGAGATCGGCGATCCCGGACAACGGTACGTCGAGGTTCTTCTGGACGTCGTTCGAAAGAGCTTTAAGCGGCGAGACGTAGAGAATCTCCGTCGAGTTTTCCAGCTCTCCCGTGCGGGACTTTCGGACTAAGGAGTCCAGGGCGATCAAGAATGCGGCTAGGGTTTTCCCCGATCCGGTGGGCGCGGAGATCAGCACATCGCGGCCGGCCTGGATTTCCGGCCATCCGAGCAACTGCGGCTCGGTGACGGTTTGAAACCGCTCCGTGAACCAACGCCGGGTGAGGTGGTCAAAACGAGACAGTGGCATCGAGGGCTACCTTAATAGAGTAACTCCAGTTCGGCGCTTCATTTGCGGGCTGGAGTATCCTAAAATACTTGAGCAAGACGCCCTTCGACAACGACTACCTGGTCCGGCTTCGGCAGGGCGACGCCGATACGGAACGGCATTTTGTTCATCATTTCAGCAATGCCATCCGGTTGTCGCTCCGGTACCGGCTGCGGTCCTGGCAATTAATCGACGATATCCGGCAGGAAACGTTCCTGCGGGTGCTGAATTTTCTGCGATCCGACAAATCGATGGACCATCCGGAAAGGCTGGGGGCGTACGTTCATTCGGTTTCGATCAACGTGATGATGGAGCTGCTGCGGGCGTCGACCAGGCATCCGGCGATGCCGGAAGATGCGCATCAATACGTGGATGGCGGCGTGAATCCGGAGAGCGAAGTGGTCACCCGGGAGCGCAAGGATATGGTGCGCAGCGTACTGGAGGAGCTGCCCGAGAAAGACCGTCGCATCCTGCGGGCGGTGTTCCTGGAAGACCTGGATAAGGCCGAAGTATGTAAGAGATTCGAAGTGAATCGCGATTATCTGAGAGTACTGGTCCATCGGGCAAAAATACGGTTTCGCGCCGCGCTGGATAAGGACGGCCGGGAACAACCGTGAAATTTGACGGAATCGTGAAACGGCTGGTTGGTTGAAAACACATTAATTACGTGAGGCGGATGGAAGATGGATCATTTGGACGCGGAAAATATGAAGGCTGTTGAGCGGTACATGCTCGGCGACCTGTCCGTGTCCGAGGTCGAAGAATTCGAACGGCATTTCTTCGATTGTCCTCAGTGCTCGGAGGAGTTGAGGGCGTTGACGATTTTTCAGGAGAATGCTCGGGCCGTTTTTGCCGAGCAGGATCTGGCCCCGGTTCCCGTCGCCGTGCGCGAGCCGAAGAGCTCGGCCGGCTGGTGGGGCGGGTTTTCGCCTCTTTTTGGAAGTCGCCAATGGGCAGTGGGGCTCGGAGCATTGCTCATTGGCATTTTTGCCGGATATGGCGTATTCGCGCCGCATGAGAGCGCGCAGGCGGTCTCGGCGTTTCCTCTCTATGCGCAGGCGCGGGGCGAGGAAACTGTCGTATCGCCGGAGGCCGCGTCGAAATTCTACACCCTTTATCTCGACAAGACGTGGGATGGCGCGTATTCGTCCTATCGCGCGGTGTTGCTGGATGCCGCCGGTACGCAGAAGTCCACGGTACCGGTGAACATGGGCGCGCCGGGCGAAGCGATTCACATGCTGATTCCATCGCACGTTCTCGCCGCCGGAAAATATGTCCTGGTGATGCGGGGCGTCTCGATGCAAAGTGACGGCAGTGCTAAAGACACCGAACTCGCGCGCTTCCCATTCACGCTTCGATTCAAGTAAGCTAAATTTCCTACATATGTCACGAACAACTTTTCTGTATCACACAGAGGCGGTCGGAGCGTCGGGCCACATTTCTCTTCCGGTTTCGGACACGATGCCGCTACAGGCCTCCATCGCATCGGCCATCGGAGCGGGATTCGGCAAGGTGCGCGTCGAAAATTTCAGGCATCTGGACTACTTGTCGATCGGGTCGATCGAGAGTCACGTGGTGAGCAGCTATAGCGAGAAGGACAAGGCTCATGGCACGCTCGCATCGGTGGTGATTGAGAAGCTCAGCACGCTGAACGTCGTCACCTGCGACCGGCTGATGACGCGGCTCACCTCGAAGCACGACAAGGGCGCGCAGGGCTCCTTTATCCTGCACGGGACGCATTTCAACGGTCTACGCATCGGCGGACATCCGATCGAGATCGATCTGGCCGTCGGGTTGTTCAGCGAGCTCAGCACCTGGGACAAGCTCAACTCGGCCTACGAAAACGATGCCGCCATCCGGAAGGAACTGGACGCGCTGGCGTTGTATCCGAAACCGGGCGATACCCTGCCGCTGCACAACGGCGTTTTCGCGTGCACGCTGGCGCGTTTTCCGAAACACCTTCCGCGCGGCATTTCGCACAAGGATCACGGCATTTACGTTCCTCATTTCGGGACCATTTACGCGGCGGAATATTACATCACCGCGACGTCGCGCCGGCTGCGGATGCTGCATGTGGACCTGGGCTGCTCGGTAGAGGGTTGCAACGGTTACGGCGACACCGGCGCCAATGGCCAGGGATTTCCGGGCAGCAGCTAGGCGCGGGCCGGCGGTTTCCCGATGGACCCGCGTCGCCTGGTCATCGCGTTCCTGATTCTTGCCGGCTGCGGCACGCCGCCCGATGTTCGTTATCAAAAAGGGAGAAGTCTTTACCACGAGGGCAAGCTGGCGGAAGCCCTGCGGGAAGCAGACGCCGGCCTGCGCGCCGAACCCTCCTGGCGCTTTCGAATCCTGAAGGCCGACATCCTGCTGTCACGAGCCGACAAGCGCGCGGCAAAGGAGCTGCTGGCATCGCCGCAACCTCCCGCCGATGGGGAATTACTCGCTCGTTTGAAAATGGCGCAGGGGTACGTGGAATACCTGACGTCCGATTATTCCGCCGCGGAGCAACTACTGCGGCAGGCAGGCGAGGCCGCGAAGCCTTTGGGCCTTCCCACACTGGATGCCATGATCGAAAACCGGATGGGGATGGTCGATGTGCAGCAGGGCCGTTTGGATTCGGCGGAGCAGGCGTTTCGCCATGTAATCGAAGTCGCTGCGGCGCAGCGCGATCCGTATCTTGAGTCCTCGGCGACGGGCAACCTGGGCTTTTTGTTCCTGAACGCGTTTCGCTTTGAGGACGCGATCTATTGGTTCGAAAGAGCGAGCGCGATGTTCCATCAACTTGGGAACATGAATTCGTACTACATCGCGCTGGGGAATCTGGGCACTTGTTACCTGCGGTTAGGCGACCTCGACAAAGGGCTCCAGGACCTTGAGCAAGCCGCGGATCACGCGCGACAAATCCCCGACCATTTCAGCGAGCAGCTCTGGACAGGCAACAGCGGTTCGGTGCTCTACGACCGCGGCGATCTCCAGCGCGCGGCGGAGAAATTCAAACAGGCGCTCGCCATCGCGCAGTCGCATGACAAAAGCGAAAAGGACCTGACCGGCTGGTGGTATTACAGTCTGGCCTCCGTTTCCATCGATCTCGGCAAGTTCGATGAAGCGGAGGCGTACAACGAGGAAGCGCTCAGCCGCAGACAAGCCATCGGAAATCACTCCGATTTTTATCCGCGCGTCAATGAAGCGCACATCGCCGCCGGCCGCAAGGATCCGAAAGCCGAAGCGCTGTACCGCGGGCTGATCGCCGAATATCGCGCGGGGATGAATCCCGTGCCGATGCTGGAAGCGCAGGCCGGATTGGCGGGATTGCTGGCGGACAAAGGGGAATGGGCGCAGGCCGACGCGCAGTTCCGCGCCACGCTCACGTATCTGGAGAGCCAGCGCACGGCGCTTGCCCGGGCGGACAATCGGATGACGTATCTGGCGAAGCTGATCCGTTTTTACGATCGCTACATCAATTTTCTGATCGACCGGGGGCAACCCGAAAGAGCTTTGGAGGTCGCCGAATCGAGCCGGGCGCTGGTGCTCGACGAACGCCTGGAATCGAAGTCGCACGCATTGGTGCAGGCCGCGAAAATGCGCGAACTGGCCCGCTCCTCGCACAGCGTCTTTCTTTCCTACTGGCTAGGGAAAAACCGGTCGTTCCTGTGGGCTGTGACCGCGGAAGGAATCGCGCTGCACGAACTTCCCGCGGAGAGCCAGATCACGCCGCTGGTGGCCGGGTACCGGTCGTTCATCGAGAACCTGCGCGATCCGCTGCAATCGGAATATCCAGCCGGGCCGAAGCTATCGGAGACTCTGCTGGGGCCGGTTCGCTCCGAGCTTGGAACCGGCAAAAAAATTGTGCTGGTGCCGGACCGGTCTTTGCATTCGCTGAATTTCGAGACACTGCCCGATCCCGACAATCCATCGGAGTATCTGATCGAGCGCGTGACGCTGGAGCTGGCTCCCTCTCTCGATATCCTGGCCGATCGACGGCCGCCTGCCTCCATGGCCGATTCTCTGCTTCTGATCGGCGACCCATTACAGGCCATCGAAGAATATCCGCGCCTTCCCTATGCGGCGAGCGAGATCGAACTCATTTCGAAAACGTTCTTGTCGAAAAAGCAGACCGTGCTCCAGGGCGCCGACGCGCATCCCGACGCGTACCGCGAGGCGCGGCCGGGCCAATTTTCGTGGATCCATTTCGCGGCCCACGCGGCGGCCAACCAGAACAGCCCGCTCGATTCGGCGCTGATCCTTTCGCGTCACGGCGCGGCGTATCAACTATCGGCGCGCGACGTGATGAACATGCCGTTGAACGCCACCTTGGTGACGCTTTCGGCCTGCCGCAGCGCGGGCGCGAAGACGTATTCGGGAGAAGGACAAGTGGGGCTTTCCTGGGCGTTCCTGCGGGCAGGAGCGAGATCGGTGGTCGCCGGATTATGGGACGTCACCGACCGCTCCACGGCTACGCTGATGGCGGATTTTTACCAGCAGTTGTCGCGCAACGTCCCGCCCGCCGAAGCCCTGCGGCATGCCAAACTGACGCTGCTCGGCGGCGGGAGCGTGTATCAAAAACCCTTTTATTGGGGTCCGTTCCAGTTGTACGCAGGCACGATTTAGAGCAGTTTCCCAAATAGTGTGGTCCGGGTGGGGCCGCCAATTGTGGCGGCAAGCCGGCTTTTCAGCCGGCGCTGGTCGTCTTGTCGCGGGGCCGCCTCGAAAGGGCGGCTGCCGCCAAAATTGGCGGCCCCACAGTTGGCCTACAAAACCCCAGAAACAGGTCTAGAAGATAAAATGGCCGCCGATGAACGCGGATAACGCCGACAAGCGAACTGCCTCAAATCAGCGTTCATCTGTGTTCATCGGCGGCCAATATCTCTTTTCTTTGCGGCAAGAACCCGATCGCGATACATACCACCATCGTAGACCAGAACGCCCAGAACAACGGCGAAGACGAATCGTGGAAATTCGCGCGGTCCGGGTGCTGCTCCGAGTTGAATCCCCAGTCCACCAGCAGCTTCAGTCCGATGGTCAGCACCAGCAGATAGGCCGATGTTTCGAAACGCGGGAAACGCTCCAGCAGCCTGATAAACATTGCCGCTGCCACACGCATCAGCATCACGCCGATCATCCCGCCCGTGATCACCACCCAGAGTTTCGGATGCGGCCCGACGTGGCCGGGCGGCGCGCTGCCCACCAGTGCGATGGCCGCCAGGATCGAATCGACCGCGAAGGCCACGTCCGTCACTTCGATCAGCGCCACGGTCTTCCAGAAGCCCGGCGCCGGCAGGTCCGTGGGAGGTTCGTCCGTGTCGTCCCCCGCCTCGTTCAATGACGGCTGTGGCTCCTCTTTCTTCAGGAAAAAATGCTGCAAGGAGATCCACAGGAGGTATCCTCCGCCAAGCAGCTTGACGATTCGCCACTGGAGCAGATACGCGGCGAAACCGATCAGGATGGAGCGGAACACGAACGCCCCGGCGAGTCCGTAGGTCAGCGCTTTCGCCCGCATGGCCTTCGGAAGCCGCCGGGCAAGGAGCGCGAGGACCAGCGCATTGTCGATCGACAGGAGCCCTTCAAAGAAGACCAGCGTCGCGATGACGATCAGGTCGGATGGACGGTACGTTTGGCCGAACACTAATTCACAGTGGGCGCGTAGTAGCCGTGCCGGGCGCGAACCACCAGGTCTTTGCGATTTTTCACGTTCACCCGCACCGCGTGATACAGACCGTCGGCCTTGAACGGCTCCGGCTTGAACAGCACGCTGTACTGATGCCGCAATTCATTGGCGATATTTTCGAAATCCTGCGCCATATCCTGCGCCTTGAACGGGAAAAACGCGAGGCCGCCCGTTTCCTGCGCGAAGTATTTCAGGATTTTGTCGCCGTCGGTTTCAATGCCGCTCCGGTTGGTGGAAATGGCGTAAATCACCACGTCGGACTTGTGCGCCATTTCGAGAGCCTGCTCTCGAGTCCAGCGGCTTTGGTTGTCCTCGCCGTCGCTGAGGATGATCATCGCGCGGCGATATTTTTCGGGCGGCTGATCCTGCGTCAGCTTGTCGCGGCAGGCGAAGAAAATCGCGTCGTACATCGCCGTGCCGCCGCCGGGCCGTAAGCCCCGGATGGCGGTCGCCAGTTTGTCGGTATCGTCGGTCAGATCCGCCACCAGCTCCGCGCTCATGTCGAAACTGACCACCATGGCCTTGTCCTGGCGCGGACGAATCACAGTGTTGATGAAATCGGTCGCGGCCTCCTGCTGGAATTTGAACCGCTCACGAATGCTGTTGCTGGTGTCGATGAGAATGGCCAGGCGCAGCGGCAGGTTGCTTTCGGCGGTGAATGCGACAATCTCCTGCGGCTTCTTGGCTTCGATGATCTCGAAGTCGTTCTTTGAAAGATCGTTGACGAAGCGACCCTTCTTGTCGGAAACGGTAAACAGCAGATTGACGCGCGTCACGTCCACCGAAATGCGCGTCTGCTCGCTTTGCTGGGCGGCGAGCGTCAGAGTTAACGCGAATGCAATACCGTGGTTCATGCGAGGTTCAATTAAATTATAGTCTCTAACCACTGCTGCAACTCCGCGGGCAGAGGAGCCTCCACCGTGATGCGCTCGCCCTTCGCCGAACTATCGAAACGAATCCGCCACGCGTGAAGAAAAATCCGGTCCGCCGTTTGTGCGCCATATAGTTTGTCGCCCGCCACTGGATGCTTGATGCTGGCCAGGTGCGCGCGAATCTGGTGCGTACGGCCAGTGCCGATGCGTACTTCCAGATACGTGAATTTTTCAAATCTCCGCAGCACGCGGTAATCGGTCAGCGCGTCGCGGCCATGATCGAGCCGGGCTGTCATCCGCGTGCGATGCGCCGGGTCGCGCGTAATCGGCTTGGTGATGCGCCCGGACTCCGCGTTCACGCGGCCCTCCACCAGCGCCAGGTACGTCTTTTCCGTCGTGCGATCGGCGAACTGCGCGGCCAGCGCCCGGTGTGCCGCATCGTTGCGCGCGACGAGAAGCACTCCGCTGGTTCCCCGGTCCAATCGGTGCACGATGCCTGGCCGCAGCTCGCCACCCACCTGCGATAGCGTCGCGAAATGATGCACCAGCCGGTTCACCAGCGTCCCGGAATGCGCGCCCGCGCCCGCATGCACCACCAGTCCCGCCGGCTTGTTCAGCGCGATCACCGAAGAATCTTCGTACAAAATTTCAATTGGCGCATCTTCGGGTTCGGCCTTGAGCGGAGGCAAGTCCGCCGGACTTACCGCAATCTGTTCGCCGCCACGCAGCAGCGTCGACGGCTTGGCAGCCGCGCCATTGAGCGTCACGAGGCCTTCCTTAATCCACGTCTGCAAACGCGCGCGGCTATACCCACTCATTTTCGCTTGCAGATAATGATCCAGGCGTTCGCCGGCATTCGCGGCTTCTGGGATGAAGGAAAGAGCCACTCGTGTATTCTAAATAGTAAAGGAAAATCGTGATTCGAAGCGCTGTTGTTCCCGTGGCCGGCCTCGGCACCAGACTCCTGCCCGCGACCCGTTCGCAGCCCAAGGAGATGCTGCCCGTAGCCCGCAAGCCAGTTGTCGAATACGTCATCGACGAGCTTGCGGCGAACGGAATCGAACAGATTTTGTTCGTCACGGGCCGCAATAAAACGTCGATTGAGGATCACTTCGACCTCGAATCCGGCAACACAAAGTTTTTCTACACCCGGCAAGGCTCGCCGAAGGGCCTGGGCGACGCCGTCCTTGCGGGGGAGCATTTCGCCGGACACGATCCTTTTGTCGTGGCGCTGGGCGACTCTATTCTCGGCTTGCACGCCAAGTCGCACGCCGTTTAGCGCATGATCGAAGTGTTCGAACAGAACGCCGCCGCCTGCGTCGTCGCGGTGGAGGAAGTACCTCTTTCGGAGACTGGACAATACGGCATCGTCGCTCCGGCCGGCTTCGAAAAGGGCGCGGTGCGCGTGGCGCATCTGGTCGAGAAACCGGGCCCCGAAAAAGCTCCCAGCCGCCTGGCCATCGCCGGACGCTACATCTTCTCGCCGCGCATTTTCGACGAAATTCGCCGCGTGGAACCAGACAAGCGCGGGGAAATTCAGCTCACCGACGCGATCGAGCGCATGTGCACCGCCGGCCTGCGCGTCTACGCCGTCCAGTTGACGCCCGAGGAGCGCCGCTACGACGTCGGCAACTTCGCCAGCTACTTCGAAGCGTTCGTGGAATTCGCGCTGGCAGACCCGGTCCACGGCCAGGAGCTGCAAGAAATGCTGCGCAAGAAATTCGAAGTCGCGGTTGTCTGATCGTCTGTCCGCATGCTCACGCATCGCGGTTCCGTTGCCCCATTCGCGCCCACTGCTTGTTCTCTCTGAACCGCCATGCGTCAGCATGCGGATAAGCGCTTAGCCTCCCGAAAACAGAAACACCGCGACCTCCGACATCAGGTTCGGCAGCACGGTCACTTCGCGGCTTCCGGCGAGAAAAATTCGCCGCTCCACTCGCCAGTTCTGCTCTTCGAGCAGCGCCTCAAAATCCAGCACCGTCAGAAAATGGATGTTCGGCGAGTTGTACCAGTCATACGGAAACAGCTTGGTCTGCGGCGCGCGGCCCGTCACCAGGTGCGCCATCCGCACGCGCCAATGCGCGAAGTTCGGGAACGCGACGATGCCCCGCCTGCCGATCCGAAGCATCCCCTTCAACACCCGCAAGGGATCGCGCGTCTCTTGCAGCGTCTGACTGAGGATTACGTAATCGAAGGCCCAATCCGGATAATCCTCGAGGCCGGATTCCAAATCGCCCTGATACACCGACACGCCACGCGCGATCGCCTTCTGCACCCTGGCGCCGGTGAGTTCCACGCCGCGACCGTCGACGTTCTTGTTGTCGCGCAGCCAGGCGAGAAGCTCACCTTCCCCGCAGCCCAGATCCAGCACGCGCGTCCCCGGTTCAATCAGTTCGCTGATGATCGCGTAATCGCGCCGCCCGAAAACATCAAGCATGCTGTAAAGCCCCGCGAAACGTGCTTGCCAGGAATCCGCGCACGATCTCGGCCTGCTCCTTTACCTCCACCAGAAACGCGTCGTGCCCGTAATCCGACGCCAGGTTGCAATACGCCACGTCGCAATTGCGGCTGCGCAACGCGCTGACTACTTCGAGCGATTGATAGCTGGGATACAGCCAGTCGGAGGTGAAGCTGATCACCAGAAACCGCGTCTTGATTCGGTCGAACAACGACGGCAAAGTCCCGCGCTGGGTCAGGTCGAACGAATCCATCGCGCGGGTGATATACAAATACGAGTTCGCGTCAAACCGGTCGACAAACGTGCTGCCGCGATACTGGAGGTAGCTCTCGACCTCGAACTGATCCGGCGCGCGCAGCCTGCGGCCGAATTTTTCACGCATGCTGGTGTCGCTCATGTAGGTGATGTGGCCCACCATCCGCGCCACCGACAATCCCCGAGCAGGAGGCTTGCGGCCGTAGTAATTTCCTTCGTTCCAATCGGGGTCCGCCATAATCGCCTGCCGCCCCACTTCGTTGAACGCGATTTGCTGCGCGCTGTGCCGCGCGGTGGTGGCAATTGGCAGCGCCGCGCCCACGCTGTCCGGATACGCGACCGCCCACTCCAGCGCCTGCATCCCTCCCATCGATCCGCCCGCAACCGCGAGGAGTTTCTTTATCCCTAAAGAGTCGATCAGCATCTTCTGCAACCGCACCATGTCGGCGACGGTGACCACCGGAAACGACATCGCCCACGGCTCGCCCGTCTCGGGGTTGATCGAAGAAGGCCCGGTCGTGCCGCGGCAGCCGCCCAGAATATTCGAGCAGATGACGAAGTGTTGATCGGTGTCGAAGCCCAACCCGGGCCCGATCATTTTCGACCACCACCCATCTTCGCCCGCCGCATGGGCATCGCCCGAAAACGCGTGCAGCACCAGAATCGCGTTGGATTTATCTTCGTTCAGATTGCCGTAAATTTCGTAGGCAACCTCAACCGGCGTCAAGGTCACGCCGCAATCGAGGTCGAGCCGTTCAAACGTGGAAATAGCGGACGCCGTCACCATGAAGGGTTAAATCTAAGTTTAGCAGCATGATATTTAGCCGCTGATGAACACGGATGAACGCGGATAAAACATCTTCATATCGGCGTTCATCCGCGTTCATCAGCGGCCATTATTTTCTTCTCTTAATACCCCGTCGGAGTAATAAAAAAACTCTCGCTCCACTTCGCTCCCGGCGCGATGGTTTGCAACCCCGCATCCTTGCCCGCGTGCGTCATATTGAACGCGTTGGTTTCGGAAGCCATCGGCTCAAAGCACACGAATGCCCCGCCCTTCGGCGCATACACCACCGCCACCGGATACTTCGGTCCGAACCTGACTGCGATGCGCTGCTTGTTCCCTTCCACAGCCCAATCGCCGCCCGTCAGCCCCGTGAACACATTGTCGAGCACATGCCCCGCGAGCGGATACGGATTTCCAAATTCCACCGGTTTGCGCTCACCCGTCGGGACGAGAAGATCGGACAGCACCACGCTCTCGCGCGCCGCCAGATGCACTTTCCAATCGTCGCGAGGCGAATCGGTCAATTGAAAATAAGGATGGTATCCCAGCGACAGAGGCATCGGTTCGCTGGAAAGATTCTCAACGGTGGTGGCTACTTCGAGCGACCCGCCATGCAGCCGGTGGGTCACTTCAATCGCATGCGCGAACGGAAACTGCGCCATCCAGTCCGGCTCTCTCCAAGGCTCCAGCCGCGATGTCACGAACGAATTGTCGCTGCGAATCACGCGCCACTTGTCGGTGAACGACACCAGCCCATGGATCGGCAGATGATGCCCGTCATACCGAACATTTCCGAGTCCCGGGTTCAATACATACTTCTTTCCGTTGGCGTAAAACGAATCTGCATCGATTCGATTCGCCCAGGGCGATAACAGAGGCACGCCGCCGAGCCCGGGCTTGGCGCGCCACGCATCCAGGTCCGGCGCAGGTTTGTACAAAATCTCCACGCCACGCACCGTCATCGAATACGCATTGTTCCCGAAATTGGTGGCAATGCTGACCACGGTCAAGTGCTCGGGATCGGTCAAACGTACGATATCCGCCATACTACCCCCCAAATCCCCACGCTTACACGTGGGGTTATAACCCCGTCCCGTCAGGGCGGGGATCGAGAGAGCTAGGAAACTTCCTCGCTCCAGCTTTCGAGAATCGATTTGATCTTCCCGGTGAACTGATCCGCCAGCGCCCCGTCGATCAACCGATGATCGAACGTGAGCGCCAGGTATGCGATGGACCGGATCGCGATCGCATCGTCGATCACCACCGGCTGTTTTTCCACCGTCCCCACGCCCAGAATCGCCACCTGCGGCTGATTGATCACCGGAGTCGCGAACACGCTGCCGAAGCTGCCGAAATTGGTGATGGAGAACGTCCCTCCCTGCACCTCATCCGGCCGCAGATGCCGCGAACGCGCGCGCGCCGCCAGATCCGCAACCGAGCGCTGTAGCCCGATTACGCTCTTCTCATCCGCATTGCGAATCACCGGCACGATGAGACCGTTTTCGAGCGCCACCGCGATCCCCAGATTGATATCGCGATGGTAGATGATGTTCGTTCCCTCAATCGACGCGTTCAGAATCGGGAACTGACGCAGCGCCACGCAGGTGGCTTTCAGAACGAACGGCAGGAACGTCAGCGAGAATCCATACTGCGCCTGGATGTTGCCCTTAGCCTTATCGCGAGCCTTGGAAACCTTCGTGAAATCGACCTTGTGAACGGTGGTCACATGCGCGGAGGTGTGCTTGCTGAACACCATGTGCTCGGCAATTTTCTGTCGCATGACGCTCATCGGCTCCACGCGAGTCCCCGGCGCTTCGCCCACGCGAGGCGGCGAGGGAACCTCGACGGTCTGCGGAATCGTCGCGACCGCCTGCTGCACTGGCGGGGGCGGAGGTGGAGGTGGCGCAGGCGGTTCCGCCTGCGTTTTCTCTGGCGCACTCTTCGACGCCAGGTACGTTTCCAGATCCTGCTTGGTAATCCGGTTCCCCGCGCCCGTTCCCTTAATCAAACTCAAATCAATATTGTTCTCCCGAGCCATCTTCCGCACCAGCGGCGAAAGCGGCCCAGCCGTCTCTTCGACAACAGTCGCAACAGGCTCCGGTGCCGGCGCAGCAGGAGCAGCAACTGGAGCAGGTGGCGCAGGCGCTTCCGCCTGCGGCGTAGGCGCAGCGACAGGAGCCGCCGCGGGCGCGCTGGCCCCTTCGTTGATGCGAGCCACGATGGTATTGATCCCCACCGTCTTGCCCTCTTCGATCAGCACTTCGGCCAGCACCCCGGCCGCCGGCGACGGAATCTCGGTATCCACTTTGTCCGTCGAAATTTCGAACAGAGGCTCATCGCGCCCGATCGTTTCGCCGGGCTTCTTGAGCCACTTGGTCAGCGTTCCCTCGACAATACTCTCGCCCATCTGGGGCATGACGACGTCAATCATAAGGT
>Ga0182024_10008032_pt1 | contig 22482 bp, 19 predicted proteins | sample P32metaG_FD_120480 | JGI IMG/M metagenome (GOLD analysis project Ga0182024, IMG submission 120480) | Permafrost microbial communities from Stordalen Mire, Sweden - P3-2 metaG (Illumina Assembly) | ecosystem: Environmental > Terrestrial > Soil > Wetlands > Permafrost | place: Sweden: Stordalen... | reverse complement strand
CTCCCATCGCGATTCGGGCCACTGCTCGGGGTACCAGTCCGTTCCCATTAGGATCGCGTTGTGTCCCGGAATTTGCGTGGGAATGTTCTGTTCGTCGGCCGTGCGGGTCGCGTTGGCGAGCGACGAAAGAGCCAGAATCAGAACCGACAAAGCCGGCAGGGCGGTTCGGTGTAGTCGCGACAGAGTCACGTCACCCTCCACGGGGCTCATTGTCGCAGAAAACCAACGCTATTCGGATGCCTTTCCGTGCGCCCGCCGGTGGCACTTGGCGGACCTTGTGCTAAAGTCGATTCGCATTTCAACATCTTGCGCGGGCTGGAAGTATGATTCCCGTGAGCGTGGTGAGCGCAAATCGATGAGGCCTTGCGAACTGCCGAAACCACCTGCGGATCAGACCGGTGCCGTGAAGGCGTGGTCCGCGCCGGTCTCAATTCCTACCTATCACCCTCTGCCACCCGACAAAAACCCGATGTTTCTTGAGAAGCGCGTCTATCAAGGCAGCAGTGGGCGCGTGTACCCGCTGCCGTTCACGGATCGGATTTCAACTGAAGCGCGAGAGCACTCATGGCAGGTGGTTCACGTTTTCTAGCGGAGCAGACCAAAAACCATCACTCCGGTGAGAGTGCCGATGAAGACCTTGCCGTTGGCGATCATCTGCGTAATGTATTTACTGTCGGCAAACGCATCGCGGCCGCCGGCCTGATTGCTGTTGTACAGCTCATTGGCCAGGTTGCTTACGTCGTAAGCATGAAGGACCCCCCGTATCGCGGCCTCGAGCTTCCACCGCCCAGACGATTCCATTGGAAGTACCGTTCGCCGAAATGCTCGGTGTGGTACCTGGGTAGGCGAAAGTTGCGGCTGTCTTCGAAGCCGGGCTACGAACGAGCTTTGCATTTGCGACGGAAAAAGCCTTCAAAGAATCGCCGACGGCCCCAAAGTAAACCGTGTTTTTGAATACGCCGGAGTGGCCGCGGTTGAAATTTATCGCTCATCACCTTGGGAGCTTACGCGCTGAGGAATATTTTCGCCACCAGCTCATTGCGGTTTCACTAGAATCGGCCCATGTGGGCGCGTGGCCTCATCTCCAGCCAGACGGCCTCAGGAATAATGAACCTCGGCGGTTCGGCAGCGTGTGCAGTGTCTGCCTCCCGGTCATCCGTGGGAACCAACGAGACGGCGTGCGTCACGGAGCTAACGACACTAGAGACGCTGGATGGCTGTGAATCGCTGTCGGGCGCGAAGTTTTACCTGCTGCCAATGGAAAATTCAAGCTTGCTTTAGATCGAGAAGCAGACTATAAGTTTCGTGCTCAAGGTTCAACCCTGTTGTCTTAGCATCTTCGCGAACCTCCCCGCAGATGTGTTGTCATCAAAGCTGTCACCAAAATACCACCGGGAACCTGTATGGGACCGAAGACGGCGGAGCTCTGGCTCGCTGGTCTCTCGAAACGCGCCTGCCTTGCACTGAGGGCAGACGGTGTCGATGGCACCAGGCAGAGGCGCAGGATCTGACTACCCGACCGTGCATACGCTCCGAACCTTCCTAGCCCTACTGTCAGTACTGGCCGAAGCCAATTTTTTGCATCGTGCCGATGGAAATTTCACGCTTGCTTTGAAATGCGGAGCGGATTATAAAAACGCCTCTAGTATTCAGGCCCGTAGTCCTTACATCTTCGCGAACTCCCCGCAACGCGACGTACGTCAAGGTAGGAGTAATACCGGAACCGCTTTTGGGACCCAAAACGGCGGAGCTCCGCTCGCGAGGACAAAACCATCTTACTTGAACAAACTATGTGGTACGCCATCAACACCCGGTCGCGACAGGAAAAGATTGCGGCGAGCGTGCTCGAGAGCCTTGGCATTCAGGTTTTCCTTCCACTCGTCACCGAAGTACATCGCTGGAGTGACCGGAAAAAAGCCGTTACCGTGCCACTGTTTTCGTCTTATCTGTTTGTCCAGATCCCTTCTTCACGGGAATCTCAGGTTCGTGTTCTGAAGGTGCCTGGCGTGGTTAACTTCGTGGGAAACCATTCGGGACCACTCTCTATCCCGGAGAAAGAAATCGACGACGTTCGTTCGCTGTTGTCTCAGCGGACCGATTGTTCGCCTTACGCTTTCCTCAGAATAGGCGAGCGCGTCCGCATCATCGGGGGAGCACTGGATGGCATCGAAGGCACCCTCATTGGCAGGGGCCCAGACAAAAAGCTCGTCATTTCGATCGAGCTGATCCAGCGATCCATGGCGGTCAGCGTGTACGGCTTAAACGTGAAGCCGGTTGGAGATTCGCGTAGCGCCGCAGCCTAGCGGGTTTACCGAAATCTTGTTCGCAGAGACCGTATAGACGGTAGGTAGGGAACAAGAGCAGAGAAAGGACTAGATGATTCCGTCGCGTTATTCTTGACGTAGAGCGTGCGATGGTTTTTCTTTGGTGATTCAGAGTCGATCTTGCCAGACCGCTTCCTTTTATAGATTTGTACGGACCAGCCGAGGGCCGCCCAGCCTTCAAGGTTTTCGCATAGCTAGGTTGTAGACACCCAACTTGGATTCAAGCCCTGGTAATAGGACGCGCAACCGCGCCCCTGCGGCAAGCTCTTTCCTTTGACGCCAGCAATCGAGTCGGCACTCCCATTCGATGAAAACGAGGACGCGTTGAGTTCGCAGATATCACAGATACCGGTCATAGCCTGTGAGCAACGACCCAGGACCAAGAACGTCAAGCACAACGCCGCAATTTTCTTCGTCGCGGGCGATCTCTTAACGGTTTTTGCATTCGCGTTTCTTGCGACGGTCTTGCGGTTCCCGATTGCCACGGCGGATTGGAACGGGCTCGATCAACCGAACATACTCAAACATATCGGCTTCCTAGTTTTGTATGCGGGATTTTTGATTTTATCCTGCCATGTGTACAAAGTTTATCCCGCACAGGAAACGCGCACCGCGCGTCATGAGCTGATGGCTTTGTTCAAAGCGATTGCGATGGCCACGCTTCTTGAGACCGCAGTCATTTTCATTTCTGGCGTAAAGGGCATTTCCCGCGAGGTCGTCGTCGAAACCGTGGTGCTAAGCGCGGTTGCCATGATGGCCCGGCGGTTCTTGCGTTGGAGAAGGGTCATCGACGGATTAGACCGAAGGAACGTGCTTATTGTGGGCGCCAGCCGCATAGGGCGCGATTTGGAAAGTCACCTTTCACGAAACCGATACCTGGGAATTGCCGTGAAGGGATTTCTGGATCGCCGGCAGAACGCCACGCCCACGTACTGTCCAGAACGTCGTACCGTCGGGAACGATTTCAGCAATCTTGGGACCATCCAAGACCTCCCGCTCATTGTGCGCAGCCACTTTATCGATGAAATCTTTATCACCGCTCCGGAAGACCGCGATTTGGTGAAACATTTGATCTTTCAAGCCCGCCGGCACGGAATTGATGCGCGAGTCGTCCCGGATTTGTACGATGGGCTGGGCTCGTCGGCTCCCATAGAATATCTCGGGCATATACCGCTCATGTCGTTTTGCCATCAGTCGATTCCGACCGGCGGCCTGCTCGTAAAGCGATTCATCGACATCCTATTTGCTTTAGCGGCTCTGACTCTGTTATCGCCGCTACTGGCGATCGTCGCGCTGTTTGTGAAATGGTCGTCGCCCGGACCGGTATTGTACCGATCCGCGAGGATTGGGAAAAAAGGCCGGGATTTCATTTGCTACAAATTCCGGACCATGGTTGCTAACGCCGACGAACTAAGGAATTCGCTGCACCACCTCAACGAGCGGGAAGAGATTTTATTCAAAATCGCGAACGATCCCCGGATCACTGGTTTCGGTAGGTTTCTTCGCAAATTCAGTATCGATGAGTTGCCGCAATTGTTGAACGTATTGAAGGGCGATATGAGCATGGTAGGCCCCCGTCCAGCGGTCCGCAGCGAATATGAACAATATGCTCCTGACCACTTGAGGCGACTGGACGTGGTGCCAGGCATCACGGGTCTCTGGCAAGTAGCCGCGCGAAACAATCCTTCTTTTGAGAGCTACATTGCACTGGACACGCAATATATCGATAACTGGAACGTTTGGCTGGATTGCAAGATTCTTGTCAGAACCATTGCGGTGGTCTTGACCGGAACGGGGCAGTGATCGTGTTGCGTTGAAGGAGGGCTGATTCAGCGAAGAAGAATATGACAACAAACTAATAGAGAGGGCGCCCCGGGGCAGCAGAACACGCAAGCCTGGTTATCCTAGGTTCGAAGTCTCGACCTGGCGTGCCGAGGCGAGAAATCCGGACCCTAAAGCGCTAGCCGATCGTTGACGACAAATGGTCCTCAGTTCGATTTCAAGATCCTCGCCCAAAGAATGCCCGCCGTTCTGAGTATGTCGGGCGCAACTTAGACGGCACGGCGTGTAGACCCAGTAACTTCCTTAAGGCTCTAGCTTTCGTAGTACAAATGCACAAATCCGTAGACCTACCGCAGTTAATTCGTGAACTGAGGCTAAGAGAACATGAGACCTTTTCGTTTCCTTAGTATTTCTGTTAACGCACTAAGTAAACACGATCTAATAGATCTCGTTGCTAAAGCAGTTGAAAACCATAGGCGCTACGTTATAGGTAACCACAACCTACATAGTATCTATCTTTCACATACTGAACCGCGAATGCGGGAGTTTTACCAGCAAGCTGACTTTGTTCACGTGGATGGCATGTCTCTTATATGGGCAGGTCGGCTCTTGGGTTTGCCGTTGGGCCGTCTAGACCGTACGGGCTACATGGATCTTTTGCCTTTGCTAGCGCGGAGGGCCTCAATTGCCGGATGGCGGATCTTTTATCTGGGTTCAAAGCCGGGCGTCGCCGAAAAGGCAGCGAATATACTTAGAGCACGGCATCCGGCCCTCCTGATCCAGACTAGGCATGGCTATTTTGAGGCGGCGAGAAACGCGCAGCAAAATCATGAGGTTTTGGATGAAATTGCGCGGTTTGATCCGAATATATTGTTGGTGGGAATGGGGATGCCACGGCAGGAGTTCTGGATAATGGAAAATCGTGAGCATATCCAAACGAACACGATTTTCTGCTGTGGGGCGCTGATGGATTACGTCGCCGGAGAGCTTCCAACTCCGCCCCGCTGGCTCGGCCAAGTCGGCCTCGAATGGCTATTTCGCTTGATTTCAGAACCGCGAAGGTTGTGGCGGCGATATCTATTGGAGCCGTGGTTTGTCTTCAGAATACTGGCAAGAGAACTCGTTGACCAAGGTCGTCGCTGAGGCGGGCACTAACGGAGACGGGTAAGAGATGAGTTCGGCTGCAGAAGGAGATGACGAATGTTGACGCAGAAGTGCAAAGGGGCTTCTTTGGCCTTGGAGGGGACTAGGGCGAGTGCCGACTTGTCGTTCCCGACGTTCGCGCCGTGCCTAGTTTTCGTCGCCTCGGCACTGCCCACAGTGCCGGGTCTCCGCGCGGATGTTGATCGTCGTGCTGCTGCAGTAGCGAGAACTCGTGAACCAGCGTGGGTTCATGCATGAAAACCAGCCTGCAAAATACATCTGAGGGATACTTCAAAGGGGCACTGGGACAGCAAATTTCGCTGCCAGAGAATATCGAAAATCTCAAACAATCCTATTCAACGGCGCATCCTTTTCCCCACATCTTGATCGATGGCATGTTTGACAGTTCGGTCCTAAAAGAACTCATCCGAGAAATACCGACACAAAACGATGCCACCTGGTTGCGTCATGACGACGACCATCAGAACCTGTCGGTATTGCGTTCCGCAATTGCCTTGGGAAAAGCTGGATTTCGACTAGTCTCGATTCTACATTCTGCCTCATTTCTGTACTTTTTGTCGGCAATGACCGGGATACCAGAGCTTTTGCCTGATCCCTATTTGCAGGGCGGCGGATACCACGTGATGCCGCCTGGGGCATTTTTCGATGTTCACGTCGATAGAAATACTGCGTATGAAACAGGTCTAAGGCGTAGACTCAGTCTGATAATTTATTTGAACGAGAATTGGCACCACAATTACGGGGGACAGCTGGAATTGTGGGACTCTGCTGGCAAGAAATGCGAGGCGGTGGTCGAGCCGATGTTCAATCGAACGATTGTCTTTGAGATCGGGGACGCGAATTATCATGGTGTCCCGAATCCAATTGCATGCCCTGAAGGTAACGCGAGGAACGCTTTTATTGTATATTACCATAGGGCTGAAGGTCGTGCTGTTGCTCCACACAGTTCTGTTTTTGTTCCTGCGACATACCGCACCAGAAATTTAGCGCACAGAATTTTGAGGGATTTAATCCCACCGATCGTCCTTCGCAATGCCAAAGCTATCCGGGAGCGACTTAGCGGACGGAGGTAAACGTGGTCGCCTAGGCAGTTACACTGCATCCGCGATTCCGGTTTCCGAGTGGTTGTCAGGTGCGGCCTGAATTCTCGCCGAACTAGAAACAGGGACAGGTTCAACTAAGGTCTGGGTTGTCGCCCGCGCAAATCGGATTGAGCAGCAAGTTAGCAAAATTGGATAAACTATGACCACGAGCATAATGTCTTTCTTGGGCGAAGAGCTGGCACTCCCCGAAAGTCTCGAAAACCTCAGGCGTAAATTCGCCACTGCCAAACCCTTCCCCCACATTACAATCGACGATATGTTCTCCGAGAGGTTGCTGGAACACGTTGCCGATGAAATACCGCAGCCGGCCGGCGATGATTGTGCACGCGACTTCAACAATCTGTGCTCGGCTGTTGACTTCGGAGACCCTGGATTTCAGCTGGTCGCATTTGTGCATTCCGCAAGCTTTCTATACTTCCTCTCCGAGCTAACGGGAATATGGGAACTGCTCCCAGATCCATATCTGCGGGGCGGTGGGTACCATTTATTAACGCACGACAGTACGTTCGACGTGGATTCGGGCCACAATCAAGCTCAGGAATCTGGACTGACCCGGCGGCTCTCACTTGTCATCTACCTCGACAAGAATTGGAAGGGTGAGTACGAGGGCCAACTCGAATTGTCTAACGGCGATAAGGCGCGCCGTGAACTAATCATCGAACCCTTGTTCAATCGTACGATCGTATTAGAAACGATTAACAGAAATGGTGTTAGAGCAGTTGGATGCCCTGACGGTCCAGGCCGGCGTTTTATTTTAATCCATTATTATACAGTTGGAGTTGATAAACGAAAAGGTACAACTCCATATGCGTCCATGCATGTGCCCAGTTTTTATGGCAAAAATAGGAAGAGTAAATGGACGCTGCGTGGAATGGTGAAGGACATTACACCGCCAATTGTCCTTCGTAGTCTCAACATGGTGCGAGCGCGAAAAGACCCGAAGGAGTTGTGAATCCGTCGTCGGTTGTATTTTTCGCGTTGTTGTTCCGGATCTGCAAAAATCTGGAATTCGTCGTTTCCGAAACCCTAGCGTCCGGCGATGGCGGGAAGAAAACTTCCTGATTCCCATGGTACGGCCCAGAACCTAACGGGTTTCGCGGACCATGTGGCCCCGGTAAGGGATTATCGGGTCCACAGGGGTTGTTCGACGCTGTTGCCTCTCCCTTGTGGTCTTCTCGGCGTTACGTAGATTTGTTTAGAGAATAATCAGATGAGTACGCTAATTAGCGTAGTTATTCCAACTCGGAATCGCCCTCCGCTAGTAATTCGGGCCGTGCAAACTGCCCTTGCACAGACCATACGCGACGTTGAGGTAATTGTCGTAATCGACGGACCAGATGCCTCTACCGAGCAGGCCTTATCCAGAGTCGACGATGTTCGACTGCGAGTGATCGCGTTGAAACAGAATGTCGGTGGGGCGCGAGCCCGTAATATCGGAGTTCAGGAGGCTACCGGAGAGTGGGTGGCGTTGCTCGACGACGATGATGAATGGCTGCCCGAGAAGCTCGACAAGCAGATCCGAGTCCTCAGCGCATCTAACAGTCTGCACCCTATATGCGCTTGCAGGCTGTTCGCACGTACAGACGGCGGCGACAAGATCTGGCCCCGCAGACGTCCGTACCCGAATGAGCCGATGAGCGAGTATTTGCTTTGCCGTTCATCGCTCGGTTTCGGCGAGGGAATCATTCAAACGTCCGCCATCGTCGTGCGCCGCGAGCTTCTGCTCAAGGTGCCCTTCACGCCGCAGCTTCCACGACATCAAGACTGGGATTGGCTGTTGCGTGTTTCTAAACTTGAAGGCGTCTCGTTCGAGTGGGTCTGGGAGCCGCTCGCAATCTACAATCTAGAAGGCGGCAGGTGGTCGGTGAACCGTACTTCAACTTGGCGAGAATCGTTGAATTGGGCGAACGCTAACCACCAGCACTTCACGCCACGCGCTTACTCCTACTTTGCTGCGATTCAAATTGCACCGCGACTCAACTTAGTCAGGGACTACAGCAGTCTCCCATTGCTTATACGCAGTCTCTTGCGCCATGGATCTTTCAATCTGCGCGCGCTTTTATTTGGGGTCTTATTTGCTGGGGTTCCTACGACCCTGCTCAAGAAAGTGTCACAAGCAAACTTAATTGGCAAGGATTCAGTACATCGACGAGTAGAATGTCTAACCCCGCCGGCGAAAACAATTAGCTAACCGCGCTGGTTTCTGGAAGAACTTTATGATGAACGCTGGGATGATTCATTCGACAGGCTCAATTTACAGAGAGAGCCGATCACTGAGCAGCCTATCATTTGACCCTCGGAGGCTTCTTCAGGGTCTGCTGCTTGTTCTCGTGTTCCTGTTCTTCTCGGTGCAGGGCACTTTCTCTTTCGAGGGAGGCGAACATACGGCCGCTTCAGAGAAGGGTGGCACGCTAATCGCGGTGGAATCCAATGTTGAAACAGGTCGGGCAAGTAACTTTGCATGGGTGGGTGTTGTCGTGATTCTCCTGGCGGTGCGAGCAAAGAAGGTGTTCGTGGCGGCGAAGAGCATGCCGACCATTACTTGCCTCGCGTGTCTCCCCGTGATCTCTGCAGCCTGGTCCGAGGATCCAGCACTCAGTTTTCGAAGAGGTTTGTTCCTCTTGCTTTCTACACTGCTTGCCTATTATTTTTTCGAAGAGTACCGACCTAGGGAGCAGATACGCTTGATCTCTGTGGTCGGATTTATTGCGGCTTTTGGCTCGATCGCTGTGGCACTCTTGTTTCCGCAGTATGGGCAAGACAATATGGTGCATTCTGGTGCGTGGCAGGGCATCTACACTCACAAGAATGTTTGTGCCTCGGCCATGCTTCTTTTCATCGCTCCTATTCTTGGTGTCGACCCGGGTGAGAGGCGATCGCTGTGGGCGTTCTATTGGTTGATGTTGACCTTTCTGCTTATTATGACCCGTTCACGGAGCGGATGGGTTGTTGCTATCATGCTATTGGTATTTGCGGGCGCGCTGAAGCTAATTGGACGATTTAAAAATAAGGACCGGAACGTAGTTGTCCTTGTTTCAAGCGTCTTCGCTTTAGGTTGCGGTTGGATCGTTGCTTTAGAATTCGATCGCATCCTTTCGCTCCTCGGACGAGACGCAACGCTGTCGGGCCGCACGCTGATCTGGTCGGCAGTGTTTGATGCGATAGCGAAGCGCCCATTTCTCGGTTACGGGTATGCGGCGTTCTGGAGCGGCCTACGAGGGCCATCTGCAAATATCATTCTTACTCTTGGTTGGGCAGTTCCGCACGCTCACAACGGCCTACTTGATGTGTGGCTCCAGCTCGGAGGTCTAGGGGTCGGGTTGTTCTGTCTCTCCCTGCTTGGTGCCGTTCGGGACATGCTCACGTGCTTCCGGCCCGGACGGCCCGCCTACATCGACTGGTACATCGCCACTGTTGCGCTTGTGATTTTCTTCAGTATCTCGGAGCCGTTTATCCTTGAAGATCGCTCGATGAACTGGGTGCTGTATGTGGTTGCCTGCATCAATCTCCGCTATGTGGCCGCCGCGCTAAGGAAGGGCAAGTCCCTTGATACCGCTAGCTAAGCTCAAAACGGCGTTCAAAACTCGACCGGCACGAAACGCAACTTGGATGTTTATGGGCCAAGGGTTGTCAGTCGTTCTTCAGGCGGGGTACTTCATGCTCCTGGCCCGCCTGCTTGGCAGTTTCCAGTATGGCATCTATGCGGGAGCATTTGCGTTAGTCTCGATCGTCAGCCAGTATGCAACCTTGGGATCGGGCACTATCTTCATTCGCTATGTTAGCCCGGACCTCCGACGTTTTTCAGCTTTTTGGGGGAACATCCTAGTTGTGACGGGTATATCCGGGACTGTGTTAGTTCTCGGTCTATCTCTTTGCGGAAAATGGTTAGTTGGTCCCGTCAGCGCTTCCATCGTGGTGATCGTCGCTGTGGGAGACTGTTTCTTCCGGCGATTGACCGAAAGTGCTGCCCAAGTGTTCCAAGCGTTTGAGCAGCTTCGCTACACGGCGGTTCTCAACACGCTCACGAATCTCCTGCGTTTGACCATCGTAGCATCGCTTCTAGTCTTGTTCCATCACGCCACGGCCTATCAATGGGCCTTCGCTGCGATGTCCGTATCGTGTGTCGCGACGATCATGGCAATTACGGTTATATCGCTGCGCATGGGCCGGCCGACTTTCGACGTCAAGCTACTGGCGCGGCACGCAGCCGAGGGTTTCGGGTTCTCCATCGCCTGCTCAACGGGGTCTCTTTACAACGACCTGGACAAGACCATGCTGGGACATTACGGCATGACGATCGCCAACGGCATATACACAATGGCATACCGCGTCGTCGACATTTGCACTATGCCGATCGCATCCGTTCACGGCGCGATGCTACCGCGCTTCTTCAAAGAGGGAACAGCATATGGTGTTGCCGGAACAATCAGACTGGCGAGAAAGGTGCTGAATCGGACCTTTCTGTTCGGTATCGTAGGGGCGATCGGTATGTTTGTGGCCGCTCCACTTATTCCTCATATACTTGGTGAGAGTTTCCACTCAACTGTTGGTGCGGTTCGCTGGCTTTGTCTGCTGCCGATGTGTCGCAGCCTGCATCTTAGTGCTGGAGATGGATTGCTGGGGGGTGGGTATCAGAAGGTTCGATTCTCCCTTCAACTAAGTGTCGCGGCAATGAATTTTGGCCTTAATCTTTACCTCATCCCTCGGTATTCGTGGCTGGGAGCAGCTTGGTCGAGCGTGGCAACAGATGGAACTCTTGGGATTATCAGCTGGATGGCACTACTATGGCTCACAAAGCGATCGCGCTCGCTGGCCGATGAAGCTGAAGGTTTGTCAACGCATGCGGAAATGCGATGTATCCATCAAACCGCTGGAGTCGGCAAAGCTCCCGAGCAAGAGTCATGGCCCACCGCAGACTCTGTTTCATAAGTTAAACGATGACCTCTGTGGATACAATCATCATTTACAGGAGCGGTCTCTTGCCATCGACGCAAACCTTCATAACGGCTCAAGCAGGGGCTGTGAGAAGCTTTGCTGTACGATATGCAGGACTTCTTCCTGTTGACGGAGGATTGCCGGCCGCTGCGAAGCCGGTGCTGCTGGCCTCAACGCGATCCACGTCCTCGCGCGCGCGAGAAGGTGTGTATAAGGTTTTCGGATTCGCTCCAGCTTTCCAATCGGCGCTGGAGAAACTGAGACCAAGTCTGCTGCACGCACACTTCACGTTGGACGGAATCCATGCCCTTCCACTTGTCCGCGCTCTGAAAATACCACTCCTAGTGACGCTTCACGGGCACATCCCCACAGGGGCGGGTAGAGCGCTCCCGAAGTTCTCGGTGGACGGGATCCTTTACAGGTCGCGTCTCGATTTGCTTTGGAAGCGAACGGAGACATTCATTTGCGTGTCGGAATTTGTTCGGCAGAAGGCAATCGACCAAGGTTTCCCCGAGCAGAAGTTGCGCGTTCATTACGTCGGGGTCGACCTTCGGTTATTTCGACGAACCGCAGACATCCGCGATCCAAACATGGTGCTCTTCGTCGGTCGTCTCGTCGAAAAGAAAGGCTGTACTTATCTGCTTCAGGCAATGGCCCGGCTGAAAGAGCGTTGTAGACAAGCCCACCTAGTCGTCGTTGGCGACGGTCCGGAGAGAAGCAAACTCGAGATCGAGGCCAAAACCTTGCGCTTACCGTGTTTATTTGTGGGAAATTGTTCTCCGATGGAAGTTTTGAGTTGGTTGAGACGCGCGCGTGTTTTTTGTGGGCCCAGCGTTACGGCTAAGGATGGCGATGCCGAAGCTCTCGGTATGGTCTTCGCCGAAGCACAGTCAGTGGGCCTACCCGCGGTGAGTTTCAGGCACGGAGGCATTCCAGAGGTGGTCCGGGACGGTTACACTGGACTTCTGGCTCGGGAGAGAAATGTAGAAGACCTTTCTAATTACTTAATGCGTTATTTATGTGACGATCAATACTGGCAGTTTTCTAGCCAAGAAGCAACGGAGTGGATTCAACAACGCTTCTGTCTCAACAAGCAGACCCTGGAGCTAGAACGTCTATACCGTTCTTCAATCGACGACCATTTTCCGTATAAACCTGGCTCAGAGCCAAGCCGGGAGAGCATCTATGCTTAACCGCAGAGAGATGATCAAGCTGGGACTCGCTGCCTCCGCTTGGGCAGTTGGGCGCCCTGCCGCGTGCTTGGCTGGTGACGAAGCCACGCTTCAGAATCTAGGAAGCGTGAAGGGAATCGAATTAGGAATTGCGTTGAGCAGAGATCAGATGGACAACCCAGTGTTGTTAAACTTTGCCATAAGCAATTGCGGCCTGATAACACCGGGCGTGGAGCTGAAATGGAAACGCCTACGACCGAGTCCTGATAACTTTAACTTCACGGACGCCGACTGGATGTTGGCCTTCGCCACTTCACATGGGATTAAATTGCGCGGCCACAACCTCTGCTGGAATCAGAACTATCCAACGTGGTTCTCGACGACACTAAACAAGTCGAATGCGCAGAAGTTCCTCACTGACCATATCCAGACCGTTGTCTCGCGGTACAGGGGAAAAATCGACTCCTGGGATGTTGTCAATGAACCGATCCGAGTCGCTGATAACCAAGCGAATGGTTTGACGGATGGCATCTGGCCTAGACTAGTCGGCGCTCAGTACATCGACATCTGCTTTCAGGCTGCCAGAGCCGCTGATCCGAATGCCCTGCTTGTCTTGAACCAGGACGGATTGGAACTAGAGACGGATTTCGGACAGAAGACGCGTAATGCGACCTTGCAGCTCGTCACGGACATGGTGAGGCGCGGAGTGCCCATTCAGGCGGTCGGCCTTGAATCTCACCTTAATGGATCGATATCCATGAACAGTCCCGGCCGCACGCGCTTCGTTATGGCAATCCAAGAGCTCGGCCTGCAGGTTCTGGTAACAGAGATGGACATAAACGATACGCGCATCACAGGGACCCCCGACGCAAGGCAAGAAGCCGTTGGGAATGACTACTACGACTATCTCGTGGATGTCCTGCCTGTGTCCCATGTCAAGCACCTTATCTTCTGGTCGCCGACGAATCGGAATAACTGGTATGACCGAGCCGCTCTCACGGAATCAAATATGAGGCGGGCTGACGGCGGGCAACACTACCCAGGACTTTTAAACAGCGAGATGCAGCCCACGCACGCCTATTGGGCCGTACAAGCAGCCTTACGCAAGGTACCCAGTACGGAATAGATATCAGCATACTAGATCCCAGGAAATGCATATCGCGGACTATCGCGACCTACGCGGGGCCAGGTAAACTGACAAACGCGCTCGCTCTTCGTTCCGTGGAACGAATGTCGCCATGACCTCGAGCGACAAAGACAGTATCAGCAGACCGCCCTCCTGGAGATTAGAGCGACCTAGCTAGGTGACGATGAAAACCGTTGTGACTGGTCAACGAGGAAACGGATAACTCTAGGAACCGCCAAGACCGACCGACGTTCCCGATCAGCCCGGCCTTCACCCATCTGGCCTGAATTTGGTTCGCAGGCTGGATGATTTCTTCCGGACCTCATGTGGTACGTTGTGAAAGAGTTCACCGATCTGGTGTGTCTTAGTAGCTACGCTGGGGGTTTCGTAGATTGGGCTGGGCCTCAAGCATGTTGGAGTTTATAGTTGGATCAAACATAATTCCGTTATGAACAACGTTTTAATATTCCGCGAAGAGCTGATGCCCATTAGTGAAACGTTTATTCCGGCTCAAGCAACGGCGCTTAGAAGTTTCCGCCCCGTATTTGCAGGCCTTCGTCGTGCCAAGAACTCTCTACCGCTCGATAGGTCAACGGTGTTGATGTCTGATGGCTCTTGGAGAATCGGTAAGCTGGCATCCGCCCTCTATCAGATTTATCCATTTGCACCAAGCTTCCATCGAAAGATCAGTAAGAGCCGTGCGGTTCTGATCCACGCTCATTTTGCGCTCGATGGCACAGAAGCACTCTACCTCCAATCAGCATTAAATGTTCCTTTGCTCGTGACTTTACATGGTTACGATATAACATCCAGCGATGCCGAATTCGAGCGTACCGCGAGAGGCCGCCACTACTTAGCAAATCGCTCAGAGCTGTGGAATCGTGCCTCGAAGTTCATCTGTGTGTCAGAAGCGATCAAAACTGCTGCATTGAAGGCTGGTATACCTAAGGAAAAACTGGTAGTGCATTACATCGGAATCGATCTTAAGAACTTTCAGCGCAACCACCTGCTAGTGAGGGATCCACATCTAATTCTATTCGTAGGAAGACTAGTTGAAAAGAAGGGCTGCGAGTTTGTCATCCGTGCGTTGAGCCAGCTGACAATAGATCAACCACGTGCCCATCTGGTGGTGATCGGGCACGGACCTCTGCGCAGGGAACTCGAAGCCCTAGCAAGCAAGCTGGGTGTGAAGGTTCGCTTCCTCGGCCCACAGAATGCTGAGTTAGTAAGAATGTGGATGGGAAAAGCTAGAATCCTCTGCGTGCCCAGTGTCCAGGCTAAGACAGGCGACAGCGAAGGCTTTGGTATGGTCTTCGCTGAGGCACAATCGATGGGAACCCCGGTCGTGAGTACTTGGCACTCGGCTATACCGGAGGTTGTTCGGCACGGGGTTACCGGTCTGCTGGCAGCAGAACGAGACTGCACCGGGCTTGCGCACCACATCTGTCGTTTTCTTAGCGACCACATCTTCTGGTCGACGTGCGGCAACCGTGCTATCACCCATATCCGCGATAATTTCGACCTGCAGCGACAGACGTTCGAGCTCGAAAAGACCTATTCATCCGTTCTGTGATGTGCGCTTCGATAGGCAGAGGGAAATAGATGAATACCTTGTACGTACCGACTCCACGCCACTTCAGTTTCATCAAAGATGGAGACTATGTTTATAACTTCCGGCTTTTGGATATGGCTCGGTACACAGATTCCTTAAGAATGGTTGCAGCGCGCAGCTTGTCTCTCGATGTGCGCACCTATTCGCGTCTGGCACTGAGCTCAATGCGAAGAAGGTACAAAATACGGGTACCGCGCAAGTGGAGCTGGCAACTCTCGCAGTATTTTTGTCTACCCGGCGGTGATGCTGGAATGTTTGAGACCGACGCCGTTCTCGCATATGAACGGTACCCGATCAACGCCAAGGTACCCGTCATCTGGATAACAGGGCCTACGGAGATTCCGAAGCTAAAGTCTCGCGGCCTTTCCGACGCCGCGATCAACGAAGAAATTATGTTTAAGCGTGAGGCTTCGTCCTTGGCTGCAGCTACTGTGTTAACCACGCGGCACAAGCAGCGGCTTTTCGACGAAGTCATCCGGCCGCAAAAACCTACTTGCGTAATCCCATTTTTCTTGCCGATCGAAAGTGCACCTCGTCATCGAGTCGAGGAGAAGTGGTCGAATGTGGAGACCTTGCGGCTAGTCTTCATTGGAAGAGCGGCCCACAGGAAGGGCCTTCCCCTCGTTCTTGACGCCTTCCGCAAATTGATAAAAACCCACCCTGGCCGGTTCAGCCTGCTTGTGGTGTCCAGTCTATCGGATGGGCATATCGATATACCCGCAATGCCAGGGCTCCGGCACGAGCGTGAAGTCTCTCATGCGCGAGCGATCGAGCTGATGGCGCAGGCGCATTATCTTCTGATGCCCTCAGTCCTTGAGAGCTACGGATGGGTCTACACAGAGGCGATGGCGCAGGGGACTATTCCGCTCGCGACCGATCAACCGGTGCAGCGCGATCTATTGGATGACGGAAGGGCTGGACTCCTTGTCGAAAGGGACGCCGATGAAATTGCTTCAGCGATCTCACAGGGCGTCTTGGACGTGGATGGGGCGCGATCGCTTGCCTTTCGGGGCTACGCGTTATGGCATGCGAAATATGCGCCTGAAGTCGTCGCGGCGCGTTTCGCGGAGCTAGCAAAGGCGACGAAAGCGGTCGGCGTAATGTAGCTTGTGATTCAGGGAACCTTGGCGGCCTTTCAGATCTGACTCTTTACCGCCCCACTGCTAGGTGGTATGTTACAACTTGGCCAAGAAATAGTAGGCGGAAGTGACCAATGGCCTTAAAGCGGCGAGTCTGGTTGGATCTTACGCCCACGGATCGTTCTATTTTGAGTTGGGCTCGGACTCAGGAAAAAGATCCCTTCTGCCGCTTCGCTAAACGAGATAGTCCCGATCGCGTGGCTGTGCTCATAGAAGACACAAGCCATAGGCCAGAAATTAGTCTCAGATTAGGACCCGAAAAGTAAACTAGCGCTCTGCTACTGTCCCTGGCAGAGCCACTTTCCCAGCTTTGCTATCGGTATTTCTTATAAGTCCAGTCGAATCGACTCGGAGGTTATTTATGACAAGGCTTCTCGAAGGTCCGGTAACCGAGGAACTGACAATCCGAGGATTGTCATTGATGCTCAAGCGTCGTCTCAAGATCATCGCATCAGTCACAGGCGCTTGCTTCGGCTTGGCAATATTGATCTGCGTGGTAATGACTCCTCGCTATGAGGCGACCGGTGAGATACAGCTGCAGAAATCGAGCTCGGATGGCTTGCGCCTTGAAGCCATGACGAACGCCGCAGCAGGAGATTCGGATGCCCTCGACGCCAGTCTAACCCTGCAAACCCAGGCAAGCATACTTGAGTCGGATACTCTAGCATTGAAAGTCATAGAGAAGCTCAGTCTTGAGGGTACGCGGGACTTCAAGCCTATTTTCAACCCGATTAGTTGGGTTTTAGGCGCGCTATCTCCAAGTGGCCCAAATGATCCAGGCCAAGTTGCTCTTGAGGAAGCTCCCCGCAGGCGCACTCAGGTTCTCAAGGTTTTTTCGAAACACCTAAAGATTAAGCCCGTCTCAGGTACGCGCCTTATCGAGATCACGTACCTCAGCTCCGACCGCACCACGGCAGCGCGTGTAGTGAATGAACTCATCGCGTCGCTGGTCGACTATACCGTTCAGGTTCGCAACAAATCCACTAACGAGGCGTCTGAATGGTTGAGCGCGCAGCTGGCTGACCTTAAGAAGCAGGCTGAATTGAAGCAAAGCAAAGTAGCTCAGTTGCAGCACGACGCTGGCGTCTTCAGCCTTGGTTCCGCTGATGCGAACGGCAAAGAATTGTCGTACAACGCAACGCTGGACCGGTTGCAGCAAGCTACGCTGGCGCTTTCCACAGCCACGTCGAACCGCATTATTAAAGGTGGTGTATATGAAATGGTTAAAAAGGGCGATCCTGAACTCATATCAGGGCTAGCTGGCTCTTCACTTGCCGGCGCTTCACCGGGTGTAAACAATTCGTTCAACTTGCTGCAGAGTCTGCGCGGACAGCAGGCTGCCCTGCAAACTCAAGTCGCAACGGACACTTCGAAGTATGGGTCCGCAAACCCTAAGCTCGCCGACGAACGCGCGAGCTTAGCTAGCCTTAACGATCAGATCAAAGAAGAGGTGAGCAGGATCGGCGAACGCGCCGGTAACGACTTCCATGCGGCTCAAGTCGTCGAGAGAGATCAACAAGCCGTTTTCGAGAAGCAACGCCGGGCCGCCGACAAGCTCAACGATAAAGCAATCGGCTACACGATCGCTAGCGAGGACGCCGCCGATAGTCGTCAGCTTTACGAAACCCTTTACTCCCGCCTCAAGGAAGCTGGAGTGATGGAGGGCCTGCATTCCTCGAACATTACCGTTGTGGACCCAGGGCGTGTACCTGCAAAGCCGGTGAGGCCCAACGTTCCGCTTTACCTTGCCGTTTCGCTGTGCGCTGGAGCTTTTCTGGGCACCTGCGGAGCATTTTTCGCGGAAGCGACCGATGATCGGATTCAGAATCTAGAAATGCTTGAAGAGACCCTGCATACCCCCATTCTAGCGGTACTACCGAAGGTCAATAAAGCGCTTCCGAAGAAAATTGGCCCGAAGCAGATCGGCTCCGGATTCACAACATCTACAGACCGCCGCATTACTGCTCTCGAGGTTCCGAACTCCGCCTTTGTGGAAGCGTTGCGAGGTCTTCGTACAGCCCTCATGCATTCAAAGCGGGGTTTCGCCCCCAAGGTCATCTTGGTCACCAGTGCCGCGGAGGATGAAGGCAAGAGCACCGTGAGCCTCAACCTTGCTGCGGTACTTGTCCAAAACGACGCGCGAGTCCTGCTTGTCGAAGCCGATATGCGGCACCCGGCCTTATCTCGCCTCTTCCACTTCGACAATTCGAACGTTATCGGTTTGAGCAATATTCTCTCTGGCAGCCGCCAGCAACCTCAGCTAGAATGCTTTTCGGAACTTCCAAATCTGTCTCTTCTTCCCGCCGGTCCTGTAGCGTCTTCTCCTTCAGAGCTTCTTGGAGCGCGTGGTCTGCGGACGTTGATCGAACAATGGTCAGCCGCTTACGATTATGTCATCATCGACAGTCCTCCGATTCTGCCCGTCACCGACGCACTGATTCTGTCTAGACTGGCTCAGTTGACCTTACTCGTGGTGCGTCAGGGTGTGAGTACCCGCGCGAATCTGAAGCGGGCATACAGGATGCTCGTCGAAGACGATTCAAGCCACGTAGGCGTGGTGCTGAATGGAATTGGCCAAGACTCTGGCTACTATAGATACAAGGGATCGAAATACTACACCGAGGCTTGAAATGAAAACACTCATATACTGCGCCGTCTCGATATTGCTGTCTTTGCCTTTGGCTCCTCCTACTAAATCCACAACTGCCGACAACAGTCTCCTGATCGGAGCCGGAGACGTTTTACACATTTCCGTTGCAGACGCGCCGGAGATGGAACAGCATCCTAGAGTCACTGATACCGGTGAAGTACCGGTTATCGGAGTTGGCAGCGTTAAGGTTGAGCGGCTAACGCCGGCCGAAGCTGCGCTCGCGATACATGACCGGCTTGTCGACAGCCATTACATGAATCACCCCGAAGTTTCTGTCACGGTCGAGCAGTATGCAACCCAGACCGTTTACATTCTCGGTCAGGTTAAGGCTGCCGGTTCATACATGATCGGCACTCCATTGCCGGTCCTCAATGTTCTCGCACTGTCTGGCGGCCTCACTGAAACGGCTGATCGCAACATTCTGATTGAGCGCCGTGGAGATCCGGGACACCCGATTGCCTACAACGTCTCAAATGACGCTCGGGAAGCTATCGAGCGCCAGGTTTTGATTTACCCAGGAGATATGGTTGTTGTTCCAAAAGCCGGAATCATCTACATTCTGGGGGACGTCAATCGCCCGGGCGGTTTCGTGATGAGCAACAACGAATCGCAGATGACGCTGCTTCAAGGGTTGGCCCTGGCTGGTGGCCTGACTAGGTCCGCCAAACAGGGACACGCACGACTCCTCCATAAGCAGAACGGCACCCTCCAACAGGAAGAATTGTCGCTCGGGGAAATCCAGAAAGGTAAGCGACCTGATATACGGTTGGTAGCGGGTGATGTGCTCTTCGTACCGTTCAGCTATGTGAAGAATATAGCGACGGGCGCGCCCAATATCGCAGCTGCCACGGCAGGTGCGGCGATCTACACACTCCCCTAGTTGGCCTAACCTCTCTAGACTAGAGCGCCGATTTAGCCTGCAGCAGTCCTAAGAACGCCCCGAAGCAAGGATGTGGTTTGCACGGCTCGCGTCGCGACGCGTTTCATACTCGCAATACTGGTTTCGGCATTCCAGTTCGCCATTACTGCTCTGATGTCCGGCGTCCGAGTTAGGAGCGGATTTCCCTAAAGTTCCCCGTCCTGGCTCCTGTATCCGATGTGTTTTCAAGATATCGCGTACCGCTAGCGGTGAAACTGTAAGAATAGTTTTGTTATCAACGCTGATGTGGATCTCGCTACTTTCCAAAGAATGGCACAGTAGTTGCACCCCAACGACAAACGCTATTTTTGTCCTCAGCGCGTCGAGCATCTCGAAAGAGGGTCTCGAATGAACAGCATGCGTGGGACTCTGTTGGTGACCGGGTTTCTATCCTTACTGATCTTCGGTATTCTTGCTCAGTTTGCACCTCCTGCGATGTCGCAGGCGAACGTGCAAGGGCAGTGGCAGACGCTGTCCTATACCATGCCCATTAATCCGATTCACGCGGCGTTGTTGTACAACGGCACCGTTCTCGTCGTTTCTGGCTCGGGCAACTATCCACCAAATACGACGTATCAGTGGGCAATCTGGGACCCTCAAGCAGGAACGATATCCGTGCAAACCTCTGCATGGGACATGTTCTGTAACGGCATGGTGGTTCTCCCAGACGGACGTCCTTTTGTGTTAGGTGGCACGATCCAATACGACCCGTTCTGGGGACAGCCACGCACGGCTATGTATGACGTAGCATCGAACACGCTTATTGATGCACAACCGATGGCGCACGGCCGCTGGTATCCCACGGGCACTGTGTTGGGAGATGGCCGCGTCATGGTTTTTTCGGGTACAAACGAGACTGGCAGCGGCACCAATACGGCAGTTGAGATTTACGAGCTGGGCGTGGGCTGGAGCGCTCAGTACATTGCACCATGGACTCCACCTTTGTACCCCCGTATGCACCTCTTGCCGAACGGGAACGTCTTCTACTCCGGCTCAACCCCAAGCTCCGCTACCTTCAATCCCGTTACAACTAGTTGGACCACAGGCGTCGCCACTACGAACTACAGCGGTACGCGGACTTACGGTTCGTCAGTCCTGTTTCCGCTGACTCCGGCGAACGGTTACAAGCCGGAAGTCATGATCATGGGCGGTGGAAGCCCTGCGACCGCAACAACGGAAATCATCGATCTTTCCGCAGCCACGCCAGCGTGGGTGCACGGCCCGAACATGTCTGCACCACGCGTTGAAATGAACGCGACCATCCTCCCCAGCGGGAAGATTCTGGCGTTGGGAGGGTCGTTGAACGATGAGGACGAGACCACGGCTGCTCTGAACGCCGACCTGTACGACCCGGTTGCCAATGTCTTCAGCTCTGCCGGCACGGAAGCATATCCTCGGCTCTATCACTCCGTCAGCTTGCTCATGCCCGATGCCACTGTGTGGGTCGCGGGCAGCAATCCGGAACGCGGCACGTACACACCGCAAATGGAAATCTATTCGCCTGCGTATTTGTTCAACACCGATGGCAGCGTGGCGACGCGACCCACGATCACGAGTGTATCCACTCCGGTAATCGGCGATGGCGGCGCCTTTACGGTAACAACCCCGGATTCAGCCAGTATTTCGACGGTCGTTTTGATGCGCAACGGAGCGGTGACTCACGCCTTTAATATGGACCAGCGCTATGTGGGTCTGTCATTCACAGCTGGATCGGGCGTGCTAAATGTAACGGGACCACCGAACGGGAATATCGCCCCGCCAGGATATTACATGCTGTTCCTCGTAAACAGCGCAGGTGTTCCATCGGTAGCCAGCATGGTTCAGATTTCGACGGTACCCGGGGATACGCCGCCAACTGGGACGATTACGAGTCCTGCGTCCAATGTGACCATCGGCTACGGCCAGTCTGTTTCGTACGCTGGCACAGGGACGTCGCCGGACGGTACGATCACTGGATATTCATGGTATTTCGAGGGCGGAACCCCAAGCACCAGCAATCTAGCGAACCCCGGGAGTGTGACGTACGCGACGCCTGGAACCTATGCGGCCACCCTGACAGTGACGGACAACTCGGGTCTAACGGATCCGGATCCGCCCACGCGTACGATCACCGTAACGGGTCCGGCTGACTTTTCTGTCGTTTTGTCCCCCGCTTTTCAATTGATCACGCAGGGTGGTAGCACAAGCTACATAGTCACGGTCACTGGGGAGAATGGCTTCGCTGGCAATGTATCACTCAGCGTGAGCGGGTTACCTTCTGGCGCGTCTGCATCTTTTAGCTCCACGTCCGTCTCGGGATCGGGCACTTCAATGATGACGGTTTCGACGAGCAGCTCGACGCCCACGGGGGGCTACTCGCTGACGATTACTGGTGTGAGTGGAACACTCACGAACACCACGAAAGCTTTACTCATGATCGCTGAGAGCGGAAGCACAACCGCGATCAACTTTGGTTCGGGCTTCTCCGGTACTGGGATGCAGCTCAACGGGAACGCGATGCTGAATGAAGGTCGTCTACAGCTCACGGATACAACCACGACCAAGGAAGCTGGCAGT
>Ga0182024_10008031_pt1 | contig 22495 bp, 24 predicted proteins | sample P32metaG_FD_120480 | JGI IMG/M metagenome (GOLD analysis project Ga0182024, IMG submission 120480) | Permafrost microbial communities from Stordalen Mire, Sweden - P3-2 metaG (Illumina Assembly) | ecosystem: Environmental > Terrestrial > Soil > Wetlands > Permafrost | place: Sweden: Stordalen... | reverse complement strand
CTCCTCGAGATGGGGCTTCAACAGGACGTGGTGCACTCCAGCAACAGCGGCCTTCGCCGGTATACTGTCATCGGGATAGCCCGTAATGAGAATAATTGGTGCGGCGATGTCGCGGTCACGCAATCGGTTCACGAGGTCGATACCGTTCATGATCGGCATCTTGTAGTCGATCACAAAGCAGTCTGCGCCATTTGAAGTGGCCGCATTCAGCAACGCCGCCCCGCTCCTGAACGTTTTGACGTCGAATCCATCTGTTTCAAGGAGAAATCCTAGCGAGCCAAGGACGCCCTGATCGTCATCGACCACGTATACGACGGGTTTTGCGGGTGACGAGGACATCACGAAACCCCGCGCACGTTTGGACGATTAGGGTGATCCATGCTTTACATAAAGCGCATCTTGGATCAGGCGCCTTGATCTGGCTCAATCCTTGAGCACGCCGCCGCGCATCGCGAGCCGCACGAGTTCCGAAAGGCTGGCTGCCTGCATCTTGGTCATCACATTTGCCCGGTAGACTTCGATCGTACGCGGGCTGATGTCGTACTCTCTGGCAATCAGTTTGTTCGAGAGTCCCGCGACGAGGCCGTCCATGACCTGGCGCTCCCGAGGGCTGAGGCTTGCTAACCGCGACTGTATCTCGATCGTGACTGCTTCGGTCTTTATACCCGGTTCTGCCCGCCTCAGCGCCGCCTCGATCATTCCGATCAACCGGTCATCTTCGAAGGGTTTTTCAAGGAAATCCATGGCGCCCAGCTTCATCGCCTCCACAGCAAGTGGAACATCACCGTGCCCGGTCATGATAACGACGGGAAACAGGCTGCCGCCCGCCTTGAGACGTTTCAGAAGTTCAAGGCCGTCAATATCGGGCATCCGCACATCCGACACCACGCATCCAAAGCCGATGGTGGGGAGGGCGTCGAGAAAATTAAGCGCAGATTCGAAGACCGTGACGTGGAAATCGGCCGAACCGAGCAGAAAGTCGAGCGAATCGCGCATCGCGTCATCGTCGTCGATGACGTAGACCTTTCCCTTATGTGCCATTCGTCACACTCTCAACTGATGAGGCTGGCAATGTGAAGCGAAAGGTCGCGCCGCCCGAACGATTGGCTTCGGCCCACATCCGGCCGCCATGTGCTTCGATAATCGAGCGACTTATGGATAGCCCCACTCCCATGCCAGTCTCCTTTGTCGTATAGAAGGTCTGGAAAAGGTTGGACATGACATGATCCGAAATTCCGGGGCCCGTATCAAATATCGCAACTTCAATCATATCGTCGGCAACCCTGGCATTCGAAGCAATAAGCTCACGTTGCGGCGAATGCGCCATGGCCTCGAGTGCATTGCGAAACAGATTAACCAGAACTTGCTGGATCTGGACACGATCCACCAGCACGAGATCGTGCTCCGGATTGAGATTAAAGCGAAGCTGGACGCCCTGTTCACGGGCGCCTGAAAGACCAAGTGCGCCTGCTTCTTCAATCAATTTCGAAAGACTTTCAACGCGTTTCTCGGATTCCCCTCGCGCAACGAAATCGCGAAGACGCCGAATGATCTGACCGGCGCGAATCGCCTGTTCAGCAGCGCGATCCAGGGCGCCTTCTATTTTCGATCTATTGGGGTCGGCACTGGCAGCCAGAAGCCGGCGTGATCCCTTCATATAGTTGCTTATGGCGGCAAGGGGCTGGTTGAGCTCGTGGGCGAGTGCGGATGCCATCTCTCCCATGGCGCTGAGGCGAGACACGTGAACGAGCTCGGATTGCAATTCCTGGAGTCGTGCTTGCGTCTGCTGGTGCTCGGTCAGATCGCGGACGAAGCCGGTGAAGTATGGTTTACCGCCCGATTGCATTTCGCCGATCGAAAGATGCATCGGAAACGTCGTACCGTCTTTGCGTTGACCGGTTACGATTCTCCCGATGCCGATAATATGTCGTTCCCCCGTCGACGCATACCGCTCTAAATAACCATCGTGGCGGTCTCGATCCGGGTTTGGCATCAGCATGCTGACATTCTTGCCGATAGCTTCTTGTTCGGCGTGGCCAAACTGCCGCTCCGCGGCTCTGCTAAAGAACTGCATGATACCATTTCCGTCGATCACGATCATCGCGTCGGGGATGGTTTCCAGGATCGAACGAAGGTGACTTTCCCTGATCCTAAGTGCTTCTTCGACCTGCTTCTGTTCATCGATATCGATAACGAGCCCGCTAATGTGACGGGGCGCCCCTTTTTCATCCCGTACGATGCTACCAAGTGCGCGCACCCAATGGTGCGATTGTGGCCCGCGGTCGACACGATATTGCAGGTCAAAAGTACAGCCGGTTTCGACCGAACGCCTGACGGCTTGATCCGTGCGTGCGCGGTCTTGCGGTTCAAGCAGGGAAAGGAACAGGTCGTAGGTGAGGGGTAGGTCTTTAGAGACGCCAAAGAGTATCCTGGTGGTATTGGACCAAAACAATGCATTCGTAAGAATATCAAGATCCCAGATACCGATGCCAGATCCTTCAATTCCCAACCGAAAGCGCTCGTCCCGAACAGGATCATCTGACGCTGGATGTACGATCGTAGTCACGTTCCGCCTTCGTCGCTATGCCATGCGGCGATGCTTGTCCGACGAGATTGTCGATCGTGCGCATAGAGTATCGACCGCGCAAGTTTATCGCTGTTGGCGGCCGGAGCATACCCACTTGTTCAATTAGAGGCTACTGCTTTGCTGGTCGCTACCCTCTATCGATCATCGTTCAGGGCTGTTCGATCAAGTCGAAATCGGCGCCTGATCGCTCCAGCGCAAGCGGCGCAAACGGCTCTGCAACGGCGCTATTACGTTTCGACGGTAGACGCCAGGGGCAAGATATTATAGGGCGTCGACTGTTCACCAAGCAACGCATTTACTCATCAATACGGGCGATTGCTCGACTATCATTTCGGTATCTTTTACCGCTGCCAGCAAGAGTCTGATGGCCAAAACATTGAGCTCTGTGGCCACGCGCTCATCTGTACATTCGGCCGAAAGCCGTAAACTACGTCGCGAACAGTCCAAACCCGCATCAGAAATCATATCCTCCCGATCTTCGGCTATACTATCCACTTCGGAGCTGAGCATTCTGATCCAAATCACCCTGCCGCAATCGGTTAATAGGCCGTTCGGGTTTTGGCCGCGAGCAAATGGTAACGCGTCAACGATCCAGCAGGAGTGCACAAATCAGCGATTCCTTGATCTGCCTCACTATCTGACTCAAGGGCCGGCCTACAAGATCACGTAGTCCGATAAGCTTCGGGAGAGAAGAATGACATATAAGACGGTGATGGTCAGTCTGGCGCTGGACAGGTCGAACGACGCCCGCCTTGAGATTGCCGCGCAATTGGTCAAGCGGTTCGATGCTCGTGCGATTGGAATAGCCGCAGGCGAATTCAGCCCGCCACTTTATTTCACGACAGGTGAGCAGGCCCAAAGGGTGCTTGACCAGGGCCACGCCGCGATTAGGAACCGCTTTGCCGAGGTCGAAGTACAGTTTCGCACGGCGATGCAGCACCGCGCGGCCGCAGTGGAGTGGCGCTGTGCTGAAGACTTTCCGACCAGATTTATCGCTCAGCAAGCGCGCGCAGCCGACATCATTGTCGTTGGAGGGGACGGTCGCGACGCAATTTCGAATCCATTCATGCGAGCCAATTCAAGCGACCTTCTCATGCAGACGGGAAGGCCCCTTTTGGTTGTGCCCGACGATGGTGACTGGCTCGATTTACGAAGCGTTCTGATCGCCTGGAAAGACACCCCCGAGGCCCGTCGAGTGGTCGCTGATGCGATGCCGATCCTCCGCGAGGCCAAGGATGTGACCGTCGTTGAAATCGTCGAGAACGAAGTTGATAGGTCAGCGGCACTGTCAGGGACGGAAGATCTTGTTGCCTGGTTATTGCGCCACGGCGTGATTGCTGCCGAACGGGTGCCTGGTGAGTGCGGCAATGTCGAAACACAATTGGAGAAGATTGCATCCGAAGTCGGTGCGGGGCTGGTTGTTGCGGGTGCCTACGGTCATTCGAGGTTTCACGAATGGGTTTTCGGCGGTGCAACAAAGCGTCTCCTTAATCCTTCCAGGCGCTGCGCGCTGCTGTCGCGGTGAAGCACGGAATCCGCGACGCCCGTTAGAACCCGAAGCGAATTGACCTCAATCAACATCGCGTGAGCGGAACATGGTTGAATGCCGTCTAGGCCGAACGAAGGACCATGCTTTGTATACGTTTCTCGAACAGATCACTGCCGACCATATGACAGGTGACGCCAAGACGATTTCGCGCGACCTCACATTGCGAGAACTCGAAGATCTGTTCGAAAAGGACGATTTCAACGCTTATCCGGTCGAGGAAAGCTCACAGGTCGTCGGCCTAGTTTCGAAGTTCGATTTTCTTGCCTGTTTCGTGTTTTCGCCGGCCACCATGGTTCCGCGTTATGACGACCTGATGAAACAAACCGTCGCAAATATCATGACGCCGGACTTCATCTATGTCCGCGGGGACACCAGGCTGACGCGGGTGCTTCAGCTCATGGTCGATCATCGCATCAGAAGCATTCCGGTAATCGAGGGCGACCAGCGGCTGGTCGGCATGATATCCCGCGAAGACGTGATGCGTGCGTTGCAACACTGCTCTGGCGGCACGTAACAATTCGGGGATGCCGCGACTGGCGGCAGATTTGCGGCAAATATTGCGAAATTGCGCTCCGCCCCGGACTGTCTATCCGCAGCATGACCGCGGGAAATACCGCGGGTCTATCCCGGCGGTCATAAATCTCCATCCCTTCCGAACATGACGAAAGGCGTGTCTCTTCAGGCGAACAATCCGAGTTCGCATGTGCGCGTGCCGTGAGGTTTCCCAAAGTGAGGTGGCCGTTTTGGAACAGCCGCCACCCTGATGTGAGATCGATAGAATATCGCGGCAGGCGGAGAATGGGCCATCTCAGCTCGCCTTTGCCAGGCTCTCGTCTTCCGGAGAGTTCAGGTACATCCCGGACATTGTGTCGACCCAACAGAGATGGTCGTGAACCTTCTTTACTCCCGCAACGTTCTCCGCCGCGACGATAGTGGCTGTCCGCGAGCGTTCCTCGGTAATGACGCCGCTCAGGTGGACAACGCCGTCGCGCACCATGACGCTCAGGCCGAACGGACACCAGTCCTTCTTTTCAAGCTCATCTACAATGCGATTGCGGATGTGGTCATCGTCGGCGGTCGGATCGGGAATTTGACGGCCAAGGCTGGCCACCGCCTGAAGCAGATTGGAGCGCGACACGATGCCGACGAGTTTGTCGCCGCGCAATACTGGCAGTCGTTTCACCTCGTTCTTTTCCATCAGTTCCACGATCTCCTCGAGATCAGTATCTTCGTTGATCGTGAACGGTTCAGGCGTCATAATCTCACCTACCTTGCCGCCGTGCTCGCGCACGAAATCGGTTGCCTCCTTCCCCGAGCCAAGAATGAATTTCAGGAACCGGCCGCGCTGTCGCTGGGTTCCGATTTCGCTGCGACGAAGAAAATCACCCTCCGAGATTATGCCGACCAGTTTGCCGGTGGCGCTAACCACGGGAAGCCCGCTGACATGCCGCTGCAGCATGGTGTTTGCGGCTTCGACGATCGTGGTCTCGGGTGTGACGGTGATGACCGGCCGGGTCATGATCTGGTGCGCACGCATTGGGTCTCCGCAGGTTCGAGATCGCTTGTTTGGACAGTCTATTCCATCCGGAGGGCCGCGATTTGACAGAGGTCAAGGAGCGGAATCGGTCGGATTGATGCAGCTCAATGTGGCTCTGGGCCAGGTTTTGTATCCTCAAACAAGGAAATGCGGGAGATTATCATGCTGGAATTTTACGAGCCGGGCGCTGCCATTGTTGAGGATTCGGTAGCAAATGCGGTATCGCGAGTGACCAGGGCGAATAAGCGAGCCCTGAATTTCATGTTCGGCGCGCAACAGAGAATCCTTGAGGAAATGGTGTTTGCCGGCAACGAGGTGCTCGACCGTGCGTGCACTGAAATGCACCTGTTTACGGAATTCACCTCGAAAATGGCCGCTGCGCACTCGGTCAAAGACATCAAGACGATGTACGAGGAATGCGGCCAGCACCAGATCGACTTTGTCCGTCGTGACAGTGAGCGGCTGTTCAAGCATGGCAGGCGAATGGTCGAAGCGACCTCTGACCTCCTCAATAGCCAGTCGCAGGATTGATCGGCAGCGCCCGGCCCCAGATTGGATATCGATCATCTAACCAGAGGTAAAACGATGGATCATGCGCAGGCGATATCGAGCCTTCCGGAGGCCAGGGTAGCGAGATTGCCAGGTCGCGCTCCCGCCCCCGGCTTTGGCCAAGACCGCGCTACTGCACCGAATGAGGACCGCGCCCAGCCAGCACGCACGACCCCCGAGGGCCCGTCGCCGGAGGCGTACCAGTTCGATCGCGAGTTCCATGCAATGCTGGCCCGCCTGACCCTTGGCATATCGCCGGTGGCCCTGTCGCTAGCGTTTATCGATTGGGCCTCGCATTTGGCGGCGGCGCCGCGGCAGCAAATGGAGATTGCTCAGGACGCATTGCGGAGCGCGAACAAGTTTTACCAATCTGCGCTTCATTGCCTCTCGCCCGGTCAGGAGCCTTGGTCTCTGATCAAGCCGCAGCCGCAGGATCGACGTTTTGCGGCGCCAGATTGGGAACGTCCGCCGTTCAATTTGCTCGCGCAGGCATTTCTGCTGAAAGAGCAATGGTGGCATGAGGCAACCACCGGCGTGCGCGGTGTTGCACCGAGGAACGAGGCGGTTGTCGAATTTACGGTACGGCAGGTACTTGATATGATGGCGCCGTCCAATTGCGCCCTTACCAATCCCGAAGTGTTGCAGAAGGCTTTCCGGAGTGGAGGTGAAAATTTCGTATTCGGCTGGCAGAACTGGCTCAGCGACTGGATGCGCTTGGTGTCCGCCGGTAAGCCGGCCAGCGACAAGGACTTCGTCGTCGGCGAAGCCGTCGCGACGTCACACGGCAAGGTCGTATTCCGAAACGAACTCATCGAGCTGATCCAGTATTATCCGTCCACTGGCAAGGTGCATCCGGAGCCGATCCTGATCGTGCCGGCCTGGATCATGAAATACTATATTCTCGACTTGTCGCCGCAGAATTCACTGGTCAAGTTCCTGACCGGCGAAGGCTTTACTGTATTCATGATCTCCTGGCGCAATCCAGGGGCGGCGGATCGCGAGATCGCCTTTGACGACTATCGTAAGCTTGGCGTCGAAGCGGCCCTCGCAGCGATCGGAGATATCGTGCCGGGTCGTCAAATTCACGCGCTCGGCTATTGCCTGGGCGGGACATTGCTGTCGATTGCTGCCGCCGCCATGGCGCGCGACGGCGACACCAGATTTAAGTCGATCACGCTGCTCGCGGCGCAAACAGATTTTACCGAAGCCGGCGAGCTGACCTTGTTTATCAACGAAAGCCAGGTCACATTTCTTGAAGACATGATGTGGGAACGCGGCGTTCTCGACACTACGCAGATGGCGGGTGCGTTCCAGTTGCTGCGCTCGAACGATCTGATCTGGTCGAAGCTCGCACACGACTACCTGATGGGAGAGCGGGCGCCGCCCAGCGATCTGATGGCCTGGAACGCCGACGCAACGCGCCTGCCATACCGGATGCACTCCGAGTATCTGCGCAAGCTGTTTCTCAACAACGACCTCGCCGAGGGCCGCTACCTCGTGGAAGGAACGCCGATTTCACTGTCGGATATCCACGCACCGATGTTCGTGGTTGGGACGATCCGCGATCATGTGGCGCCCTGGAAATCCACCTTCAAGATAAATTATCAGGTCGAAGCCGAGGTCACGTATCTTTTGACTAGTGGCGGCCACAACGCAGGCATCGTGGCGCCGCCGAGCGAGCAAGGTCACTTCTATCAGGTCAGGACCAAGGCGGCGGACGCCCCCTACACAGGCCCCGACGAATGGCTGAAGGCCGCGCCGCGGGTCGAAGGATCGTGGTGGCCCGAATGGACCGGATGGCTGAGCTCGCGATCGGGCGAGCCGTGTGAGCCGCCGCGCATGGGCGTTAGTGGCGCGGACGGCCAGATTTTGCCGGATGCACCGGGGGACTATGTCCGCCAGTGATTGCGGTACCCATCTGCCCAACTCTCGCCGTGAGATCTGGCTGGATCAACCGACGATCCGGAGCTGGCATTGCCTCAGGGTCTGCTCGGGTGTCCCGGACGCATCGATGGCGATCCAATCGACTGGACCGATATCGTAACTTTCCTGAAGTTCGGCGACCTCGGGAGTAGCGTCCGATGCATCGGCCTTGCGACGGCCGAGGCGGCTCTGCCTGGTCGCGAGGTCAGTTGCCAGAAACAGGCCAGCAAACCGGGCGCCCAGCTTGCGGGCAACGTCGCTGATCCCGGTCCGTTCAGACGGTTGCGCAAACACCGCGTCCACGACAACGGAATGCCCCTGCGACAGAATCCGGCCAACGCGCTGCACAATGGTTTCGTAAATCATTACGGTAATTTCCGGCCGATAGGCGCTTTCCGGCAGCCTATCGGTTTCCTTGACCTTGAATTGCTGTTTGCGCAGGACGTCGGTGCGCAATATGACGGCGCCCGGCTGGGGGCCGATGTGCGGGGCGAGGCCGCGCGCCAACTCAGATTTCCCGGCTCCGGACAGTCCGCCGACCGCGATCAGGGTCGGGATCAATGGATGGATCAGCAGGCGCGCGAGCTCAAAATATTCGCGCGCAGACTGCATGACGGCCGTTTTGTCGCGAGACGTCTGGCCGAGGCGGGCCAGCAGCACCTTGGCCCGGATGGCGGCGCGCAGCGACATGAATAGAGGCAGTGCTGCAAGCGCATCGAGATGGCCGCTGGAGTTCGTCCCGAGATATCTGTTGAGGAGGCCGTTGGCGGCGGCATGCCGGCCATAACGCAGGAAGTCCATCAACGGGAAGGCAAGATCGTAAAGTACGTCGACTGAGGCGATTGCTGGATCGAACTCGATTGCATCGAACAGAACGGGTTCGTGCTCGATCAGCACGATGTTCGCCAGGTGCAGGTCACCATGGCAACGCCGCACGTAGCCCTGCCTGCCGCGCTGCCGAAGCAGCCCGCGAATCCGGGAGAACGCGGACCGAGATGCCTCCCCGAGATCATCGACGTCGCGTGCGGGAAAGCTAGCCGCGTTTCGGAACGCTATGGTGTTGTCCTCGACGAAGGCCGGGATCGATTTGATCCAGGCCTCGGCCGGCGCCAGTGGCGCGACAGCGTGGGAAGCCGAGATAGCATCCGCAATAGCGCTGACAAGATCGCGATCTGGCTCGCCGGATTCGGTCAGATGATCGATGGTCTGACGCTCGTCGAAGCGCGTCATTTCAATCGCATATTCGATCGGCACACCGTCTCCGTCGATGCTCAGCGACCCATCGGCAGCTTGCTTGATCGAAACAACGCGACGGTAGATTTGCGGCGCGAATTTGCGGTTGATTTTCATCTCCTCATCACAGGCGGCTTTCCGTTTTGCCAGCGTCGAGTAGTCGAGGTATGGAAAGCGGACGGCGCGCTTGATCTTCAACGCGTGGTCACCTTCGAGGAAAACCGAAGCCGCATGCGTATCGATACGATAAACATGGGCGTGCGTTGCCGGGTCCGTCAGAAAAGCGAAGACGCTCTCTTGCTTGATGGAGTCGGTGGTCATGGAAGTTGTCATGCTTCGACGGACCTACGGGGTGAGCACTGCGGCACCCAGTATTTCCCCCGCGCGCAGCTTTCGAAGCACATCGTTGGCCTCGTTCAACGGAAATGCCGTCGTTTGGGTCCGGATTCCGACCTGAGGAACGATGTTGAGGAAATCGAGTCCATCCTGGCGTGTCAGGTTGGCAACCGACACGAGTTGCCTTTCTTCCCAAAGAAGATCGTACGAAAAGCTCGGAATATCGCTCATGTGGATTCCGGCGCACACCACCCTGCCGCCTTTGCGCACCGCGCGTAGCGCCGCCGGCACCAATTCTCCAGCGGGGGCGTAAATGATAGCAGCGTCGAGCGGAGCCTCGGGCAACTGGTCCGAGGCTCCAGCCCAAACCGCACCGAGTCGGCGGGCAAAATCCTGGGCGGCGGTGTCGCCCGATCGGGTGAAGCCATAGACGGCGCGGCCCTGCCAGTGTGCGATCTGGGCGACGATATGACCGGCCGCGCCAAAGCCGTAGATGCCGAGCCGACCGGCATTACCTGCCATTACCAGCGATCGCCAGCCGATCAGGCCGGCGCACAATAGTGGCGCGATCGAAACATCGTCGCCGTCCTCGCCGAGTGGGAAAGCATAGCGCGCGTCGGCAATGGTATGTGTGGCGAAACCACCGTCCCGCGTGCAGCCGGTAAAGAGCGGACGGTCGCAGAGGTTTTCCATGCCCTCCTTGCAGAAGCGGCAGAAGCCGCAGGTATACCCAAGCCAGGGGATTCCGACCCGGTCACCGACCTGATGTGTCGTGACGTTGCTGCCGGCTAGATCGACGCGACCGACGATTTCATGGCCGGGAACAACAGGATATTTAATGCCGGGAAGCTCCGCGTCCACGACATGCAGGTCGGTGCGACAAACCCCACACGCGCTCACCTTGACGCGAATTTCACTGTCGCTGGGGATGGGGTCCGCGCGCTCTACCATCTCGAGAGGCGTTCCCGGAGCATACAATACCATCGCTCGCATTTGTGTCTCCGCAGGGCAGCAATAAGATAACAGCATAGAGCCGGAAGCCGGGGAGCCCTTGACCTCAATCAATTGTAGGATGGCAAAATCATCTAGGATTGGGAACTCGGGTGGTTTTGACGCAGACTCCACTGACGTCAGCGAGTAACTGTTGTTCTTTGCCTCAAAGGAAGTAGCACATGGCGATCAAGGACATCCTGCTGCCGCTGGTCGGCGAACCGAGTGCTGCGGCGATCGCCGCGATCGACAAATGCGTAGCTGTGGCCGGGGATATGGGTGCGCGGGTCTACGCCAGGGCGGTCGCGGAGGACGTCTTGGTCCGTCCGAAGGTTACGATCTCGAACGATCTGGACAATACGGCAGCGGCCGAAGCCGTGCGGAGTGTATCGGACGCGCAGGGCCTGCTGAAGGCGTTTGACGCTGCGACCATTCGTTTCGGTGTTCGCAACGAGCAAAAGCTGAGCACGCTTGCCGCAGCGGATGTGCTGGTCGATTTGGCAGCCAGCGCGCGGCTCAAGGACCTCTCGATCGTTCCGGTCAAAGCCGATGATAGTCGATCGGAAAAGCTCGTGGAGCGGCTGATATTTGAATCGGGCAGGCCGGTACTGATGTGTCCGGAAGAATTCGCTGCTGAATTGGAGGTGGTATTCGACGACATCGCGATCGCATGGGATCATACCGCACCGGCCGCAAGAGCGGTTGGCGATGCAATGCCCTTCCTTCAGGCGGCCACGAGCGTGCGCGTGACCACTGCAACCGACAAAAAGACTCCGGACGAATTGGAGTCCGGGGCAGCGCTTGTAAGCCATCTTGCAGAGCATGGCATCAAGGCCACGTTCGAAACGGTGAAGCTCGATGGGAGTTCAGTCGGAAAGGTCTTCGAGGCATACGTGACGGCTAATGCGATCGATCTTCTTGTCATGGGCGCCTATCGCCATTCCCGGCTGAATGAAACTGTATGGGGCGGTGCGACCAAAACTGTCATCGGACGGCCGCTGTGCTGGGTTATGATGTCGCGTTAGGCACCCCGGGCAATGGCATTGGAATTCACAATATCCAGAGCGGCGTCAGATGGGCGATTGAACTGATGTCGACCTATCGTTTGGAAAAACTGCTTTCGCCCCGTTCGGTCGCGTTGGTCGGAGCGAGTCCCCGCCAGGGATCCGTCGGGCGTGCCATCCTCGAAAATATTCGAAAGGCGAAATTCAAAGGCGAATTTGGACTCGTCAATACTCATTATCCCGAGATCGGCGGCGTTGCCGCGGTCCACTGCCTCGACAAGTTACCGTTTGTTCCCGAACTCGTCGTAATTACCGCGCCAGCGACGGCGGTAGCAGGTCTTGTTGATGACGCAGGGAGGTGCGGCGCGGCAGGCGCTCTCATTGTCAGTTCAGGGCTTGGTCACGGCACGGTGTCGCTGGCGGATGCCGCCCAATGCGCCGCCCATAAATATGGAATACGGCTGATAGGGCCCAATTGCCTTGGCGTCATGATGCCTAGTGTCAATCTCAACGCAAGTTTTTCCGCACACATGCCAAATCCTGGAAATCTCGCGCTGATTTCTCAATCGGGTGCCATTGCGACGGGGATGGTGGATTGGGCAGCGCAACGCGCGGTAGGCTTTTCCGGAATCGTTTCCATCGGCGATCAGCTTGACGTCGATATCGCCGACCTGCTGGATTACTTCGCGTTGGACCGCAGGACACGCGCTATCCTGCTCTATGTCGAAGCGATCAAGGACGCTCGCAAATTCATGTCTGCGGCGCGCGCCGCCGCAAGGATCAAGCCGGTGGTCGTCGTCAAATCTGGACGCATGGCGCAGGGGGCAAAGGCCGCGGCGACCCACACCGGCGCGCTGGCCGGCTCGGACGCGGTCTATGACGCCGCGTTCCGTCGCGCAGGTATCCTGCGGGTGTCGGATCTGCGTGAGCTGTTCGACTGCGCCGAGACGCTGGGACGGGTGGAACCTCCGCCGGGGAAGCGGCTGGCGATCCTGACCAATGGCGGCGGCGTCGGGGTCCTTGCCATCGACCGGCTTGTCGAACTCGGAGGAATTCCGGCGACGATCGGACCCTCGGTCCGCGAGAAGCTCGATGCGGTCTTGCCACCGACATGGTCGGGATCGAATCCGGTCGACATCGTTGGCGACGCCGACTCCGCACGTTATGCGGCAGCGCTCGAGTTGTTGCTGGCCGACCCCGGCAACGATGCGATCCTCGTCATGAATGTGCAAACCGCGATCGCTTCGGCCGAGGAGATTGCGAATACCGTGACCGGGGTGGTCGAAAAATACCGCAGGAAGCATCTTGACCTGGCTAAACCTGTGCTGGCGGTTTGGGTCGGTGCGGACCAGAAGATCAGCGATTTGCTGAGTGGCGCCCGCGTTCCAAATTACCCCACCGAAGATGACGCGGTACGCGGCTTCATGTACCTGGTGCAGCATCGCGAGGTGGTCGCGGCGTTGGCACGGGTTCCGCCGGCGATGCCCAACATGCTTACGCCTGATACCGATGAAGCGCGGCAAATCGTGGCGGCGGCCCTTGCGAATGGCCGCCAGTGGCTTGACCCCGTTGAGATCGCACGGCTGTTCGAAGCCTATCAGATCCCGATGGTGCCGACATTCGCGGCGGCTGACGCCGAGCAGGCTGTCGCTCGCGCCTCGGTGCTGTTTGCTCAGGGCGCGACCGTGGTGCTCAAGATCCTGTCGCCAGACATTGTTCACAAATCCGATGTCGGTGGCGTCGTACTCAATCTCACAACTGCCGACGCGGTTCGGAATGCGACGGCCGACATCTTCGCGCGGGCGAAATCGCTGCGCCCGCAGGCACGGATTTCCGGCGTCATTGTGCAGGCGATGGTGGTGCGGCCCAAGGCGCGAGAACTGATCCTCGGCCTCGCCGACGATCCGACCTTTGGCACGGTCGTCGTGTTTGGCCGCGGTGGCACGGCTGTCGAGATCATCAACGACAAGGCGCTGGCGCTTCCTCCGCTCGACCTTCAGCTCGCGCTCGACCTTATCGAACGCACCCGCGTCTCGCGGCTGCTGCGCTCCTACCGGGATGTGCCGGCGGTAAAGCCGGATGCCATCGCGATGGTTCTGGTCAAGTTGGCGCAGATGGCCGCTGACATCCCGCAGATCCATGAACTGGATATCAATCCGTTGCTGGCAGATGAGACTGGCGTGCTGACCGTCGATGCGCGCGTCGCAGTTGGATCGGTGGAGCGAAAGTTCGGCGGCGCTGGCCCTGCCAACTTCGCGATACGACCCTATCCGTCCCAATGGCAGCGGCACTTTAAGGTCAAGGACGGCGGGCAGATCCTTGTGCGTCCGATCCGTCCCGACGACGAGCCGCTGGTCCATGAATTTTTACGGCGCGTCACCAGCCAGGATCTGCGGCTTCGGTTCTTCGCACCGATGAAGGAATTTAGTCACGAGTTCATTGCGCGGCTAACACAGCTAGACTACGCCCGCGCAATGGCATTTGTTGCGTTCGACGAAGTCAACAACGAGATGATTGGCGTGGTTCGGATTCACTCGGATTCGATCTACGAGAACGGCGAATACGCTATTTTACTCAGATCCGATCTCAAGGGCAGGGGGTTAGGCTGGACATTGATGCAGTTGATCATCGAATACGCCAAATCCGAAGGACTGAAACGAATATCGGGCCAAGTGCTTCAGGAAAACTCGGCGATGCTAAATATGTGCCGGGAGCTCGGTTTCGCGGTAAAATCTGATGCGGCAGATCATACTCTCTGCGATGTGACACTGGAATTAGGAACTACTGAAGACAGGTAGAAACTGAAGTTGCCGAAAAGCCCCTGATCTTCAGTGGGTATTCATCGTACGACCAAGTTTTTTGACTTGGCTTGGCAGCGCCCACCAGCACTATGAGGACTTCCGAATAAACCGATATTCTGGACCGACATTCACCAAGCGCGAATGCCGAGGCGAGCGTTGCTATCGGACGGTCCGATATGAAGTGTTCGACGTGACTTTCCTGCTCGCTCAGGGTCTCGCCGAGTTCATTGAGCGCGGCTTTGATCGGCGAGAACGCCGGCGCGATTCTTCGAGTTGTCGAAAGCACCTTCTTTTTTATGCTCATCAGCCGCGACACTTCGCTTTTCAGCGCTTGTAGCTCATCTGTCAGCTCGCTCGGGTCGAACATCGGTCCTGCCTTCGTTACATCATGCAGCTGGAACTCTACTCCGGGCGGCGCCGGCGCAATTGATTTGCGTCAACGGTCCAACCGATCGGTGCTAATTTTGAGGCAGGTCAAATCGATTGCCGTGCCCAAGGTTTAGAAGGAACGTATTGCGGTGAAGAGGAATAGGATCTTGGCAACTGCCCCTCAGCTAACGGCTACGGCATCAGGCGATGTTCTTGAGTTGTGTCCTGGCGGATCTTGGACCGCGGCAAATGTCGCCGCGCTGGAGGCCCTCACCGGCGCCGTGACGCCACAGCTTGATCGTTCGAAGACCATGAAGCTGGATATGACGGGGCTACGCGAGCTCGATACGATCGGGGCCTGGCTGCTCGAAAAGATGTCGCGGCGCGCGACATCAGCCGGTCATCATGCCGAGGTGGTCGGCGTCGCCGACAAATACGCCGGCCTGATCGATGAGTTACGCCGGGTCAATCTTCACAATCCGGCGCCGGCGCCTGCGCCGAATCCGTTTCTGGTCAAGGTGAGCGACGTCGGTCACTCCGCGATCGATGCCACGGAAGAGCTGACTGTTTTCCTGCAGATGCTGGGCGCGCTTTTTGCGGCCATTTACGGCGTGCTGCGCCGGCCGAGATCGCTGCGGCTGACGTCTCTCTTCTATCAGCTCTACAGGGTCGGCTTTCAGGCAATTCCGATCGTCGTTCTGATCACCTTCCTGATCGGTGCCATCATTGCGCAGCAGGGCATCTTCCATTTCCGCAAATTCGGTGCCGATGCCTATGTCGTGGACATGGTGGGCATTCTGGTGCTGCGCGAGCTGGGCGTGCTGATCGTCGCCATCATGGTCGCCGGCCGCTCCGGCAGCGCCTATACCGCCGAGCTCGGCTCGATGAAGATGCGCGAGGAGATCGACGCGCTGACAACCATGGGGCTCGATCCCGCGGAAGTGCTGATCCTGCCTCGCATCGTCGCGCTGGTGTGTGCGCTGCCGATCCTGACCTTCATCGGATCGATGGTGGCCCTCTATGGCGGCGGTCTCGTCGCATGGTTCTATGGGGGCATGGGACCAGCGATCTTCATTGCGCGGCTGCATGACGCCGTCTCTGTGACGAGCTTCGAGGTCGGCATGATCAAGGCGCCGTTTATGGCGCTGGTGATCGGCATTGTCGCCTGCAGCGAAGGCTTGCGGGTGAAGGGGAGCGCCGAGTCGCTCGGCAAGCAGACCACGACCTCGGTGGTGAAATCGATCTTTCTGGTGATCGTCCTCGACGGGCTGTTTGCGATCTTCTTCGCATCGATCGGAATGTGACGATGCAGGATTTCGCCGGTCAGTTTGCGATTCGTGTCAAGGACCTGGTGGTCGGCTTCGGCCCCCACGTGGTGATCGACCATCTGTCGCTGGAGGTTCGCAGAGGCGAGATTCTTGGCCTAGTCGGTGCTTCCGGCGGCGGCAAGTCGGTCTTGATGCGAACCATCATTGGCCTGATTCCTCGGCAAGGCGGAGAGATCGAAGTGATGGGTGCGGCGATCGGCGGAACCCATGACCGCAGCACCCAGAACGCCGCAGGCAGATGGGGAATTCTGTTTCAGCAGGGTGCGCTGTTTTCGTCGCTCACCGTGCGGCAGAATATCCAGTTTCCCTTACGCGAAAATCTGGTGCTGTCGGATGCGCTAATGGATGAGGTCGCCACCGCTAAGCTCGAAATGGTCGGGCTGAAGCCTGAAGATGGCGACAAGTTCCCTTCCGAATTGTCGGGCGGCATGACCAAGCGCGTGGCGTTGGCGCGGGCGCTCGCGTTCGATCCCGCGATCGTGTTTCTCGATGAGCCGACCTCGGGGCTGGACCCGATCGCGGCGGGCGATTTCGACGTCCGCATCAAGACCTTGCAGAAAACGCTGGGGCTGACGGTGTTCATGGTCACCCATGATCTCGCCAGCCTGAATACCGTCTGCGACCGTGTCGCAGCACTTGCGGACGGCAAGATCGTCGCCATCGGACCGATGCGCGAACTGCTTCAATCCGAGCATCCCTGGGTGCGGGCCTATTTTCACGGCAAACGTTCCCAGATGCTGCAACCAAAAGCGAGCTGAGAGATGGAAACCCGCGCTCCCTTCGTCGTTGTCGGCGCCTTTGTCCTGGCCGCCGTCGTCGCCGTATTTGGCTTTGTGTATTGGCTTCATAATACCGGCGGCCTCGGTCCGCGCGCGACCTATCACCTCCAGTTCGATGGTTCGGTGCCGGGACTCCTGGTGGGCGCTGCTGTGCTGTTCAATGGAATACGCGTCGGCGAGGTGACGGATCTCGGCCTTGCGCCGGACAGCCCGCGCCGCGTCAATGCGACGATCTCGGTGGCCTCGACAACGCCGGTTCGAGCCGACACCAAGGTCGGGCTGGAATTCCAGGGCCTCACCGGCGTTCCTGTGGTCGCGCTGGAAGGCGGCACGTCGCTGGTGAATTCTGGAGAGGTGCCCACGCTGATCGCCGAGCCGGGCGCAGGTGAGGGCATGACGCAGGCCGCTCGCGATGCGTTGCGCCGGGTGGATTCGGTGCTGGCGGACAACGCGGAGCCGCTCAAGAGCACCATTGCGAATCTGCAGGTCTTCTCGGAAGGGCTGGCGCGCAACACGGGCAAGCTCGACAATATCGTTGCGGGTCTTGAAAAGATGACAGGCGGTGCGCCGACAGCGCCCAAAATCACCTATGACCTGCGTGCGGCGCGGGGCTTCGAAGCCCCGGGCCCGACCATCAAGGGGCAACTTGTTATCCCTGAGCCGACGGCGGTTGCGATGCTGGAGACGCAGCGAATGCTGTTTTCGCCTGCAAAGGACTATCCGGGATTTGCAGAATTTCTCTGGGCCGACAGCGTTCCGAAGCTGCTCCAGGCCAGGCTGATCGAAAGCTTCGAGAACTACGATATCGCCCACGCGCCGTTGCGCAACCTCGATACAGGACAGGCCGATTTCCAGCTTCTGATTGATGTAAGGCGTTTCCGGATTGCGGTGAATTCAGACCCCACGGTTGAGATCGTCTTGTCAGCGAGGATCCTTGATAAAGACGGAAAGGTCGTCGCGGCGCGCACCTTTGATGAAAATCAAAAGCTGGCTCAGGTCGAACCGCAGGCGGCCGTCGCTGCCTTCGACGACGCATTTGGCCGCATCGCCAGGGACATGGTCGCCTGGACTTTACATTCCCTGTAAGAGCACTATTCGATGCTTTTCAAATATGACAGCAGGTCATGAATCTGGTCAGGATCAAGCTGAAACGCCGGCATTGTCGGATGCCCGGTTTCGATGCCTTCAGCCAAAGCCTCGCCGAGGGTCTCTACCGGGTAGCGCAGATGTAGGGTTCGAAATGGTGGCGCTATCTTGAGCGGACTTTGGGTCACTCGATCGATGGAGTGGCAGCGAGCGCAATTGGTTAGCGCAAAAGTCTTGCCGCGTTGCTCGGCAGGCGATAGGGCCAGGGCAGGTGTCATCAGAACGAACGCTATAAGCGTTTGGCGTAGAACTGATCGCAGCATCGCGGAGGGATCTCCTGAAATTGCATCGTGCCGAAGCCGAGTTTAATAGTGAGGGATTATGACGTCGGTCGTCATTGATCTGCATCAAGCGAACCACAGGCAGTTCGTTAACATGTTGCCGATTTGAGACCGCACTGCACGTGGCCTTCGAAGTACGATTCTCTCCAGGGGTGGCCCATGAGGATTTTCCTAGTCGCGGGCGAGCCGACGGATAGTGAGAACGTCTGCTTATGGGGGTAGACCAGAAGTGGCTGGCGCATGGTCAAATCGACGCGACTCGCGATTGGGTTTCGATCCTCGCACATTTCACTGCGATACCTGCAATCATACCGAAAAGCGCAGGTTGACGACCAATGCGAGAAGGTTGCATTCAAGCGGTCTTTGGACAGGGAATCCCTGGCGCAATGTCCGATTTGAAAAAGCCGACATCGACAACGCTTATGGACTTATGAGTTACGTTCGCGGCAAGCTGTTTCCCAGTAAGTAAGGCCTGACAGCACTGCACGTCGATCCTGTGTTTTACTGACTGTCCGCGGTCGCTAATTTATTTGCGAGCGTCGCACATAATTCAGCGGCCTGAATAACTTCGCCATTCGCCTCTCTAAATTCCGCCATGCTGGCAAGGTCGGATATTTGGCCCTTTAGTAGAAAACTCTTCCGCCTCGCTTTTTCGAGTTCGGCCAGAGCGACTTGATTTTCTTCATATAAGGTCATTGCACACTCCATGATGTGGGTTTGGCTGTCCACGTGCCTCTTAGCTGAACATTCGCCATGTTGCCGGTGCCGCGCATCTGCTCGAACGTCCCTAGAGCCGTCCATTCCGGCTTTCCATTGATCATCGTGGCTACCTCCGCGCCTGCATAGCTGGTGGTAGCCGTGCTCCCGTCCTTGTACTTTGCTTGTTCGTAGCCGTGGATCAATCCGCTACCTCTGACCAGATCATTCAATTCGAACCATGTTTGCTGCCCACCGTCGAACCTCGCGGAATCGCCGGAGGCGGTACCGACGCAGGTCTCGATTTGAGCAACCAGAACATGACCCGGATCGCCCTCCACCGGAATCGAGTGCTGTTCAGGGGTCTTGCACGCCATCTTACCGCCAACGTGGATCGGCTCGCTCGTCCGCGTGGCCGTTCCAAGAAGAATGAGTACAGCGGCGAATGCCATGGCCGATATGGCAACGGTGCAGGTGCGCGAACGCATTTTGAGCCTCCATCAGGCATGGCAGTAGACAATCTTGTTTAGAGCTAGAGCCGCTACCAAGGCGGTTGACTTAATCAACTGACGGGCACGATTTTTGCAGCTTTGGCAGCGCGACTGCAGAATTGCGCGGTTCGATAGCCAGTCAGAGTAGCCGCCTCAGGGCTGGCCACGTTTTCTTGATCGAGGCACCATGATCGAAGTATGATCCCCGGCTTGCTAAGTCTTAAAGCTTTTGCACCGCCTCACACTCAGGGCACGTACCATCTGCTGCTTGGGCTAGTTGACGTTCGATTTCTTCGTGCAGAACTTCCCGTCCCCATGTCGAGCCGTCACTTTTCACAATTTTACTGGCGCGAAGGTAGGCATGTCTTTCCTGAGCATTATCACCCACTCGGATGGTTACATTTTCGTGGAACGGGCAAACCGCTATCGCGCGGGTGGTATTTAGCGCGTATCGAACTACAGAAGCGAGATCGTCGGTCGAGTTAGAGAAGGACATAAAGAGCCTCTCAGCCAACTAATGCCCTCACAAAGAAAGGAAAACGAGGCCCGGCAGAGGGAGGCCGGGCCTCTCACAAGAACCTGAACGACACCCTCCGTGCCGCTCGGCCAATGCTCTCACAATAATTTAGGCCAAAACTAAACCGGTCAAATTGATTTGGCGCAATTTGTGTTCTCGGGTAGAGGGGTTTCCACCCACAACTCGCCGTCTTTCTGCACTTTTCCGCCTTCTTCCGGCATGCCGTTGTGAAAGTTCTTTGAGAAGCCGGAATCGTAGGGATTGTCACGCGACCAAGTCTTGTTCGAGTTGTGCTCATAGTCGCCCCTCCACGGAATCTTGAATTCGTCGGCCGATGCTGCCGTGCAAATCAGGATCATCACAGTGAGGAGCACGCGTTTCATCACTCTTTGTCCTTTTGTTAGATTAGATTTCGTAGGTTGCGGGGCGCTGTGTTGCCGATGTCTATCGGCACGATGAGATCGCCGTGTTACCAAAACCGGAATCGAGATCAGATGTCGTCGACCGGGCTAAGTTGCTTAGCACATGCCCCGATGATTGTTCGTCGAAGCTCTGTGTCAGGCATGTGATAGGGCGAGAAGACTGCACGCTCAAATTCAGCCTCGTGAAAAATGGCTCCGATTAAGTTGCAGCCTTTCATCCGGACGTCTGAAAGGACCGTGTACGAAAAGTCAGTTTCAGAGCAGTCTGCGTTAAAAAAACTCACTGATGATATCTGACAATGTCGCAATTTGGCTCCGATCAATTGCGCACCTGAGAAGCTCATTTCGTAGTGCTTGGGACCCAAGAAATTGCTGTGGGATAAATCTGCCTGAACAAGCGATGCGCCAACTAATTTTGTACCATAGAAAAAGCCGCATATTCGCGCTTCTGTGAGGTCGGCGTCACGTAGAACGGCGTGACTGAATTCGGCACGAGGAAATTCTATGAAGTCACGGGGACCTGGCATCCCCCATATGACCCGCTTTGCAGATATTCGACGCATGTCAGCGAACGCGAATACCGGTCGTACCGAGCTAGGGCGTTCCGAGATGAGAGGGCCACCAATTTGCTCCCTCCTTGGCCGAGCGATAGCTGACCTCGACGGCCTCCCGACTCCGACCCAGCGCGGTTGATTTCGTTTCGGCTACATACGTCGCCAATTCCGTGCATATCGCGTCAAGTTTGGATTTGAGGCCATCGTTGAACATATCGCCGACCGTCGTCATGCCGGGCGACCACTGCGACATTCCACCAAAGTCTGAGTGACTGAACTGGGCCATCCGGCCACCGCCACGGCGAAGTGCCTGAAGGACCGTGCGAACGGCATCAGGCGCGACCGTGTGCCGAATAGCGACTCGGGCGACGAACCCTTCTTCGTTCAGTGGCATGATGGGTCCTATTCTGCGGTAAAATAAAGACTAAGGCCATCCGGGCATTACACCGCATGGCCTTAATCGGGACTGCCGTGGCTTCGGTGCCGTCTCCGCCAAAACAATTCAGCGTCGGGCGGCCTGTTCCGACGCCTTCGCAATATTTTCATTCAATTTCCGAGACAGCGCAGTGCAGCAGTCCCGCACTCGTCGCCATCGGCCTCGTCTCGTCTCATTGCCGCGCACAGGTGAGGGAATACGGCGGTTCACTTGACACAATGAAACTTGACGACAGCTCGCGAGTGTGAGTCCAATCGCTCATTGCTTCCGGGCTGCGGGGTACCGATGTTCTAACTTTTCGGTCCACCGCCCATTGCTGACAGCAGGTGTCCCTCAAGTTCCTCAATCTCGGCCCGGATGAATGCACGGGCGGCGGGGTCGTTCACTTCATCGAGGGTGTCCCGCGCTTGCGCGAGGCCCTTGCAGAATGCATTCTTCTTGGGGCAGGTCGCGCGATGTCAGGCTGAACACGATCAGTCCAGTGCGGCTGTTACTTGACAGATTGGGTAGCACGACACACGTTTAGTTGTGGGGTCAACAATTGCGTTGGCCTTTTAGCAGAGGAGATAAGATGACTCCACCTGCAAAGTTTGCCGCAGTGACCCTGCTGCAATGTTCGGGCACCAGCGTAGCGGCTAACATACGGACGACGTTCCGGGGGCGGCCTATGGGCCTCATCAGTTGGGCATGGACCAAATTGGCCCTCTCGGCGCGAATTACACGGTGGATTATTGGCCCTGAGGCTCGGGGACGGCTAAATGTGGCGACGCGAGTTCATGATGTTAGTCGGGGCGTGGCGGGCATGAAGCAACGGAAGTTCACCACACTGATGAATCTCGAATCTGGAAAGCTGGTCATCACCGCGTCGTCGATCTAAGGTGCGTTCGTCGTATCAGCGGCAATCTTGTCGAACGTGCTCCGGTCGGCGATTTTTAGATGCTGTCGGTCCCGGCTCTTGATGATACCG
>Ga0182024_10008030_pt1 | contig 22495 bp, 16 predicted proteins | sample P32metaG_FD_120480 | JGI IMG/M metagenome (GOLD analysis project Ga0182024, IMG submission 120480) | Permafrost microbial communities from Stordalen Mire, Sweden - P3-2 metaG (Illumina Assembly) | ecosystem: Environmental > Terrestrial > Soil > Wetlands > Permafrost | place: Sweden: Stordalen... | reverse complement strand
TCATGTCTGGACGTCGCTCAACAGCTCCATGCGGCCGAACGTGCGGTGCGCGAGGCCAAGAAGACCTTCATCAATGACCACTTGGATCATTGCCTGGACCACGTGGTCGATGCGAAGAGCCCGCAAGCCCGCGCATCGGTTGATGAGTTCAAGATCATCGCAAAGTACTTGTAAGAAACCCAACATGAGCCGGAGGCATGGACGGATTTGCGGTAGCCCGCGCCTGCCGTGCCGAGAAATCGCTGCAAGGCATACGCCTGGTGGCAGCCTCGGGCTACATTTCAGCCGAGGATCACGCAAAGGCCAAGACAGCAGGATTTGATTCGCTGATGATCAAGCCGCTTACCGAAGAGTCGTTGCGCGCATTGGTTCACTGATATTGACAGTGCTTGTGCGGCGGTGCTCGCGCAGTGCAACAACACCGCGCTGGTTTTCGCCGCCATGTTCGAGTCGCGAAAACACGGCATACTTGCCCGGCGCGTAAATAACGAACGACTGACGGCGACGGCCGGCGCGCTCAAGGATGCAGCGTGCCCTACCGACTCAGAGCGCCGGCGATACTTACCGCGATTTGTTTCGGCCTGCTGTGGTGCGCGGTTCGCGCCGTGGCGCAGCCTGCGGAGCCGCAGCCGCGACAGGCGCCGCGTGATCCCCACGGGCCCATCGAGGGATGCGCAAAGGGGTCGCAGGACAAATCGATTCTCCAGAGGCTCGAAGACAGCTACCGGTCCCATCTGGCTTGGAACGGCGGCGATGCAGATGCCCCTCCGACGTTGGTGGTCGGCGGCGCGCAAGTCCCCGAATCGAACCCGCCGTGGCCTTACTCGACTTGGAACGTAGGCGGTACGCCGGCGATCGGCGTAGAGAACATGTACTACAGCGCGCTCATGGACGCGCTGTACTGCGGCACCGATGGCCAAGAGATCAAGGACAGCCGGTACACCGTCTACGGGTGGCTGGAACCGGGCGCGAACTTGAGCACGTCGCACAGTAAATTCGACTACCGGACCGGCGCCGGAGGAAATGCTCCCGCAGCCTACGACTTCGAGCCCAACACCGCGCAACTCGATCAGATGACGCTGTACTTCGAACGCACGCCGGATGAGATCCAGCGCGATCACTTCGATTGGGGCGCCCGGCTTACGCTGTTGTACGGCACGGATTACAAATACACCTTGAGCGATGGCGTCTTCACCAATCAGTACACCGATAGTGCCAAGCGTTATGGATTCGATGTGCCGATGTACTACTTGGATTTCTGGCTTCCCGCCATCGGCATGGGTACCAACGTTCGAGTCGGCCGCTACGTCTCAATTCCCGACATCGAAGCGCAACTCGCGCCCAATAACTTGACGTACTCGCATTCGCTGCTCTACACCTACGACCCGTTCACGCAAACCGGCATTCTCGCCACCATCAAGCTGAGCAAGAACTGGCAAATTCAGACCGGCGTCAACGCCGGCAGCGACGTTGCGCCGTGGGTAAAAGGCGAGCGGCACCTGACGGCCGCGGCGTGCGTGCAATGGACATCCAATTCCGGCAACGACAGCCTCTATCCCTGCATCGACGGCATCAACGGTGGCGAGTGGGGCTGGGACAACGTGCAGCACGCGGTGATGACCTGGTATCACAAGTTCGATTCGCACTGGCACATGGATACCGAAGCTTGGTACATGTGGCAAAGCCACACGCCGAACGTAGAGAACCCGCAAGGCGTGGCAATGATCGCGCGGCGCTATTCCTATCTCAATGTGGGAGCGCCGTACGGCGCGATCTGCAATCCTGCGGTGGTGACTTGCTACTCGTACGAGTGGGCGCTCGTCAACTACATCAATTATCAATTTGGTCCGCGCGACATCGCGGTCTGGCGCACCGATTATCTGGACGACGCCCGCGGTCAACGCACCGGATTCAAGACTCGCTACTACGAGTTCAGCTTGAGCTACACCCATTGGCTCGGCGACGCGGTCGAGTTGCGTCCGGAAATGCGGCTCGAGCACGCACGCGACGTGGATGCCTACGATAATCCATCCTTGGAACCGGGAATGGGCAAGCATTCGCAAGCCACCATCGCCGTTGACGCGATCCTGCATTTTTGAGGGAGCCGCCGGTGCCGGCTCGAGCAAATCGCGCGTCAGCGGACGCCTGATGGCTTGATTCCGCGGCCTAGTGCTTCCCGAAGGGTCTGAACGCGCAGCGGCTTGTCGAGAATCTCCACGATGCCGACCACCGCCGCGCGTGCGTCGATCTGCGCGTCGCGATGCGCCGTCATGAGAATTATGGGCATGTCCGGTTCGACGCGATGGATGAGATGGGCAAACTCGAGCCCGCCCAACGGCTGCATGCGCTCGTCCGTCAAGATTGCATCGAAGCGCTGCGGGTCATGCTGAAAAGCCTCGAGCGCCGCGCGCGCGTCGGAAAAACCCACCGGCTCGTAGCTCAAGGACGCGAGCAGCTCCTCGGTCAGTGCCACCAACTCCTTTTCATCATCGACCACCATGATGGTTTCGCCCGCGCCCTCCGCGACCTGCCGCGCCTGCCGCGGCACGGCCGCCGGCGCTTCGGTGATCGGCCAATAAACCGCCATGCGCGTCCCAAGCCCGAGCCGGCTGGACACATCCAGCGCACCGTTCATGCGCAGAATGATGTTGCGCACGACAGTCAATCCAATGCCGGTGCCGTAAGCCGAACTGCGCGTCGTGTAGAACGGCTCGAAGATCGACATCGTCTGCTCCTCCGCAAGGCCAATGCCGGTGTCGATGACGGAGAGCCGGGCCCAGAGGCCGGGCAAGAGTTGACCCAGCGCCAGGGACTGCGATTCGCCGATCTCCAGAGTTTCGAGACGAATCTCCAGCGAGCCGCCTTTCGGCATGGCGTGCACGGCGTTGGTACACAAATTCATCACGACCTGGTGCATTTCAGTCGGATCGCCCATGGTGAAAGCGGACTGATCCAACCCATGCAGGCTCATGTCGATCGAGCCCGGCAGCGTCGCCCGCACTTGTTCCGACACCTCGACGACGATGGGCGCGATGCTGGCGGGCCGATAGCTCACGCTGCGGCGCGGATCGAACGTCAACACCCGCCTCACCAGCAAGCGCGCCCGCTCGGTGGCGGCGAGCAGGCGGTCGATGTTCTGCTGCGATTGCGATTCCGCGGCGGCGGTCTCGCTGGCGAGTTCGGCATAGCCGATGATGGCGGTGAGCACGTTGTTGAAATCGTGTGCGACCGAGGCCGCGAGAAACCCAAGCGCCTCCACCCGCTGAATGCCCGCCAACTCCTGTTCGAGGCGCAGCTTCTCCAAGTCGATTCTTTCCTGACGATTCAGCGCCGCGCGCAGCGCCATCAAGAGAATTCCCGCCAGAACCGCCAGCGACAACGTGCGCGCAGCGCTGCTTTCCTCCTCTTGAACCCAAGGCCGCAGCACGTTGCGGGATGAGCGCGACACCGTCACGGCGATGGGATAACCGCTCACCTTGTCGGCGACCTCGATTTTCCGATCGCGCGGGGGCTGCGGCGGAACGGGCGGGAACTCCGCGAGCGTGACGCCGTCCTCGCGCATCAAGCGGATGGAGGTGTCCGGCGTGACGTTGATCTTCGCATAGAATTTCGCCAGGTAGTCCAACGCCACGCGCGCAATTACGACGCCGGCAAACCGGCCGGCGCGCGACTCCAGGCGCCGGCTGATGGCGAAGGTGCGCGGGCCGCCGGCGTCGCCGTCCGGCCTGCCGATGTACAGTGCATTGCCGCCCGCGCGCGGAACCGCAAATGCATCGGAGTCGAGCAGCGTCTCATCCCCACTCCCTGGTTGCGTGCGCGCGATGACCCGCCCGTCGTCGCCGGCAACCTGCGCCGACTCTACGAACGGCAGCCGCATGATCTGATCGAGCAACACGCGACGGCCGCGATCGTCCGCCGAGTCGCCGCCGGCCGCCGCCCACGCTGCATAGCTGGAGAGCACCACATCGACTTCCTGGATCATGCGCGCGGTCTGCTCGGTGACCGCGCGGCTCAATGCCACCTCCAAGTTGCGGTTGTCCGCCTGCACGCGGCGGTAATCCGCCCATGCCTCGTAGCTGTCCGCGCCTATGATGAGCACGATCAGGGTGATCCCCGCTATCATCACCCAGCGGCGTAGTTCGACCGAGGTCATCGGCGTTCGACCTAGCGAAGAACGTTGACCGCGGAATTGAAAATGTAGCCGGCGCCCCGCTCCGTGGTCAGCATGGTGGGATTGGACGGATCCGATTCGATCTTGCGCCGCAGACGCAAAATCGTCACATCGATGGATCGATCGTAGACCTCGAGACTGTGCAAGCGCGAACGCTCCAGCAATTGGTCGCGCGTCAGCACGCGCTGCGGACTCGTGAGGAACGCGCACAACAGGCTGAACTCGCTGTTGGTGAGCGAGATCAACTGACCACCGGCGGACTTGAGGCGCCGCAGCCGGGTGTTGAGTTCCCAGCCCGCGAAGCGATAAGCGCGCACATGTTCGTCGGGATAGCCGGCGGCACTGTTGGCCTGCACGCGGCGCAGTAGCGCTCGTATGCGCGCCAGCAGCTCCCGTGGGCTGAACGGCTTGGTCACATAGTCGTCGGCGGCGAGTTCCAACCCCATGACGCGGTCGGATTCATCCGACTGTCCGCTGAGAATCAGGATGGGAACCTTCGAGAACTCGCGCACGCGCCGCGCCAGCTCGAGACCGTTCTCGCCGGGCAACTTCAAATCGATGAGCACCAGATCCACTGGTTCGCGCTCCAGGATGCTCAGCATCTCCGGCCCGCGCGCCACCGCGCTGACGCGAAAATCCTGACCGCCCAGATAATCGAACAACACCTTGCGAATATCCGCGTCGTCATCCAGCGCTACGATGTGCGGTGATGATGAAGTCATGACATTTTTTAACACGACTCCACATAAGTTGCGCGACGGACGCGGATTACAATTGAAATACGTCGCTCGCCCAGCCGCGCCATAGGGTTACCCTTGGCTCCGTTTGCACATACCCCTTTGCATGGAGCCACAATGAGCGACAAACCGAACGATCCGCTGGACGCGCGCGCGTGGCCAGCCGCGCGTCAATGGCGTATTTCCGCGATCGCCGCACTGACGATCGCGATTATCGTCCTCCTCGTGGGATTTGCGCAAAAGGTGTTTGGCACGAAACTGCAGCCAGAGGCCGCCGCCGCCGCGCCGCCGGGCACCTTTCGCGCCACGGCGCAGCAGCTCAAGACCTTCACCATCGAGGAGGTTCGCGCGCATGCGTTCGTCAGCGAGGAGTTGACCGAGGGCAAGATCGGCATCAACGCGGATCGAGCCACGCCGGTGGTATCGCCGTACTCGGGGCGCGTCACCAGAGTCATCGGAGGTTTGGGCGATTATGTGAAGGCCGGCGCACCGCTGGCAAACTTGGACGCTGCCGAATTCGTGCAGGCGCAGAACGACCTGCGGGTCGCCGCGGCACAGGCTAGGTTGGCGCGCCTCAACGAGACCCGCAAGCATGCGCTCTACGACGCCAAGGGCGGCAGCCTGCAAGATTGGCAACAGGCCCAATCGGACTTGTCCTCTGCCGAGACGGCACTGAACGCCGCGCGCAATCGGCTGCAGATTCTCGGCAAGTCGCAGCCTGAAATCGCTGCGTTGGAAGCGGCCCAGAACATAGATCCGGCGGCGACGATTACGGCGCCCATCGCCGGCGTGATCGTGGATCGCCAGGTCGGGCCCGGGCAATTCCTGCAGGCCGGCGGCACGCCAGTATTCACCATTGCCGATGCGTCCAGCGTTTGGCTGCTCGCCAACCTGCGCGAAACCGATGCCGGACTGGTCAAGGTGGGGCAATTCGTCGAGGTCCGAGTGCTCGCGTACCCGCAACGGGATTTCAAGGCTCGCGTCACGCATGTGGCGGCGTTGGTGGATCCCGTCACGCATCGCTTGCCGGTGCGCGCCGAGATCGACAACCGCGACGGCGCATTGAAGCCGGACATGTTCGCGAATTTCCGAATACTCACCAGCGACGCCAGCGAGTCTCCGGCGGTGCCCGAAGCGGCGGTGGTCCACGAGGGGGACGCGGCCCATGTCTGGGTCGTGGCCGGCGATTTGCTGTCCTATCGAGCCATCAAGACCGGACGCACAAACGATGCACTGGTCGAGGTTCTCGATGGCCTGAAGGCGGGAGAACGAATCGTCACCAAGGGCGGATTGTTCATTGATCAGGCAGCGGCCCCCGCCTCCACATGAATTCGATAGTCAGCTTCGCTCTGCGGCAGCGGGTGCTGATCGTCGTTGCGTTGATCATGGTGTTGTTCGGCGGAGTCGCCAGCTTCATCTCGCTCAACATCGAAGCCTACCCCGACCCGGTTCCGCCGCTGGTCGACATCGTCACGCAGAGCACGGGCCAGTCGGCCGAAGAAATCGAACGCTACATCACCATACCGCTCGAAATTCAAATGGCCGGCATTCCCAACGTGCAGGCCATACGCACGATTTCGCTGTTCGGACTCTCGGACGTCAAGGTGCAGTTCACCTACGATTTCACCTATACCCAGGCGGAGCAGTGGGTCGTCAACCGTCTTTCGCAGCTTCCCCCCTTGCCGAACAACATCCAGCCGCAGATCTCGCCAACCAGCCCCATCGGCGAAATCTACCGCTATCGGGTGGTCGGGCCGCCGAATTATTCCGTGATGGATTTGAAGACGCTCGAGGACTGGGTGTTGGAGCGGCGCTTCAAGGCGGTTCCCGGCGTCATCGATGTAACCGGCTGGGGCGGCAAGACGAAGACCTACGACATCGCCATCGATCAAAGAAAGCTGCTGGGCTACGGTCTGTCGGTGCCGCAGGTGCTGCAAGCCCTCGGCAACGCCAATATCAACGTCGGCGGCCAAACGGTGAATCTCGGCGAGCAGTCGGCGGTGGTGCGCGGCATCGGTTTGATTCATTCCGCCGACGACATCCGCCATACCATGATCACCACGAATCAGGGCGCACCGGTGGTATTGAGCGACGTCGCCGACGTGAAAATCGGCAACCTGCCGCGTCTCGGCATTGCCGGCTATGACGACACCGACGACATCGTGCAGGGCATCGTACTGATGCGCCGCGGCGCGCAGAGTATTCCCACCATCAAACTCGTCGAAGCCGAAGTCGACAAGGTCAACACCAGCGGCATTTTGCCGCCGGGCGTACACATCGAGCGCATTTACGATCGAAGCGATCTGATTCGCGTCACGACGCACACGGTGCTGCACAACATGCTCGCCGGCATTGCGCTCATTTTCATCCTGCAATGCTTGTTCCTGGGCAACGTGCGCAGTGCCGTCATCGTGGCGATGACCATTCCGTTCGCGTTGTCGTTCGCGATCGGACTCATGGTGCTGCGCGGCGAATCGGCCAACCTGTTGTCGGTGGGCGCGATCGACTTCGGCCTGGTGGTGGATGCCACGGTGATCATGGTGGAAAACATCTTCCGGCATCTTGCCGAGGACCGCGTACACCGCGGCCAAGGCCCCAGCATCTTGCACCGGATACGCGTACGCAGCGGCTTCAGCGGCAGGACGGCGACCATCTCCGTGGCCGCGGCCGAGGTCAGTCAATCCATATTTTTCGCCGCCGCCATCATCGTCGCCGGCTTCGTTCCGCTGTTCACCTTGTCCGGAATCGAAGGCCATATTTTCGGCCCCATGGCCAAGACCTATGCCTATGCGATCGCCGGTGGATTGATCGCGACCTTCACGGTCGCTCCGGCCCTCAGCCTGATCCTGTTTCGCGGCAAGCTCGAGGAGAAGGACACGCTGCTGGTGCGCTGGTTGCGCCGCGCTTATCAGCCGACGCTGGAATTCGCGCTGGCCAATCGCATCATCACGTTTTGCGGAATCGCACTGGTAGCGGTGCTGGCATTCGTGGCGCTGCGCTCGCTGGGCCTGGAATTCCTGCCCAAGCTCGAGGAAGGCAATCTGTGGGTGCGCGCCACCTTCCCGCAGTCCATATCCTTGGAAGACAGCGATTTCTACGTGAACGGCATGCGCCGCGTGATGAGCAAATATCCCGAGGTGGAATCGGTGGTGTCGCAGCATGGCCGGCCCGACGACGGTACCGATGCCACCGGCTTCTTCAACGCGGAGTTTTTCGTTCCGTTGAAGCCGTTCGATGCGTGGCCCGCCGGAGTGGACAAGGACAAGTTGACTCAGGACATGACCGATTCCCTGCAGCAGCAGTTTCCAGGCGTCGAATTCAACTTCTCGCAATACATCCAGGACAACGTCGAGGAGGCAGCGTCAGGCGTAAAGGGCGAGAATTCCGTCAAGATCTACGGCAACGACTTGGAGACTCTGGAAAAGACCGCCGACAGCATCGCCGCGGTTCTGGCGAAGGTGCCGGGCATCACCGATCTGGCGGTATTGCGCTCCTTGGGACAGCCGACCATCCGCGTCGACGTGGATCGGGTGCGCGCGGCGCGCTTCGGCCTGGCGCCCGGCGACATCAACGCGGTCGTGCAGGCGGCTGTCGGCGGCCAGAGCGCGGGCGACCTATATGAGGAGAGCAGCGACCGGCACTTCCCGATGATCGTGCGCCTCGCTGCGCCCTATCGGCAAAGCCTCGATGCAATACGCCGCATACCCATTGCCGCGGCCGGCAGCACGGGTGCGACGATTCAGATCGCGCTGCAGGACGTGGCCAACGTCAGCCTGCTGTCCGGCGCGGCCTTCATCTACCGCGAGCAACAGCAGCGCTACGTGCCGATTAAGTTCAGCGTGCGCGGCCGCGACCTTGGCGGCGCGGTGCTCGAGGCGCAGCGCGCGGTGGAGTCGCAGGTGCTGCTGCCCGGCGGCTACCGGTTGGACTGGGTGGGTGAATTCGGCAATTTGCAGGAAGCAATCTCGCGCTTGAGCGTTGCGGTGCCCTTGGCGATTGCCCTGATCGTGCTGCTGCTCTACCTCAATTTCGGCAGCTTCCGGGATGCGCTGCTGGCAGCCAGCGTGATTCCGATGGCCCTGCTCGGCGGCATCTTTTCCTTGTGGGTGACGGGCACGCCGTTCAGCGTCTCCTCCGCCATCGGCTTCGTAGCCCTGTTCGGCATCGCCGCGATGGACGGCATCCTGATTTTGTCGTACTACCACCTCAGCCTGGAGTCCGGATTGGATCGGGTCAGCGCCATGCTGCAAACCTGCCGCACGCAACTCAGGCCGGTGATGATGACCTGCATCGTCGCCTGCGTAGGGTTGCTGCCGGCTGCGTTCTCCACCGGCATCGGCTCGCAAGTACAACGACCCTTGGCCCGGGTGGTGGTCGGAGGCATGCTGCTTGCGCCCGTGCTGATTCTGCTGGTGCTGCCGGTGCTGATTTTGAAATTTTCGCGGGCACAGGTCTCGGGGCAGGACGAGCCTGTGGAGGAAGGAACATGAAGTTCGCGCCGCCGCGGCGCTGGTCCGCATTGCTCGCGCCGTTTGCATGCCTGTGCGCGCTCGTCGGGGCGTGCGTGGGTCCCAATTTCAAGCGTCCCGCGCCGCCCAAGGTCGAGAGCTACACCAGCGGCGAGTTGCCGAAGGAAACCGCTTCCGCGCCCGGCGCCGGCGGTGCCGCGCAGAAATTTCTCAACGAAGCGGAGGTGCCGCGAAACTGGTGGACGTTGTTCGGTTGCGCGCAACTCGATGAACTGGTCACGCAGGCGCTGCGCGCCAATCCGGAGGTTTTGTCGGCGCAAGCGGCGCTGCGCCAGGCATTGGAGAACACGGCTGCGCAGCGCGGCAGCTATTTTCCCTTGGTGCAGGGCAGCTTCGATGCCACCCGCAACCGCGACCCCACCGGCGTGCTGCAGCCGACCCTGGCCTCAGGGACGACGGTGTACAACCTGTTCACGCCGCAGGTGACGGTGAGTTATACACCCGACATCTTCGGCGCCAACCGCCGCCAAGTGGAGTCTCTGGCCGCGCAGGCCGAAGCCCAGCGCTTCCAGCTGGACGCTACATACCTGACCCTGACTGCCAACGTCGTCACGGCGGCCATCCAGGATGCCGCCCTGCGGGCGCAGATCGAAGCCACGCAACGCGTGATCGCCTTGGAGCAGCAATCCTTGGATGTGCTCAGGCGGGAACTCGAATTGGGTGCGGTGGCGGAAGCCGACGTTTACGCATTGGAGGCTGCGTTGGCCCAATTCGAGGCAACATTGCCGCCGCTGAATCGCCAACTCGAGACCACCCGCGATCAGCTGGCGGTATTGACCGGCCGGGTCCCGGGCGACTACCAACCGTTGACGCTGCAATTGGACCAATTGACGCTGCCCGAGGATTTGCCGCTGGGGCTGCCCTCGCAGCTGGTGGAACGCCGTCCCGATGTGCGGGCCGCCGAAGCGCAGTTGCACGCGGCGACCGCCAATGTCGGTGTGGCCATCGCCAATCTGCTGCCGCAATTCACGATTACCGGAGACATCGGCAGCACGGCCAGCCTGATGAGTCAGCTGTTCAAGGCTGGCACCGGTTTCTGGACCATCGGCGCGAACGCCACGCAGACCCTGCTCGACGGCGGGACCGCCTATCATCATGTGCGTGCCGCCGACGCCGCCCTCGATCAAGCCGGCGCGGACTATAAATTGGCCGTACTCACGGCCTTTCAAAACGTCGCCGACTCGCTGCACGCGCTCGACACCGACGCGCAAGCGCTGAACGCCGCCAGCCGCGCGGAGAGCGCCGCGCAGAAGAGCCTGGGAGTGGCGCGGCGCCAATTGGAACTCGGATCGGTGAGCTACGTCGCCCTATTGATCGGCGAGCAAACGTACCAGCAGGCCGTCATTTCTCGCATTCAAGCCCGCGCGAATCGGCTCGAGGACACCGCGGCGCTGTTTCAAGCGTTGGGGGGCTCCATCGCGCCGCCGCGCTAGTGAGCAGCCAGCGGCACCGGCGCCCCTGCGTCGACCGCGGATCCAGCGCGCGTAACCAGTGCCAGGAACATGAAGGAGAGGGCAAGATGTATAAGTGCATGAATCGAGGAATACTCCCAGGAACGCCAGACCCACCGGGACCAACTATGAGGGGATTGGAGCGATGTTTTGGGAATTCCCCGCCGCTCGGGCACACTAAGCGCCCTTTTTCTTGGAGCTAGCCCATGTGCGGCATCATCGGAGCGGTCGCAGCGCGTAATGCCGTTCCCATCCTGATGGAAGGCCTGCGGCGGATGGAGTATCGAGGCTACGACTCGGCCGGGGTTGCCGTGCTCGATCAGCAACGCCTGCAGCGGCTGCGAGCGGTGGGCAAGGTGAAAGCCCTGCAGGCTTCGCTCGAGGCCGCGCCCATCAGCGGCGCCGTCGGCATCGCCCATACACGCTGGGCCACCCATGGCGTGCCGACCACCGAGAACGCTCATCCGCACATGTCCCGCGACGGCATCGCGATCGTGCACAACGGCATCATCGAGAATCACGAGGTGCTGCGCACCGAGCTGAAGAGCATCGGCTACGACTTCACGTCGGAAACCGACACCGAAGTGGTTGCGCACCGGATTCACCATCATCTGGCCGCCTCCTCGGGTTTGTTCGAGGCGGTGCGCAAGACGGTGGCCGAACTGCAGGGCGCATTCGCGCTCGCCGTCATCAGCGAATCCGATCCCGATTGCCTGGTGATTGCGCGCGAGGGATGCCCGGCCGTGGTCGGACTGGGCGAGCAGGAGAATTTTGTCGCCTCGGATGTCAGCGCTCTCCTGCCGGTAACGCGGCGCTTCATGTTCCTCGAAGAAGGCGACGTGGCGGAGATCCGGCGTGCTTCGGTCATCATCCGCGATGCCAAGGGAGAGAAGGTCAGCCGCGCCATTTTTGAAAGCGATCTACAGCCGGACTCGGTGGAGCGCGGCTCGTATCGGCACTTCATGCTCAAGGAAATTCACGAGCAGCCTTTGGCAATCTCGCAAACCTTGGAGGAGCGCATCGCCGGCGGCAGACTGCTGGACGCGGCTTTCGGCCCGAAGGCGAGTGCGATCTTCAAGCAGGTCAAAACGGTGCACATCGCTGCCTGCGGCACGAGTTATCACGCCGGCCTCATCGCCGCGCATTTCATCGAGCATGTTTGCCGGATCCCGGCGCGCGTCGAGATCGCCAGCGAATATCGCTATCGCAATCCTGTGATCGGACCCGATACCTTGTTCGTCACCATCTCGCAGTCGGGCGAGACGGCGGACACCTTGGCGGCGCTGCGCAACGCCAAGCAAGCCGGGTACCTGGCAACGCTGACCGTTTGCAACATCGCCGAGAGCACCATGGTGCGCGCATCCGACCTGGTGTTGCTGACGCGCGCCGGCCCGGAGATAGGCGTGGCCTCGACCAAGGCGTTCACCACGCAGCTCACCGCGCTCGCCATGCTCACCGTGGCGCTCGCGAAGCACGGCGCCGGCGCCGCGCAGGAACGCGAACTGGTGTCGCAACTGCTGCAGCTGCCCGGTCTCGTGGAAAAGACCTTGAAGCTGGATCCGGCGATACAGCAGCTTGCCGAATCCTTCGCCGACAAGCGCCACGCGCTGTTCCTGGGGCGCGGCCCCTTGCAGGCCATCGCGCTCGAAGGCGCGCTCAAGCTCAAGGAGATTTCCTACATTCATGCCGAAGGCTACGCCGCAGGAGAGCTCAAACACGGTCCGTTGGCGCTCGTCGATGAGCACATGCCGGTGATCGCGGTCGCTCCCAACAACGAACTTCTGGAGAAGCTCAAATCGAACCTGCATGAGGTGCGGGCACGCGGCGGCAAACTGATCGTGTTCGCGGATCCCAACGCCGGCATGCGCAGCGAGGAGGGCATCACGGTCATCCAGATGCCGGCGCACGCCACCGCCCTGCAATCGGCGGTGGTTTTCGCCATACCGATGCAGCTGCTTGCTTATCACGTCGCCGTGCTGAAGGGCACGGACATCGATCAGCCGCGCAACCTGGCGAAGAGCGTCACGGTCGAGTGAGCCGCAGTCTGCTGCTTGCACCTCGCTCTTCAACCCTCTTCGTCGCCGATCGGCATGCCGGGCGGCGCGTCGACGGGCGGTGCCGGCTGAAACTTCTCCGGATCCTCCAGGAATCGATCGATCCGATAAATGAGGTAGGCCTCTACGGCTACGTTCGGATCGGAGTGCTGCTTCACCTGATCTAGTTTGCCGAGTACGATGGCGCGCACAGCGGAGGAATCCTTCGGATATGCCGCCAGCCTCAGCAGCGCTTCAACACTGCGCACATACACTGCGGATTGAACCTCGCCAAACAAACCCTGGCCGCTGCCGGTTTGGCGATGCGCGGGGCGGTTCACCGCCAACACGGCATCGATCAACTCGCCGAGAGAGGGGTTGGCGCCGGCGCGGGCGTTGTATTCGACCAGCCGCGCGGCACGATGCGGCTCGAACAGTACGGCCAAGGTCAGATCCGCGGCGCTCTCCGCGGCCGCGATCGGATCGAAGGTGAGTCCGGTCGACGAGGCGAGCGATTCGCGCGTGCGTTCCAAGCCCGGCGGCCGGGGCGGCAATATCTTGAGCAAGGACTCGGGCAACGTCAGGGCTTCCGGAGACAGGGTGCCGAGCACCGCGCGCAGCGCCTTTCTCTGTTCCGCGGCATCGACGATCGCGGAGTTCATCTGGCCATCGCCGCGCAATTGAAAGCGGTAATCGAGCCCGCCGATTTCCTTGATGGCGGCCTCGGTCTGATAGCGATGCATGAGATACAGCGGCGCCAGCGTGTCCGCCAATTGCGCCAGCGGCGCACCCATCGGAATCGCGTTCTCGCCAAAGCGCGTCAGAGCGGCGGCGCGGACCTTCATGATGCGCAGCAATTCGTCGGCCGCGTTGGGGCCGTTGTCCCACAGATGCGCGTAGGGATGCGCGCTGCCCGGCGGCCGCGAGTCCTCATCGGAAATGAAGTACAGCCCGGATTTCGTGGCGTCGCTCAAGATGGCCTCGAGTCCGGCATGCTCGTCGACGCCGGCGGGGAACTGGCGATAGCCGTAGTTGATCGCGACCTTGTCCCAGCGACCGATATTGACCGCGTAGGCCTGCGTGAGGTCCGGCGCGCCATCGCCGTTCAAGATGATCCAGGGATGCGGGTAGTCCATGACCGAGACTGATTCGTCCGGAGTGTGCGGGAATGCGCTGGCGGCGAAATTATGCGCCAGCCCCAAGGTGTGACCGGTCTCATGGGCCGCAAGTTGCCGCGTCCGCGCCAGCGCCATGGCCAGCATCGGATCGTTCTCCGGCTTGATGATCTTGCCGGTCACGTAGGGCGACAGCAGCGCAGTGGCTATCAAGTAGTCCTGACGGCCGCGCAGGGAGCCCAAGGTCACGTTGCCCTTGATGATCTCGCCGGTGCGAGGATCCGAAATCGACGGGCCGTACGACCATCCGCGGGTATAGCGATGCACCCATTGGATGATGTTGTAGCGAGCGTCCATCGGATCCGCGCCCTCGGGAAGAATGTCCACGCGAAAAGTCCCCGGCGCCCAACCGGCGGCCTGGAACGCCTGATCCCACCACCGCGCCCCTTCGAGCAGCGCGCCGCGGATGGGCTCCGGCGCGCCTCGATCCACGTAGTACTGGATCGGCTCGGCCGGCACGCAGGCATTCACGCATGCCGCGTCCTTCTTGATCAGGCGATGGCGCATGATCCACTGCTGATTCAACGGCGCTTCCAGCGGCGCGGCATAGTCGCGGTACGTGAGATCGAAATATCCGGAGCGTGGATCGAAGCGGCGCGGCGTGTATCCTGGGCCGGGCAGTTCCAGCAGGGAATGATGCTCGTGCACGGTCAGCGAGTGCGGATCCGGCGCCACATCCGCGACGAAGGAACCATGTTCGGGGGCATCGCTGGCGAAGGTGAGCAATACCTCGACTTCGGTATTCTTCGGCAAGGCGCGCGTGCCCTCGACCGCGATGGCCGAGCGCTTGTCATCCAGCTTGTAGGCGCCTTGCTTGGCCTGCGTCAGCGCCGCCAGCACCTCGTGCGCGTCGCGAACGAAGAAGTCCGTGGCATCCACCAGCACCGCGCCGTCGGCGTCCTGAGCCTCGACGTTGAAACCGGCCAAAACCGATTCCGGGAATGACTGGCGCAGGGCCAGGCGCTCGGCCGGATCCGCGGCGGAGCTGCGGAAGAATTGATTGGGCTGCACTAGCAAAATCCTTGCCCCGACCCGCTCGAAGCGCACGATACGCGGCGCGGAAATCTGCCCGCGATCCAAGCCCAGATCGTTCGACCCGACGCCGTAGGGCAGCGAATTGAAATAGAGAAAATCCGCGTTCAGATGCGGAATCTCCAGGTACAGCCGGCCCTTCCTGGCATCCCAATGCAGCGGCATGAATCCTCGCATGTGCTGCATCGATGCCGTCCGCGTCTCGATTTCCGGACCGGCGGCGAAGGAACTTGCCGCGCATAGAAGCAGCGACATCACTATGATGCTGAGTCTCGACATGCATCCAACCTCGAAAAAATTAGCGGTGAAAATCGCGTCAAAGCCGGCGCGGCGTAGTGTATCGCAACCCTCGCGCGGATTCGGGGCCGCCTATTTTCGCAAGTTCTACCTCGATCCCGCCACGCGGGTGGTGACCTCGAGGGAGATGCGCAATCGCGCAACCCTGATCGCTGCACTGCTCAAGCACCTGCAGATTCCCATTCGCAGCATCCTCGATGCGGGCTGCGGCATCGGACTGCTGCGCGAGCCATTCGCCGCGGTGCTGCCGCGCGCGCGCTACACGGGACTGGAATTAAGCGAATACCTGTGCCGGCGCTACGGCTGGCGGCAAGGTTCGGTCGCGGGCTACGCCGCGCGCAAACCGTTCGATCTTTTGGTGTGCTACGACGTGCTGCAGTACCTCGATGACGAAGAAGCAACGCGCGCCATCGGCAACATGGCGAGGCTGACGCGCGCCGCCCTGTACGTTTCGGCGCTGACGCGCGAGGATTGGCTCGAGAATTGCGACCGCAGCCGCACGGATCGCGCCGTGCACCTGCGCAGCGGCGCTTGGTACAGGCGGCGCCTCGCCAAAGCGTTCAGCTACGTAGGATTCGGAGTCTGGCTGCGCAAGGACGTGACCGCGATACTGTGGGACATGGAGCGCGCCTGAGCGCTACAACTCCTCGAGCATCCACGCCACCAGCGCCGCATGCACCGGCTCCGCGGCGCCGATATCGGCGCGCGGGCTGTTGACCAGCGACACCAGCACGTACAGCTTGCCGCTCGGCGAGGTGACATAGCCGGCGACGCCGCTGACACCGTCGATGTGGCCGGTTTTGAGCCTCACCGCGCCGGCTGGGCTGCTCTTCATTCTCGAGCGCAACGTACCGTCGAGGCCGGCCAGCGGCAGCGACGCCATGAATTCGGGCGCGAAGCGGCTGCGGCACGCTGCGCTCAATATTCTCGCCATCTGCAGCACAGAGATATGCGTGCTGCGCGACAGGCCGGAGCCGTTGTCGATGTCCAGACCCTGCAGATCGAAGCCGCGCTCGGCGCCCCATTCAGCCAGGGTCTGAGCGCCTTTCTCCAGAGTGGCGGGCGCGCCGAAACGCTCCGAGCCGATGGTCAACAACAGATGCCGCGCCATGAGATTGCTGCTGAATTTATTGGTGAGCCTGATGATCTCGGCCAAGCTCAGGGAATCGAAGGTCGAGAACGCTTTGGCATCCGCGGGACTCTGCTCGATTCGCAGCTTGCCGGTGAACTCGCCTCCCAGTTCCCGCCACAACTGCACGAAAGTGCCGTATGCATAGCTGGCGGGCTTGAGCAGCACGCGGCTGAAGCTGCGCTCGGCGCAATTGGGAGACAGGGCGCCGCTGAACTCGACGCGATCCCAAGCTTCCGAAGCCACCTTGAAGTCCACCCTGCCGGAACTCGGGGTGCAGCGGCCGGCGGCGAAGCGAATGTGGTTGTCGATGACCAGATTGAACGGTGCGGGGCTTGCGTTGATTTCCACCTCTCGCGTATCGGAGTTGGCGGCCAGCCTGAATTCGACTGTTTGGAAATTCACCATCAGCGCGTCCGGCAGCACGTTGTACGAGCGATTGGGTTTGCCGTCGAACGCGCCTGGATCCTCGGCAGGCAAGGAAAACGCGGTGTCATCGATGATGATGTCGCCGTGAATCGCACGCAGCCCCTTGGCGCGCAGGCTCTGCGCAAAGCTCCACCAGCGCTCCAGCGTTATATATGGGTCGCCGCCGCCCTGCAGAACCAAATCGCCGTCGAGCACCCCGCCCGCGAGCGTTCCGCGTATCGCGGCGCGTGTATGCCACGTGAAAGTGGGGCCCAGCATGTCGAGAGCCGCGAAGGTCGTTACCGTTTTGATGGTGGACGCCGGGCTGCGCGGGGCGTCCGGCAGCTGGCTCAGGACCACCCGGCCGTTGTCCGGATCAATGATTACCACGCTCAATGCGCTCGCCGGCAGCTGCTGCGCCGCCAAGGTCCGCGACACCGCGGGGGGCAGGCCGGCAGCCCAGACCCACGCAGGACTTGCACATAGAAACACGATGAGACACACCTTACGCAAAGGCTTCAGCCCAACGCGAGTGCGATGCGGCGCCAGGCACCCGAGCGCCAGCGCAGGAACAGCATCATTCCGAGACAAAGAATATAGATCAAGGCAGCAAACCATCCACCCACCGCACCGTATCCGAACTCCGGCAGCCAATCGACCCAACCCTGGCGCGGCGCGAACGACAGACTGTGCGCCAAGGGTATGAACAGCACCCATGATAAGGCGAGGACCATCATGGCCGGAAGCCGTACATCGCCCGCGCCGCGCAGGCAGCCCCCGGCGCTGATGTTCAAACCATCGAACAGCTGATAGCCGGCGGCAATCCATAGCAGCACACAGCCGCGCGCGATCACGGCAGCCGCATTGGGATCCAGAGGGTTGGCGAAGAAAGGCAGAATCCACGGCCCCGCCGCCGCCAGCACCACGCCGATGGTCCCCATGTAGAGCACCGCCAAAAGAATGATGCCGTTGCCCACGGTGGCCGCCCAATCGCGTCTTCCCGCGCCGATCGCCTGACCCACCAACGTGGTGCCCGCCATTGCGATGCCTACGGCCGGCATGTAGCAGATGGACGTCAACATCATGACGATCTGCGAGGAGGCGCCGTCGACCGTGCCGAGGCGCACCTGCATGAGCTGAAAGAGCGCGAAGCCAAGAATGTCGGCGGAGGTCAGAAGTCCGATCGGAAATCCCAGCTGCAGTTGCTGGCGCAGCGAGCTCACGCGCAGGCGCCAAGTGAGGCGCGATCGATAGCGCGTGTGCGTCTTAGGCCGGAGGAACGCGGCCAATGCGGCAGCGACCCCGAACAGCTGCGCCGCGTCGGTGGCCCATGCGGAGCCGGCGACGCCGAGATTGAGATCGAACATGAACCATTGATTCAGCAGTGCGTTTGCGACCGCCACGGCAACCACGATGCGCAGCGTCATGTTCGGCCGCCCGATGCCGTTGAAGAAACCGAGCAAGGACCAGAGCGCCACGCCGAGCGGGCCGCCGAGCATGCGCGGAAACCAAAAAGCCAACGCCAGGTTCAGGGTATGCGGAGCGATGCCGAACGGTCCGAACAGCCGCCCCCCACCGAGCGCCAGCGTCAAAAACAAGGGCGCCGTGAACAGCGACGCCCAAAGCGCCGTCCAAGTGATTTGCGAGGCGCGCGTGAAGCGCCGCGCGCCGAAGGCCTGCGCGACGAAGGTCTGCACCGACATGCCGACGCCGCCGAACAGCATCGTGAATACCAGCACCGGCCAGTACACCGCGCCGATCGCCGCCGTCGCGTCCGGCGACAGGCGGCCGATGAACCAGGTGTCGGTGGTATTCAGAACCGCCTGCACCGCGCTATTCACCATGAACGGAAACGCCAACGTGCCGACCGCACGATAGTCGAGGCGCGGGCGACCGCTGGAGCTCAAGGTCTGGCCGGGCAGGAGATTGATGGGGGCGTTCATGACGTGCGGTAGAATGAAGGAATGGCAACAAAGATGCGACGCAATTTTTCCGGCGCCAGCCGCGCGCGTTTCGCGGGCGACGGCACCTGGCGCATCACGCGCACACAACCGCATGAAACCGAGATCATCGTCGGCGGCGCGGATTCGCGCAGCGCGCAGGCTTGCGGCGCGACGCTGCATGATCTTGGCATCGAGTGGCGCGGGCCGCGCGTGCTGCTCACGATGGCGTCCGCCGACGGACGAGTGGCAACGGTCGAGGCGGCGAGTGCGACCGTGCACGAACCCTCGCGCAACCTATATGCGGCGCTGCCCTTGGCAGACTTCGACGGCCGCGCGCGGCGCTTTTGGCGGCGGGTGTTTCTGCTGGTGAGAATTCCCGGCGGCCGCAGCCTGCTGGGTATGCTGGCCCATGCCAGCCGCCGGAAATCATAAAGCGCGAAGCGCATCACACGCGGCGCTGAATTATTGTTAATACCCGAGGGTGGCCGGCCGGGCGCCGCGCTTGGCTGACAAACGTTGAATTGAACTGCGACGCTCGTCAATGATGCCGCCGGCGGATTGCAGCACATTAGTGTGTGTATTCGGCTTTCAAATTCCAATCCAAGAACGTGCTGCCGTGGCCTCAGTGCTGAGCATCAAGTCCAACGCCGTGGATCGTCCGACACTGGACGCCTCCTTCGAGCCTTACGGCCGTCTTCTGCGAATGCTCATGCCGAGCCTGCGAAGCGTCATCGTGCACGACGGTTTCGCCAACCTGATGTGGGCCTCCGACGACTGGAACATGTCCGATGAACCGGGGATCATAAAGGACGCGATTGCCAACGCCCTGTCCGACGACACCGAGTTTGCCGGCGTGGCGCGCACCATCGATGCGGATCGCGTGGTGTACTCGTTCGCGGTGCGCGGCGAGCAGATCGAATTGTTGGGCGTGATCAGTCTGGTGGTGCGCTTGTCCGGGACGCAGATAGAACCCCGGCCGCTGCAGACCGTGCGGCAGCTGGTGCAGCCGGCCCTCGAATGCCTGAGGCGCGAGATGGGACTGCGCCTGCAGCTGGGTTCGCGCGAACGCGATCTCGATATACGCGAACGCGATTTGGATTTCATGCTGGAGATGAGTTCCAAGCAGTCCGAGGCGACCAGCGACGCCGACGAATTCTCCTTGATCTTGAGAACCGGCCTCGAGCGTGCCGGCTGCGCGCTCGCCGCACTGTGGGTTCCAGACAAGAATGTCTCCTTGTCATTGACGCGCAGCGGCCAGCCGATGGCGCCGGAGGCGCTGAAGCGCGCCCAGCATCACCTCATGGCCTGGATGCAGCTGCAGCAGCGCATCATCGTGGTCAATCACATTTCCAAGGTCGCCAGTGTCGTGGCGGCGCCCTACAAGATTCTCGCCTGCCCGATCCGCCACCGCTCCGAACGAGTCATGGGGGTTTTGGCGATGTTCAATCCGCCGAGCGCGGCGGACTTCGACGTGCAGCAAACCCGCATCGCCGAGATGCTCGCCAAGCGCGCGACCAACATCATCCAGGCGCAGTACGATTCGAGCACCGGTCTCATGACCCGCCAGGCGTTCGAGCGCCAGGCGAAGGCGCTGCTCGGTCCCGAGGGCATCGACGGCGATCATGTGATTCTCTATCTCGACATCGATCGCTTGCACGTCATCAACGAGACCTTCGGCATGCACATCGGCGACGATGTGATCGTGAGCGTGGCCGAATGCATGGCCAAGTCGCTGCCTCCCGGCGCGCTGTCAGCGCGCATCTCGGGGGACCGCTTGGCCGCGCTGATACCCAATTCGAGCATGGACGCCGCACAGGTGTCCGCCGAGCAGATACGCGCCGCTGCCGCGGCCATCGTGCCGCGCGCCGGGCAGGGCTCCTTCGAGGTATCGGTATGCTTGGGCGTGGCGCCGATAGCGCGTTCGGACAACCCTCTGGCGCACGCGCTGGCGACGGCGGAAATCGCCTGCAAGGCCGCGAAAGATCGCGGCCGCAACCGGGTCGAGATGTTCCAGGATTCCGACCACAGCATCATCCGCCGCCATACGGACATTCTGGTCGTCGGCCAGCTGCGCGATGCGCTCGACAACGACAAGTTCCGGCTGGATGCGCAGCCAATTCTGCCGCTGCGCGCGAATTATGGCCGGCCGCGTTTCGAGCTGCTGATCCGCATGCTCGGCGACCGCGGCGAGATCATTCCGCCGGGAAAATTTCTCTCCTCCGCGGAGCGCTACCAATTGATGCCGATGGTGGACCGCTGGGTGGTACGGCGCGCGTGCGAGCTGCTCGGCCGGCACAGCAAGACGGCCGGCGAGGAAGGCGCTCGATTCGCCATCAATCTGTCCGGGCAATCGCTGCAGGATGAATCGTTCCTGCCGTTCGTCACCGACAAGATCAAGGAGACCGGCGTACCGCCCGCCGTGCTTTGCTTCGAGTTGACCGAGACGGCAACCATCGGCAACCTCGGCAAGGCGCAGAATTTCATGCGCGTGCTGCAGGATTTGGGTTGCCAGTTCGCGCTCGACGATTTCGGCACCGGCGTCAGCTCACTGGCGTACTTGAAGGACTTATCGGTCAATTATCTGAAGATCGACGGCAGCTTCGTGCGCGACGCCATCGGCAACGCGCGCTCCGAGTCGATGATCAAGGCCATCGCGCAGCTCGCGAAAGTCATGTGCATGGAGACCATCGCCGAGTACGTCGAGACCGACGCGCTGCGCGTCCGCATGGCGGATCTCGGGGTGGATTACGGGCAGGGCTTCGCCATGGGCAGGGCGCAGCCTCTGGAAGATCTTCTCGAGGAATTGGCGGTCTTCGAGGCCACAGTCAGCACTTGGGCAGTCTCGGAAGAGGCCGCCGCCAAAGCCTAGGGACGCAAGCAGCGCCGCGCTGGATCTTAAGGTCCTGCAGGCTGCGCCGGCTTGTCGGCGGCCGCTTTGTCGGCCTGCTTCTTGTCAGCATCGGCATTCTGCTTTTCCGACTTGGTAATATCCTTGCAGTCCTGAGTGAGCTCGTATTTGGGCCGGCCGCTCTCGGCCGCTTTTTGCTTTGCCATGCAATCCTTCATCAGTTGATGCTTGGAGGGCGCGGGCGCGGATGCGGGCGCCGTGCCGGCGGGCGCCGCGTCGTCGGCGTAGACACCTGCGCTCACGAGCATGGCGGCCAGGACCAAAGCAGGATGGCAGCGAGCCAGTGTGTGGTGTTTCATGATTTCCTCCATGAGTCATGCTGCGCTTCGCCAACGGAATGGCGCCATCGCCGCCGCCCACCTCGGTTGGTCAGCAAGATCCTACAACGACATCAAGGAATTCCTCATAGGAACGGAGCGCCGCCCATGCGTAAATCCGCACATGCTCATACTTACGCGTCGCGCCGGCGAGACTCTGCGCATTGGTGAAAACGTTGAAGTGACGGTGATGGCGATCAACGGCGCCCAGGTGCGCATCGGCATCAAGGCGCCGCGGACGGTGGTCGTGGATCGCGAGGAAATTGCCGAGCGCAAGCGCCGTGACAGAGAAGCGCTCTCAAGTCAATCGGATCGCGATAGTTAAGCCACCTTAGCGCGGTTCGGCGCTGTGCAGCCATTTAGTG
>Ga0182024_10008029_pt1 | contig 22496 bp, 22 predicted proteins | sample P32metaG_FD_120480 | JGI IMG/M metagenome (GOLD analysis project Ga0182024, IMG submission 120480) | Permafrost microbial communities from Stordalen Mire, Sweden - P3-2 metaG (Illumina Assembly) | ecosystem: Environmental > Terrestrial > Soil > Wetlands > Permafrost | place: Sweden: Stordalen... | reverse complement strand
TTCTCCTGGTCGTGCGAGAGAACGGTGATGATCACCTGCGTGTCGCAGCGCCAGCCTTCGGCGAACAGCGGACGGATCGGGCGATCGATCAGGCGCGAGGTCAGCGTGTCCTTTTCAGTCGGACCGCGCTCGCGCTTAAAGTAGCCGCCGGGAATGCGGCCAGCCGCATAGTATTTTTCGGTGTAGTTGACCGTTAGCGGCAGAAAGTCGGTGCCGGGTTTCGGCTGCTTGGCCGCGACTACGGTCGCGATGACAGTGGTCTCGCCATAAGTGGCGATGACAGCGCCGTCAGCCTGACGCGCGACCTTTCCGGTCTCTAGCGTGAGTTGGCGGCCACCCCAGTCAAGTTGCACACGATGAATGTTGAACATTGCGATTGTCTCTCATGGTTTTCGCGGAAGAGCGAAAGCCATAAGCAAGACGGCGAGACGCTGTCGGCGCAGCATGGCCGCTGCTAAGCCTGCCAGCGTCTGGCGATCCTGCCATGGCCTTCGGACCTTCCACTTGATATGGACGGCCAACGGCCGCCCTGCTAATCGGCAGCGCTGCTGCCGGACATGTGAGCGGACGCCTGATGCGCTCCGCCACGAAGCGCGCGGGGTTTCCCGCGCGCAAACTTTTCAACGGCGAATACCCAGCCGTTCAATCAACTCCTTGTAACGTCCTTCGTCCGTGCGCCGGAGATAGTCGAGAATCTGGCGCCGCTGCGACACGAGCTTGAGCAGCCCGCGCCGGGAGTGGTTGTCTTTGATATGGGTCTTGAAGTGATCGGTCAGGTTGTTGATCCGCTCCGAAAGGAGCGCAACCTGGACTTCCGGCGAACCCGTGTCACCAGACTTGACGGCGAACGTTTTGATAACATCCGCCTTACGCGCGGTCGTAATCGACATCGTCATTAACCCTTTGTCTTGCGGCGCGACCTGTCACGCCGGATAAATTAAACACGCGCTTGGGGACGATCTCGCCGCGGTCGATCTCGGCGATGGCTAAGAGCTGTCCGCTCGAAGCGACCTGGACCGTGCCGCGGACGACGGCAGCGTCCCGTCCACGCAACAAAACGGCCTGACCCCTGTGGAGCCTTGCCGCATCCGCCGGGCTAACGGCCAGCGCCGGGATGTCGTCCAGCGCGGTCTCGACCGGCAGTAGCATATCGGCGAGATTTCCCTCGCCAGCGGCCGCTCTATGGCACAAAGACTCGAGCCGTTCCAGCGAAATCATCTCGCTCTCCGCGAACGGGCCTACCCGGCTGCGCCGCAAAGCGCACACGTGACCGAATGCACCAAGCGCCCGGCCGAAATCGCGGGCGAGCGCGCGAACGTAGGTGCCCTTTCCGCACTCGGCGGCGAGCACGGCATGATCCGGATCGGGTGTTTCGAGCAGTTCCAGCCGGTGTATCGTTACCGGCCGCGGGGCGATCTCGACGGTTTCACCTTCGCGCGCGAGGTCGTAGGCCCGCTCGCCGCCAATCTTTATCGCGGAAAAGCGCGGCGGAACCTGATCGATCGTGCCGACAAAGCGCGGCAGCAAGGCTTCGATCGCCGCCTTCTTGGGACGGATATCGGACGTATTCACGACCCGGCCTTCGGCATCGTCGGTGTCGCGCTCCTCACCCCAGCGCACGGTGAAGACATAGACCTTTCGACTGTCCACGACGAAGGGGACCGTCTTCGTGGCCTCCCCGAGCGCGATCGGCAGACAGCCGGATGCCAGCGGATCGAGGGTTCCGGCGTGACCGGCGCGTTTGGCTGAGAACAAGCGCTTGATGACCGCCACAGCGTGGGTCGAAGTCATGCCGATTGGCTTGTCGAGCACGAGCCAGCCGTGCACGTCTCGTTTTTGCCGTTTTTTGTTCCCGTTTTTCTCCTCCGGCTGAGAGGTCGAATTTACCGTCGGCGCGACTCGGGGCACGTGATCGATCTCGGCGTCTGCAGACGTAATGTGATTCGTTGTCGACATTATTCGTCCTCTTCGCCGCCGAGGTCGCGTTGGACCTCAGGCGTTCGCAAAAGCTTCTCGATCCGTTCTGCTTCGTCGAATCGCTCATCGATACGGAAACGAATTTCAGGCGCAAATTTTAGGTTAACACGGCGTGCGATCTCGCCGCGCATATAGCGGCCGTTGCGCTCCAGTGCCTCAAGCACTTCCTCCTCGTCGCGTCCGGCGAGCGGCACGATGTAGATCGTGGCCAGTCGTAGATCGGCACTCATGCGCACCTCCGGGACCGTGATCATGTGCGCTTCGATGATCGGATCATGGATGTCGCCGCGCGAGAAGATCTCGGCGAGCGCGTGGCGAATGAGTTCGCCGACGCGCAGTTGACGTGGCGAGGCGCCCACGGATTGATCACTTTGCTGACGGTGACGGGCCATTTATTCTAATGTCATGCCTGGGCTCGATGACCCGGCACCCACCTTACTTTGCGATAAGCAACCTGGTTGCATGATTGCCGGAACCACAGCGGCGCTTTGCGCCTTTCGCCCGGCAATGACGGCGGCGCGAACGTGAGGTGTGAACTCACAATGTCCGCTGCACGGTCTCCACTCGGTAGCACTCGATGATGTCGCCAGCCTTCATATCCTGGTAATTCTCGAAGGCCATGCCGCATTCCTGTCCAGCGGCAACTTCGCGCGCGTCGTCCTTGAAACGCTTGAGCTGCGACAGCTTGCCCTGATGGACGACCACGCTGTCGCGGATCAACCGGACGTTGGCGCCGCGTTCGACGACGCCGTCGGTCACGCGGCAACCGGCAACATTGCCAACCTTCGAGACCTTGAAGACTTCGAGAATGACGGCGTTGCCGAGCATGGTCTCGCGCAGCGTCGGCGCGAGCAATCCCGACATCGCCTTCTTCACGTCGTCTACGAGGGCATAGATAATATCGTAGTAGCGAATTTCGACGCCCGCTTGCTCGGCGGCTTCGCGGGCTTCTTTGTGCGCGCGAACGTTGAAGCCGATGACGGCCGCGCCCGAGGCTTCCGCGAGCGTGACGTCCGATTCGGTAATGCCGCCGGCTCCCGCAAATATCACGCGCGCGCCGACTTCGTCCGTGCCGAGCTTCTCCAGCGAACCGACGATGGCTTCGATCGAGCCTTGCACGTCGCCCTTGATCACCAGGGGAAATTCCTTGCGGCCCGAGGTCTTGAGCTGACTCATCATCTGCTCGAGCGAGCCGCGCATGCCTGTCTGCCGCGCCGCCAAAATGTCACGCTTCTGTCGCGCGCGGTAATCGGCAATCTCGCGGGCGCGAGCCTCGGAATCGACCGCAGCCAGCCGGTCGCTCGCTTCGGGCGTGCCACTGAAGCCCAACACCTCGACCGGCATCGAAGGTCCGGCCGCAACGACAGAATGGCCAGTATCCGACATGAGCGCGCGCACGCGGCCCCATTCGGAGCCGGCCACGACAATGTCACCGGGCTTTAGAGTGCCACGCTGCACGAGGACCGTCGCCACCGGGCCGCGGCCGCGATCAAGCCGGGCCTCGATCACGGTGCCTTCGGCCGCACGGTTCGGGTTTGCCTTGAGTTCGAGCACCTCGGACTGCAGCGCGATCATGTCGAGCAGCTTGTCGAGGTTGCGTTTTTCCTTCGCCGACACTTCGATTTCCAGAACGTCACCGCCCAGCGATTCGACTTGGATCTCGTGCTGCAGTAGTTCCGTGCGTACGCGTTCCGGCTTGGCGTCCGGCTTATCGATCTTGTTGATGGCGACGATGATCGGCACCTTCGCCGCCTTGGCGTGATGGATCGCCTCCACTGTCTGCGGCATGACGCCGTCATCGGCGGCGACCACGAGCACCACGATGTCGGTGATCTTGGCCCCGCGGGCCCGCATGGCGGTGAAGGCGGCGTGACCGGGCGTATCGATGAAGGTGACCCGGCCGCCCGAGGGCGACGTCACCTGATAGGCGCCGATGTGCTGGGTGATGCCGCCCGCCTCGCCGGCCGCCACTTCGGTCGAGCGGATGGCATCGAGCAGCGACGTTTTGCCGTGATCGACGTGGCCCATGATGGTGACGACCGGCGCGCGCGGCTGCAGGCTCGCCGGATCGTCCGGAGCATCGAACATGCCCTCTTCGACGTCCGATTCGGCGACACGCCGCACGGTGTGACCAAGCTCCTCGGCAATGAGCTGGGCGGTGTCGGCGTCGATCGTATCGGTGATCTTCGCCATATGACCCTGCTGCATCAGGATGCGGATGACGTCGACCGCGCGCTCGGCCATGCGGTTGGCCAGCTCCTGGATCGTAATTGTTTCCGGAATCGTCACTTCGCGGATAATTTTTTCTTTCGGCTCGCTGTCGCGGTGACCGCTCATGCGCTGGACGCGCCGGCGGAACGACGCGACCGAGCGTTCGCGCACCTCGTCGGCGGTAAGCGCGGTCACGACGGTGAGCCGGCCGCGGCGTTTTTCAACGCCGACACGTGGCGCTTTGGGCGCCGGCGCCGGCCGCGCGGCAACGCCACCACGGCGCGCGGTCCGCGGGGCTTCTTCTTCGTCTGCTTCGAGCACCGGGCGGGCGGTGCCGGGCTTCAGGGCGGTGGAGGTCTCCGCACCGAAGCGCTTCTTGGCGACCTCGTCGGCCTTTCGCTTGGTTTCTTCGTCATGTTTGCGGCGCTCTTCTTCGTCGCGTTTGCGGGTTTCCGCTTTTGCTCGGTCGCTCCGGTCGGCTTCTTCGCGGCTGTGGCGAATGCGGGCCTCTTCTTCGGCGATCTTTCGTTCTTCCGCCTCCCGCAGGCGAGCATCGGCGAGCGCATGGGCGCGCGCGCTGCGTTCTTCCTCCGTGAGTGTGCGGAGCACGACTCCGGACGGCTTCGGGGAAGGCGGCATCGAGGCCGGCGCCGGTGTTACGGCCGCAGGCGCAACCGGCGGGGCTTTGGCGATCGCGATCCCGCGCTTAGGTGGCGCCACCGGCGCTACAGTCTCTTGCCTAACCTCTCCCGGACCGGCGGCGCGGCGCTTTACCTTTTCGACCACGACCGCCTTGCTGCGACCATGGCTGAAGCTCTGGCGCACGACGCCCTGCTCGACGCCGCCGCGTTTCAGAGTCAGCGTCTTTGTCGAACTTACGCTCAGCTTTTCGCCGCTATTCTTGGTCGTCTCGGTCATACGCATCATATCCCCGGCCGGCTTAAGTTCGGCGCAGCCTCTCCGGCCTGATTGTGCTGATCGCCGGTCCGAAACCGTTCAAGGCGCCGGCAACGCGCCAAAACGGTTTCGCTCGCAGGACCGGCGAGCAGCGCTGCATGTACCACATTTGGGCGGTTCAATGCCAAATCCAATTGTGCCGAGGCCAGGAATCCAATCACTACGGGCGTTTCGCCGGATCGCCGGCGCATTGACGCATCGAGCTTACGGGTTCCTTCGGAAGAAGCCTCGGCGGCGTGCAGAAGAGCCACGACCTTCTCGCGGGCAAGGGCCGTCTCGGCCTTGGTGAAGCCTGCCGCGACCAGTCCGGCCTTGCCGGCGACGGCCAACGCATCAAGAACCGCCCGTTCGAGGAGCTTTTCGGTGCTGTCGAGGAAGTGCGACGGCAGGCGCACCTCCCGCATGAACCCCCGGGCGAAGGCTTTGCGCTTGATCGCCTCACCGAGGGCGTCGCGGGTGGCGGTAATCCAAATGCCGCGCCCGGGTAGCTTATTTTTGACGTCGGGTACCGCCTCGCCGTCCGGCCCGACGACGAACCGGATCAGCTCGGATACGGGTTGGACGGTGCGGGTGGCAGCGCACAGCCGTGCACGTTCGCGGGCGTGGGGTCCGCTATCGAGCTCAATTGCCGGTTCGGCATCTTGGATATCGGCGATCATGCGCTCGTGGCGTCTCCTCAGGCCTGGGTCTCGGGGACCGGGGCTTCCTCGACGGGAGGCGGAGCGAGATCGGCCTCATCGACCCAGCCCGCTTTTAGACGCGCCTGCATGACGAGTCCTTCGGCCTCCTCGCGCGAAAGATCGAAGCCGTCGAGAATGCCGGCTTCCCGCACGGTCTCGCCATCCTTGCGCTCGGTCCAGCCCACGAGGTCGTCGGTCGCGCAACCGGCAAGGTCCTCGACCGTCTTGACGCCGTTCTCGCCGAAGCGGACCAGCATGGCGGTGGTGACGCCCGGCACATCGTTGAGTTCGTCCGCGACTCCGAGCTCCCTCCGCTTCGCATCAAGCTCGCCCTCAATTTTTGCCAGATAGTCGCGAGCGCGGGTCTGCAATTCGCCCGCCGTGTCCTCGTCGAAACCTTCGATGCCGGCAATCTCCTTGGTATCCACCAACGCGAGCTCCTCGACCGAGGTGAATCCCTCGGAGGCCAGCAATTGTCCGATCACCTCGTCGACGTTGAGCGAGTCAATAAACATGCGCGTGCGATTTTCGAATTCGGCCTGCCGGCGTTCCGATTCTTCTTGTTCGGTCAGGATATCGATGTCCCAGCCGGTGAGCTGGGAGGCCAGTCGCACGTTCTGGCCGCGCCGGCCAATGGCGAGCGAGAGCTGCTGATCGGGGACAACCACCTCGATGCGCTCGCGCTCCTCGTCGAGCACCACTTTGGCGACCTCGGCAGGCGCCAACGCATTAACGACAAAAGTAGCGATGTCATGCGACCACGGGATGATGTCGATCTTCTCACCCTGCAGCTCGTTGACAACGGCCTGTACCCGCGAGCCGCGCATGCCGACGCAGGCGCCGACCGGATCCACCGACGAATCGCGCGAGACGACCGCGATCTTGGCTCGAGAACCGGGATCGCGCGCGACCGCCTTCACCTCGACGATGCCGTCGTAGATTTCCGGCACTTCCTGCGCGAACAGCTTGGACATAAATTGCGGGTGCGTGCGCGAGAGGAAGATTTGCGGCCCACGCTGCTCGCGGCGAACGTCGTAGATGTAAGCGCGAATGCGATCGCCGTTGCGGAAAACCTCGCGCGGCAGCATTTCATCGCGCCGCACGATCGCTTCGCCGCGGCCGAGATCGACCACCACGTTGCCGTACTCGACGCGCTTGACGATACCGTTGACGATGTCGCCGATCCGATCCTTGTACTCGTCGTACTGGCGGTCGCGTTCGGCCTCGCGCACCTTCTGTACGATCACCTGCTTGGCAGATTGCGCGGCGATGCGGCCGTATTCGAGCGGCGGCAGCGGATCGGCGATGGTGTCGCCGATCTGCGCGGCCGGATGGCGCCGGCGCGCATCCTCAAGGCTGATGTGGGATGCGAGATTTTCTACTGTCTCCACCACCAGCATGTGGCGGGACAGATGCAGTTCGCCGCTTTTCGGATCGATCTCCGCGCGCACTTCGGTCTCGCTGCCATATCGCGAGCGAGCGGCCTTGGCGATCGCATCCTCCATAGCGCCGAGCACGATCTTGCGATCGATCGCCTTTTCGCGGGCGACGGCGTCCGCGATCTGTAAGAGTTCGAGTTTATTGGCGCTAACTGTCGCCATCGATCAGTCTCCCTTGCCTTGGTTCGCGCGCCGGTGTTGCTCCGGCGCGGCGCCTACCTGTTGCCGTTGGTGCGGTTCATGCCCGTTGTTTGCTCGCGCGTCGGCTGTGCGCTCCTCGAGCTTGCCGCCGCGTTTGCTTCGCCGCAGCGACTCGGAAAGGAGTGCCTCGGTGAGGACAAGCCTTGCTTCCATCATGTCGTCGATCCGCAGCAGGATTTCCGGATTTTCGCCGGTGGCCGGCTCGCCGGAGCGAAGTCGCACGCACTCGCCTTCCGTGCCGACAAGTTCGCCGCGAAAACGCCGGCGGCCGTCCACGAGAACGAGCATCTCTACCTGTGCAACATGGCCGGCATAACGATGGAAATCCGAGCGCCGCACCAGCGGCCGGTCGATGCCGGGTGAGGATATCTCCAGCCGATAAGCGCTTTCGATCGGGTCGCTGACGTCGAGTATCGGCGAAAGCGCACGCGAGACGGCCTCGCAGTCCTCGATTGCCATCGCGCCATCCGGCCGCTCGGCCATGATTTGAACAGTGCAGCCGGCAGCGCCCGAAACGCGCACGCGCACCAGCCGATAGCCAAGCTCGGCAAGCACCGGCTCGGCGATTGCAGCAACGCGCGCCGCGCGTCCCGGCTCGATGATGAGCCGCGGTTCTTCGGCAAAGGCTGTGGGCCTGTCGTCCATGCTATTCGCGAACGTTGTCCTGCACATGCGTCCGGCAGAGAACCGTCGGGCCTCAGGTAATAAAAAAGAGCGGGTCCCGGGGGGCCCACTCTCAAAACCGTTCGGATTAACCGACCGCTATGAGGTATCCATGACGGACGTCCCGAGTATAGCCTTTCCTCACGGCGTTGCAAGGGCCCTTCAGGGATCAGTAATCAGTAATCAGTAATCAGTAATCAGTAATCAAGTATGCAGCGAAAACCGCTGATTACTGATGACCGAAAACTGATGCCTGGATGGGTGCCACCCTCTCATTGATCTCCGAGCTTGAAGAAGTCGTTCAGCACGGCTCGCGTGAGAAGCGGGTTGAGACGCTCCAGCGTATCACGGCTCTCTTCCTTGATGGTGCAAGCCGCTACAACGACGAGCACGTCGACCTCTTCGACGATGTCTTCGGGCTGCTCATTGATGAGATCGAGACCAAGGCGCGCGTCGAGCTCTCGAACCATCTCGCGCCAGTGAGCAATGCGCCGGTCAATGTGCTGCGCAAGCTCGCCAACGACGACGACATCGCCGTCGCCGGGCCCGTGCTGAAACTCGCGCCGCGTCTGGCGGAGGCTGATCTCATCGACGTGGCGAGCACCCAGGGTCAAGCCCATCTGCACGCTATCTCGGGGCGTCGCGCGCTGGGGGAGGCGGTTACGGATGTGCTGGTGCGACGAGGCAATCGCGATGTCGCCCGCCGCGTCGCCGATAACCGTAGCGCCCGTATCTCGGAGAGAGGCTTTTACGGCCTCGTCAAACGCGCCGAGGAGGATGGAATCCTGGCCGAGAAGGTCGGGTTGCGGCCTGATATTCCCGCGCCGATGTTCCGAGATCTGCTGACGAAAGCGACTGCCGTCGTACACCGGCGGCTCATCGCCTCGGCAACACCTGAGGTGAGGGCGGCGATCTGCGATGTGCTGGCGAACGTCTCCAAGGAAGTCGGCGCCCGGGTCGGTCCGCGCGACGATCGCGCCGCGCAACGCGTGGTGCTGAATCTCGACCGGGCGAACCGATTGGACGAAACGGCCCTGACGTCGTTCTGCAATGAGGGCAAATACGAAGAGACGGTGGCGGGACTTGCCGCCCTCGCCAAGGTGCCGATCAAAATCGCCGACCGGCTGATGGCCGGCGATCGGCCCGATCCGGTGCTGATCTTGTGCAAGGCCGCCGGTCTAAGCTGGCCGGCGGTGAAAGCGCTCATCCTCGCGCGTCCTGATGGAGCCGGCACGTCCGCGCAGGGGCTCGACGCGGCCTTTGCCAATTATGGAAGGCTCTCGGCCTCCACCGCGCAACGCGTGGTCCGTTTCTGGCAAGTGCGGCAAAGCCAATAGCCGTCGCGCGCAGCGGGGGTGATTACAGCCGTCGGAAAATCAGGAAACACGGCGGACGCGCCTCTCGCGCTGCCTTCGCGTGGTATCTCGTGCCGGCGAAATCCGGCCAGGCTTTTTGCCAATCGCCGGCACATTGCGCGGTCCAATCGAAATCAACCGATCGAATGAAATGCCGCAATGTCCAGGCGGCGTAGTCGGCAACATCGGTCACGAAGCGCAACTCGCCGCCGCGCCGCAAGATGCGTGCGAACTGCGCGATCGTCCCATCCCGAACAAAACGCCGCTTCCAATGTCGCCTTTTTGGCCAGGGATCGGGATGGATCAGGTCGATGCGCTCCAACGATGCGTCAGGTAGCCACCCCAGCAGGCTTGTGGCGTCGTCGAAGTGCAAACGAATGTTTTGCAGGTTCGCGTCCTCGATCGCCGCGAGCGCCTTGGCCATGCCATTAACGAATGGCTCGACGCCGATGAATCCGCTCCACGGCCGCGCTTGGGCCTGCGCGATCATATTCTCGCCGCCGCCAAAGCCGATCTCGAGCTGAACCTCGCGCACCGGCACCGAAAACAGTGCACTCAGCTCGGCCGGGGCGGGAGGGGCAAGGTCGACCGCCAGGCGCGGCAGCAACGTATCAATAAGCTCCGCATGCCGCTTGCGCAGCTTGTGACCTTTGCGCCGGCCAAAGAAGGCGCGCGTGTGTTGACCGCCGGAATCCATCGAAGTCGTGGCCGTATACGGCCGGAGCAGCACAGCCGGGTAATGTCAGAATATCTTCAATGCGGCTGATCGGGCGGGGGATTTTGCATCGCCTTTTCATGCTGCCTGGCGGCGTGACGGCCGACCAGACAACCGGCGGCGGCACCTAACACGGCGTGATGGCCGGCATAATGTCCGGCGATGCCGCCGACCACCGCTCCCTTGATGCAACCCTTTGCATCAGCGGGGATTGTCGTGGCCGCAAACGCCAGGATCACCGCGAGGCTAGCGAACATTGCCCTCATGTCAGTCGACTCCGTTCGGCATTGCGCCAATCCGCGCCGCGCCCATTCGTTCCGCCCGCCAATGTGGGTCGAGCCGGCAACAAATCAAGGCACGGCGGATTGTTGAAATCCGCCGTGCTTGTTCAGGGCATTGAAGAACGAGAGCGAGTGCTCAGCGCAAGTTGCGCTTGAGCGCGTCGGCAAGGTCGATCCGCTCCCACGAGAAGCCGCCGTCTTTTTCCGGCGCGCGACCGAAATGGCCATACGCGGAAGTACGGCGATAGATCGGCCGGTTGAGCTTCAGCGCTCGCCGAATGTTCGTCGGACGCAAGGGGAACAGCTCGGGAAGGAGTTTCTGCAGCTTTGCTTCTTCGACCTTGCCGGTGCCGTGCGTATCCACATAGACCGACATCGGATCGGCGACCCCGATCGCGTAAGCGATCTGGATGGTGCAGCTCTGGGCGAGACCGGCGGCGACCACGTTCTTGGCGAGGTAGCGCGCGGCATAGGCGGCCGAACGATCGACCTTGGTCGGATCCTTGCCGGAAAAGGCGCCGCCACCATGCGGCGCGTAACCGCCATAAGTGTCGACGATGATCTTGCGGCCGGTGAGACCGCAGTCGCCGTCCGGGCCTCCGACGACGAAGTTACCGGTTGGGTTGACCAGGAAGTCGCTCGGCTTGTTCGGCATCCAGCCTTCAGGCAGCGCCGATTCGACCGCATCTGCGATCATGTCTTTGACCATGCTCGGCGTGTACTTTTTGCCGTTGCGGGTCTGCGCGTTGTGCTGGGTCGACACCACGACCTTGGTGCAGCCAACCGGCTTGCCGTCGACGTATTTCACCGTCACCTGGCTCTTGGCGTCCGGTTGAAGATCGAACAGCGCGCCTGAGCGGCGCTTTTCAGACAGCACTTTGAGAATTTTATGCGCGAAATAAATCGGCGCGGGCATGAACGAGCCCTTTTCGTAAACTTCGCTCTCGGTACAGGCGAAGCCGAACATCATGCCCTGGTCGCCCGCGCCTTCTTCGTCGGCGCCCTTTTTCTTTTTGGCGTCGACGCCCATGGCGATGTCCGGCGACTGCCCATGCAGCAGCACCTCGACATCGGCGCCATGGAAAGAGAAGCCATCCTGATCGTAGCCGATATCTTTCACTACGTTGCGCGCGGTTTCCGTGATCAACTCGCGATTGACCACGGCTTTGTCGCCATGCTTCAGGAACAGCGGCGCTTGCCCGCGTCCCTCACCGGCGATGACGATCTTGTTCGTCGTGCACAGGGTCTCGCAGCCGAGTCTGGTGTTCACCTTGCTCTCGTCGGCGATGCCGAGCTTGATATCGTTCTCAAGGAACGCATCAAGTATCGCGTCAGAGATTTGGTCGCAAACCTTGTCCGGATGTCCTTCCGAAACCGACTCGCTCGTGAACAGATAGTTTGTACGTTGCACCGCGAAACACTCCCCTCGTAATTAGCCAGCCCCGTGGCCTTGGGCCTTCTTCGGTTGGAACTCCGGCGTGAGCCGGCGCCATCCGTGACAAGGTTGTTACAGCGCCGCTACGCGCGGTCAAGATGTGGGCTAAATGTGGGCGGTAGTCTTTGCTCGTCGCGAGTCGGTGCTGAAGCGCTCGTCAGTGTTTATCGGTGAGAGAGATTTGTTCGACGAGGTCAACGATACGCCGTCGCAACTTGGAGTCAGAGATACGCATGAAAGCTTTGGTGAGGGCTAAGCCGTCCGATGTGGCGAGAAAATCGGAGACGTAGGCGGGCGAGGGCGCTTCAGTAAATCCCTCCGCGCGCGGCATTGTCCCAACCGTCGGCGCGCCTTCGAAAAAAAACGACACCGGAACCTGGAGGATTTGCGATATCTGCTGCAAGCGGCTGGCGCCGATACGGTTGGTACCCTTTTCGTATTTCTGCACCTGTTGAAACGTCAGCCCGAGGCTATTCCCAAGCTTCTCCTGGCTCATCGCAAGCATCATGCGGCGCATGCGCACACGACTGCCGACGTGCTTGTCGATGGGGTTGGGTGCCTTTTTGGCCATCATATACGCGATCTCCTGTGGCTCACCTCTTTACCGTAATTGTTTTAGATATCAAATATGCGCCGACTAATTATCGTGCATTTGTGCGCGTTCATCGTGATTTTGGGACGTCAAATAGCGAGGAATACAGTTAATTACAATATTAACGAGTATTTTTTGAGACTGCATTTTGCGCGGGATAGTTGAAATCGAGATACCTAATACATCCAACGGTCGTTATCGCATGTCTTAAAACGCGTCCGCCGCAACGAATTGCCGATCCGGTTAGAATAAAATTTTACTATCCGGAAAACGCTAGATTTTGGAAATATTCGGCCGCAGTCGCCGGCGAATAAGCGCAAGCAGCGAGACAACCACCATCAGAGCGGCGGGGGCGTCGCCGACGCGAGCGTAGGTTGGAATGCTGACTGATTGCGGCAGCGGTGAATCGATCACCCCCTCGCTGCCAAGCGGCAATGAATTGATGATCCGCCCGAGCGGATCGACGACGGCGGAAATACCGGAATTGGCGGCGCGAACCAGCGGAAGACCCTCTTCGATCGCGCGCACACGCGCCTGTTGGAGATGTTGGTAAGGGCCGCTCGAAATTCCGAACCAGCCATCATTCGTGACATTGACAATCCAGCCGGGGCGCTGGCCCTTGGGCATCACTTCGCCTGGAAAGACGATTTCGTAGCAAATAAGGGGCAGCGCGAGCGGAGCGCCGGGAACGGAGATGAGCCTTCGGCGGTCGCCGGCGAGAAAACCGCCACGTTGCTTGGTGAGCTGCTGCAGGCCCAGACTTTCAAGGAAGCGCTGGAACGGAAGATATTCACCGAAAGGTACGAGATGGACTTTGTCGTAAAGCGACACGATCGAGCCGTCGTGGTCGATGACGTAGATCGAATTGTAGGCCGTGGGTTCGGCGGGATTGATCGGTTCACCCAGCCGCACCGCGCCGGTGATCAGTACGGTGCCTCCCCGCAGCAATTGTGAAATTTGCGCGAGTGCATCAGGTTCGCGCGCGAGGAAAAACGGAAAGGCCGATTCCGGCCAGATCAAATGCGTGGCATCGCGCACGCCGAGCGACTGCGGACCGGAAACGCGGTCGGACAGCGCGATGTAGCGGTCCATGACTTCCTGCTTGGCCGCATAATTGAACCGGACATCCTGCTGCAGATTTGGTTGCATGATGCGCAGGCGCACGCCATCGACCAACTTCGTCGGCGTACGGGCAAGCCGGAGCGCGCCGAAGCCGCCCAGGCCGGCGAGAATGACGATACCAAGAACCAGGGGCAGCCACGCCCAGCGGGTTTCGGCGCGATCGTCCGCGAGCGTGGCGGGGCTCGCGAAGACGACGACAGTAATGAAGGTGAGGCCCCAGATGCCGATGATCGAGGCGCTTTGGGCCAGCGCCAGCGGCGATGTGAGCGCGTAGCCGAACGCGTTCCAGGGGAAGCCGGTCAGCACGTGGCCGCGCAACCATTCGGTCGCGGTGAGTGCGACACCCAAAGCCACGATTCGCATGGCGCCGCGCGTCCACAAGAGGCGTGCTAAGGCGACGCCGAGCGCGACGAAAATCGCGAGCCCCGCCGGCAAGCCGATCACGGCAATCGGCAGCAGCCAGCCAAAGGTCGGCGCATCGACGAGGAAGGCATAGCCGATCCAATAAAGGCCGGCGAGAAAGTAGCCGAAGCCGAACCACCACCCTGTGGTCGCGGCCCCCGTCACCCCGCGCCAACTTCCGGTTCCGGCGCCGTCGATCAGCCAGACCAAGGTCGGAAACGTGACAAACAGGACCGGCCAGACGTTGAACGGCGCCATCGCCAGCGCCGATAGCGCGCCCGCGGCAAAAGCGATGAGCCAGCGCCGCCATCCATAGGACAATACAATTGCGTGAATCAGGGCCGTCGGCTTCACGGCGGCGGCTGAGAGTTCGGGGTTGGCCGCCCGGCCTCGTCACGCGGTGGCGAGGGGCGTGACACCGGCGGCCGCAGCGGCGCTGGCAACTCGCGCGCACCGCCTGGCCTGCGGTCCTTGCTGAGATAGATTTTGACCCTTTTGACCCGGCGCGGGTCGGCGTCGAGCACCTCGGCCTCAAAGGAGGCGGGCCCGGGCACCAGCTCGCCGCGTACGGGGACGTGGCCCGCTCGCATGACCAGGTATCCGCCGAGCGTGTCGACATCATGCTCGGCTTCGCCGACGTCGAACTCCTCGCCAATCATGGCGCGCACGTCGTCGAGGCTGGCGCGGCCGGTGGCCAGGAACGAGCCATCGCTCTGCCGTGTCACGGCCGGGGTTTCGGCCTCGTCGTGCTCGTCGGCGATATCGCCGACGATAAGCTCGACCAAATCCTCGATCGAAATTAGCCCATCGCTGCCGCCGTATTCGTCGATGATGAGAGCGAGGTGAATCCGCGTCGCCTGCATTTTGGCAAGCAGATCGAGCGCGGGCATGGACGGCGGCGCGTAGAGGATTTCGCGAACGATCTTAGCCGCCGTCAGCGGCATGGAAAGATCGATCTTGGCGAGATCGAGATCGCTAACCGGAAGCGGCGCTGGTTCGCTGGCGGCGGGATCCATTGCGGCGTGCGCGGCCATGAACGCCAGCAGATCGCGGATATGCACCATGCCGATCGGATCATCGAGCGTGTCGTTGTAGACCACGAGCCGCGAATGAGCGGCGCCGGCAAACACCATGACGAGTTCGCCGATGGCGATGTCCTGCTGCACGGCGACGATGTCGGCGCGCGGTACCATGACACTCTCGATCCGGCATTCGCGCAGACCGAGAATATTCTTGAGCATCGCGGCCTCTACCGGCGAGAAACCCGATTCGGGCTGCTCGGCCGTGAGGACGAGTTCAAGGTCGGCGCGCGTCGCCGCGGCCTTCCAACCAAACAGGATGCGCATGACCCGCGCGAGCCATCCCTCATTCAACTCGCCGGACTCCGGCAAGACCATGGGAAGACCGCGATGCTCGATCTCGTTCTGTTCGCTGCGCGTCGGGGATTGGGTCATAGCCTCGGATATCTCGAGTCAGGCCTTGCCCGGCCGCAGATACGGATCGGGGATCGCAAGGCGCGCAAGGATGGCGCGCTCGATCCGCTCCATTGTCTCGGCGTCCTTTTTCCGCACGTGATCGTATCCCAGGAGGTGCAGGAAACCGTGCACGGCAAGGTGGGCAACATGATGGGCGAACGGTTTGCGTTCGGCGCGGGCTTCCGCCGCGACGGTTTCGTAGGCCAGCACGACGTCCCCAATGAGCGACGGTTCGCCGCCGGCGCGGATCGTCGGGAACGACAATACGTTGGTGGCGGCGTCGATACCGCGCCAAGTGCGGTTGAGCGAGCGGATCGTCGAATCATCGGTCAGAACGATAGCAAGCTCGGCGCCGGCTGTTGACAGCATCGCGGCGGCCTCGGCGATGGCACGGCGAGCGACCGATTTGACATCTGCCTTCTCTTTCCAGAGATCGGATTCGACCATTACGTCGATCTTGACGCCTATTTTGGGCGCTCCGCGCGCCTTCCGCGCCGCCTGCGTCATCAGGTCCGCTCGCGCTTTGCCGCTGCGGCATTGTCGTAAGCCTCGACGATGCGCGCGACGAGTTCATGCCGGATCACGTCAGCGGCCGTGAACGTGACGTAGCCGATTCCTTCGATGCCTTGAAGGAGCCGCACCGCCTCGGCGAGGCCGGAAATCTGCCCCGGGGGCAGGTCGACCTGGCTCGGATCGCCGGTCACCACCATCCGGCTGTTCTCGCCGAGTCTGGTCAGCAACATCTTCATCTGCATCGCGGTTGTGTTCTGCGCTTCGTCGAGAATGATCGCCGCATTCGACAGCGTCCGGCCACGCATGAAGGCAAGCGGCGCGATCTCGATCTCGGTGGACTGCAGCGCACGCTCCACGATACGCGCGTCCATCAGGTCGTAGAGGGCGTCGTAGATCGGCCGCAGATATGGATCGACCTTCTCTCGCATGTCGCCGGGAAGGAAGCCGAGCCGTTCGCCTGCTTCGACGGCCGGACGCGAGAGAACGATGCGGTCGACCTCTTTGCGCTCGAACAGCTGTACGGCATGGGCGACCGCGAGCCAGGTCTTGCCGGTACCGGCCGGACCGGTCGAGAAAACGAGCGCATCGCGCTTGAGCGCGCGCACGTAGGCATCTTGCGCCGGCGTGCGTGCGCGCACCCGGCGCTTGCGCAGATTGATCTCTTCGAAATTCTCCCGCGCGGAAGTTGGATCGAAATCGAACAGCGAACCTTGCGACAGCGCCAGCCGGATGGTGCCGTCGACATCGCCCTGGACCAGCTCGTCGCCGTGCTTGAGGCGCTCGTACAGGTTCTCGAGCACGCGACGCGCCTGCTCGCTGGCCTCGCGCGAGCCTGCCAGCGTGACGTGATTGCCCCGCGACGTAGCAACCACGCCGAGACGCCGCTCTATCAAGGCGAGGTTCTGCCCGTACTGACCGAACAGCGCGGAGGCAAGGCGATTGTCGTCGAAGGTGAGTACGACCTGTGTAGCGTTGTCTGGCGCAGCGACGAGCGGTTCAGCGTCCGTTCCAACGGGAGGGCCGGGATTTCGCATTCAGGTTCCTGCGCCGGTAATAGCCGGCTCTTGCGCCAAGGCTCCGAACAGACTGTTGCTGGCGACTTCAGTGATCGTGACGGCAGCGACCGCGCCGATCAGCAGGGGCGGCGCTTCAATTTGCACGGGCTGAAGATAAGGCGAGCGGCCGACAATCTGGCCGTTATACCGGCCCGGCCGTTCGAACAGCACGGAGAGCGTGCGCCCGACGCACCGGCGATTGAAGGTCGCCTGGTCGCGGTCGATCGCTTGCTGCAGGCGGTGAAGACGATCCGACTTTGTCTCTTCCTCCACCTGATCATCCATGTCGGCGCCGGGAGTGCCGGGCCGCCGCGAATATTTGAACGAGAACGCGCCGGAGTAACCGATCTCACTGACGAGGCCCAGCGTTGCGGCAAAATCATCTTCAGTCTCGCCCGGAAAGCCGACGATGAAATCGGACGTGAGTGCCATATCCGGCCGCGCTTTGAGCAGCCGGGAAACGACCTCAACGTAATCGGCGCGCGTGTGGCGGCGGTTCATGGCGGCAAGAATCCGGTCGGAGCCCGACTGCACCGGCAGATGCAGTTGCGGCATGAGCGCCGGCAAATCGCGGTGCGCGGCGATTAGGTCGTCATCCATGTCGCGCGGGTGGCTCGTCGTGTAACGCAGCCGCTCGATGCCTGGAAGTTGGGCGAGACGTTCGAGCAGGCGAGCCAGAGACCATGCCGGCCCGTCCGGCCCTTCGCCGTGATAGGCGTTGACGTTCTGTCCGATGAGAGTGATTTCGCGAACGCCTGCGTCGGCAAGCCGCGCCACCTCGGCGACGATTTTCTCGGCCGGGCGGGAGGTCTCCGTGCCGCGCGTATAAGGCACGACACAGAATGTGCAGAACTTGTCGCAACCCTCTTGTACCGTGACGAAGGCGATGACGCCGCGTGCACGCGTAGCCGCAACGCTCGGCGCGGCGAGCTGGTCGAACTTGCTGTCGGCGGGAAACTCGGTATCGACAGCGTTGCCGTCGCGCCGAGCGCGGGCGATGAGCTCCGGCAGACGATGGTAGTTCTGCGATCCGACTACGAGGTCAACCGCCGGCGACCGGCGGATGATTTCAGCGCCCTCAGCCTGCGCAACGCAGCCGGCGACCGCGATGAGGGTCTTTCGGCCGTCCGCGGCGGCCGCCTCTTTCAAGCGGCGCATGCGGCCAAGCTCGGAATAGACCTTCTCCGCCGCTTTCTCGCGAATGTGGCAGGTGTTGAGGATGATCAGGTCGGCGTCTTCGGCCGCCGTGGTTTCGACATAGCCTTCCGGCGCCAGCGTGTCCGCCATACGCTGGGAGTCGTAAACGTTCATCTGGCAGCCAAAGGATTTTACGAAGAGCTTGCGAGAACCTGTCATTCCGGTCGAATCTGAACCTTTCTCTGTCCCTTGCTGAGGGCGGAACTCTGTCCCCGAGATCATACCGCCTTTACGCCCGTGCGTCAGCCAAGGTCGCGGCGCAGGACCAGGGCGGTCGCATTGCCGTCATAATAGCCTTGCCGCCGACCCACTTCGTAAAATCCGGCCTTCCGGTAAAGCCGGCCGGCGGGCGCGTTGTGCTCGCCGACCTCAAGAAATACCGCGCCGGCACCGAGCCCGGCCAAGCGGCGGAGATGCAAGTCGAGCAGCGGCCGCGCGAAACCGCGCCCGCGCCAGTTCGGCCCGATGGCAACCGACAGGATTTCGGCTTCGCCCGCGGTCAGCCGCGAGAGGATAAACCCGATCAGCGTCCGGCCGATAGTCGCGCGGTGGCAGACGACGTTGCGGTCGATCAGAAGCCGGTGAAACTCATCTTCAGTCCAGCCACGCTGGAATGACCCTGCATGCAGCGCGCTGATCGCGGCGGCATCGCGTTCCCGCGCCTCCGAGACGATGGGCTCGGGCCCGGCCAGTAGGCGCGTGACGAAGTTCATCATCGGCGCGGGAGTTGAGCGGCGTTTTGCGGCTGCGCGTCGGGCGCGCGGAGATATTGCGGCTTCGGCGGCGACTGACCTTCGGGTACAACGGCACCCATTCGTGCGACCCAGGCGATATCGGGCGCCGCACGCGCGTCGACAGCAGCAGGCGGAGCATTGGCCTGGGACATCGCGGCGGCGACGGATTGCGCCGCCGAGCCGACGATGCAGGCAGAGGTCGCGGCCGCCGCTTGCACCGCTTCCCGCAAGGCCGCGAGTCGCGGCGCTGTGAGCGTGCGGCCACCCGGGCTGAAGACCTGAAGATAGACGTGAGCATGCCGCGCATCGATGGCGGCGACGACCGGAAACGTGTCATCGGCGGCCATATGGGGGGCGGCATAGGCGGAAAGCGTCGATACCCCGACCGCCGGCTTGTCGGCCGCCAGCGCAATGCCGCGCGCAGCAGCGATGCCGACTCGCAGGCCGGTGAAGCTGCCGGGTCCCGTGGTTACCGCGACCCGGTCAATGTCGGGAAACGCCATGCCCGCTTCGTGCATCACCCGCTTCAATAACGGCATCAACGCTTCGGCATGACCGCGCGTCATCGGCAGACTCTCGCTCGCAAGAATGCCGCCGTACTCGGTATCGAGCACGGCCGCGGAACAAGCGCCCAGCGCTGTATCAATGGCGAGTACACGCATGGCAATTCATGCGGCCAGGTGATCGGCGCAATCGCCGAGTTACATCGGCCGGACCTCGGTCACATCGGGGATGAAATGACGCAGCAAATTCTGGATGCCGTGCCGCAGCGTCGCCGTCGACGACGGGCATCCGGCGCACGCACCTTTCATGTTGAGAAAGACGATGCCGTCCTTGAAGCCCCGAAAGGTGATGTCCCCGCCGTCATTGGCCACCGCGGGGCGCACCCGCGTCTCGATAAGTTCCTTGATCGTAGCGACGGTTTCGGCGTCGGCCGCATCGAAGAACTCATCGTCCTCACTCTGCTCGGCGTTCGCGGCGTTAAGCAACGGCGCGCCGGACATGAAGTGTTCCATGATGGCGCCGAGGATCATCGGCTTGAGCTGCTGCCACTCGCCAGCATCTTTGGACACCGCAATGAAGTCGGAGCCGAAGAAGACACCACTGACCCCGGCGACGGCGAACAATCGTTCGGCGAGCGGGGATTGGGCCGCTTCGTCCCGGTCCCGCAGGTCGAGCGTTCCGCTTTCAAGCACGGCCCGGCCCGGCAGGAACTTCAGAGTTGCCGGGTTCGGCGTCGCTTCGGTCTGGATGAACATGATGTCCTCCGTCAACTCGCGCCGGCCCACGAGGCCGCGCGGCGACTAGCTCGACTCACTCTACTACGTGGCGAATTCTGTTGGAAGTTCAAGAGCAGGCCGGTCTGTCACCAGGGTCCAAGGCGCACCGGACGGCCGGCGCCTCACGATAACGCGTCGATTTCTTCGTCGGTGAGGTGTCCGGGAACGATCGCCACCGGAATTGGATAGTCGCCCGCGGTACGGCCGATCGTGGCGACCAGCGGACCCGGCCCCTCTGATCCGGTGCCAGCGGCCAGGACCAGGATAAATATATCTTCGTCCTCGTCGATCAGCCTTAGAATTTCTTCCGCCTTGTCTCCTTCGCGCACCACCCGCTCGGGTGTGATACCGGCAATGCCGTTGGCGCGCCCGGCATATTTGCTGAGCTCCGCGTCGGCTCCGTCGTGCGCCTCCGCGCGCATGATGTCGGCGACGCCAAGCCATTGCTGGCCCTGATCGTGGGTCTCGATCACGCGCAGTATGACGACGTTACCGCCGATGCGCGCCGCGCGGCGGCTTGCGAAATAAACAGCGCGGTCGCATTCCTCGGTGTCGTCGATCACGACGAGAAGCTTCGGCTTGTGACCGGCCTCGTAGCTGCGGCGCCTGCGGGGCATGGGATTTCTCCGGCACGAGCGACACAACGCCACAAGCGGTTCATGCTGCCACGACGGCGCGTGGTCCGACAAGCCGGTCCCAGACATGCAAATTCGGCAGGAAGCGCGCACCCAGAATAGGCAATGCGTACGAGGCGTTGCGTCCCGAGTGCGTTACGATCGCACGAAGCCGACGATGTCCTTGACCGCCTTCATCGTCTCGCCGGCGAGTTTTTGCGCGCGGCTGGCGCCGTCGGCGAGAATGGAGTCGATGGCGACCGGATCGCGCAGCAACCGCTTCATCTCGGCGCCGATCGGGCCGAGCTTGGCGACGGAAAGATCGACCAGCGCCGACTTGAATGTCGAGAATTGCGCATTGCCGAATTGGGAAAGTACGCTCCCCCGCGTGGTGCCGGCGAGAGCGGCGTAGATGCCGACAAGATTGTCGGCCTCCGGCCGGGTCTTCAGGCCTGCCTCCTCGCTCGGCAGCGGTTCCGGATCGGTTTTGGCCTTGCGGATTTTCTGAGCGATGGCGTCAGCGTCATCGGTGAGATTGATGCGGGAATAATCGGAGGCGTCCGACTTCGACATTTTTTTGGTGCCGTCGCGCAGCGACATGACGCGGGTCGCCTCGCCGGTGATCAGTGGTTCCGGCAATGGGAAAAAAGCATCGCCGTAGCCGTGCTCGCGAATCGAGTGGCCGAAATCGTTGTTGAATTTCTGCGCAATATCGCGCGACAGTTCGAGATGCTGTTTCTGGTCCTCGCCCACCGGCACGTGGGTGGCGCGATAGACCAGAATATCGGCGGCCATCAGCGCCGGGTAGGCGTAGAGACCGATCGAAGCATTCTCGCGGTCCTTACCGGCTTTTTCCTTGAACTGGGTCATCCTGTTGAGCCAGCCGAGTCGAGCTACGCAATTGAAGACCCAGGCAAGCTCGGCATGCTCCGCCACTTGGCTCTGGTTGAACACGATGTGCTTTGCGGGATCGATCCCACTGGCGATGTATGCTGCCGCGACCTCCCTTGTGGCATGCGGAAGCTCGGCTGGGTCCTGCCAGACCGTGATCGCGTGCAGATCGACGACGCAATAAATGCAGTCGTAGCGATCCTGCAGCTCGACGAAGCGCTTGATAGCGCCGAGATAATTACCGAGATGCAGGTTGCCGGTGGGCTGCACGCCGGAAAAAACCCTTTCCTGGAACGCCATGCACGGTCTCCGCGTGAGCGCCTCATGCCACGACGCCGCTCGCGGCGTCCCCTTGCCACGTCATTGCCTTGCCCCGCAAGAGCCGGCCGTTATAGTGCGGCTCCCGCCGCGCGATTTTTCCAAAGAGTCCTCCTATGCCATCCACCCGTTTCGACGTTCTCGGCATCGGCAATGCGATCGTCGATGTGATTGCCCGCACCGAAGAGGACTTTTTGCTCAAGCAGGGCATGCACAAGGGCACGATGGCGCTGATTGATGAGCCGCGCGCCGAGGCGATCTATAACGCCATGGGGCCGGCGATCGAGACGTCTGGCGGGTCGGCCGCCAATACCATCGTCGGCCTGGCGTCGTTCGGTGCGCGCGCGGCCTTCATCGGCAAGGTCAAGGACGATACGCTCGGCCGGGCC